>Ga0307377_10003843_pt1 | contig 16682 bp, 16 predicted proteins | sample TR3MG_FD_202535 | JGI IMG/M metagenome (GOLD analysis project Ga0307377, IMG submission 202535) | Soil microbial communities from Risofladan, Vaasa, Finland - TR-3 | ecosystem: Environmental > Terrestrial > Soil > Coastal area > Acid sulfate soil | place: Finland: Risofladan, Vaasa | collected... | reverse complement strand
CAAGATTTATGACAAGCTCGGCGTTTCAGACCGCCTCGAACTCGCCCTCTATTGCCTCCATAACAAAATCATCCAGGAAGACGCGGACGAAGAGGCAGTTGCAAAGAAAGTCGTGGCGAGCTAGAACTATCCACAGTTCGCTGCTTTTTGTCCCTCACGAATTCTGTTGTTCGCCCTTGCCGGCCGGAACCTGGTTTTCTTCCTGATTCCTTCGCACCATCTCAAGCAGACGGGTCAAGTCCGTTAGTTCCGCTTTGCTCATGTGCCCCAGCAGTTCGCGTGGCACTTGGTCAATGACCGGATCCATGGCCGTCAAAAGCTCAAGTCCAGTCTCTGAAATTTGCGTCCATACTACGCGCCGGTCGCACCGGTCACGCTGCTGCTTGACGAGTTTTAACTTCTTGAGCCTGCCCAGCAGTCGCGTAATATCTGGTTCGGCGGTAATCATCCGGCTGCCGATGGCAGCGCAGGTGAGCCCGCGGGGTTGGGCTCCGCGCAGTATCCTTAACACGTTGTATTGCGTCGAAGTGACACCCCAGTCCCGCATCCTGCGATGAAAGGCGCGGTGCAGGACGTCCGAACTACGCAATAGGTTCAGAAGTGCCTCCTCTTCTAAACTGGCGAAGGGGCTTGCCTGCGCAATTTCGGATTTCAGGCTCGCCATCGGCTTTCTCCCATTTAGTTAGCGATTTCCTGCTTTGCCAAATCCAATTCGATGTTCAGCTTCACATCGTCGCCCACCACGGCGGCCGGAAACTTGGGCCCAATCCCGAAGGCTGCGCGGCTGATTGTGGTGGTCGCCGAAAATCCAGAATGCAGCTTGTGATCCATACCCTGAACGGGTCCGGTTGGGCCTTCAACAGTCAGCACTACGGGCTCGGTGACGCCGTGGAGCGTCAAGTTCCCACTCACAGTCAAGCCATTGCTGCTCTTCGCCACGCTGGTGCTCGTGAAGGTAGCCGTGGGGTACTTGGCTACTTCAAAGAAGTCCGGAGTCTTCAAGTGATTATTGCGGGCGTCTTCGCCCGTGTCTACGGTGGAAATGTTTATCGTGGCCGTCACGGTCGACTTGGTCACGTCGGCCTGATTGTACATGAGGGTCGCATTGACTCTGCCGAACCGTCCATGCACGTTTGAGATGGCGAGGTGGGTGATCGTGAAATCCACTTCGCTGTGGATCGGGTCGGAAATCCATGTAGAAGTTTGTGCCATGGCTAATGGAGCCGCCAGCGCCAAAATAACAGTTGCAGTTGCTAAACGCTTCATCGGGGAAGGTCCTTTCAGAGCTCAGGTCTGGGTCAACTCTTGCGTCAAACTACGAGAGAATTCCGAGCCAGATTGAGGAGAAAATAGCAACTACTCCTCTCATAAGGCACGAAATCATCCACTTCCACGTTAGACGCAGCAAGGACGATATTTGTTGCAACAAATATCGTCACCAATTCTCAAAACTCCGATTCCAATTGGCATTCCAGGAGCCAAGATCTTGACCATGCCCGCCGCCATTTCCATCGAGGGGCCGTGGATGGCAAGGCTTGGCCAGCTTAAGTAGCGCAGCCTCCGTTCGTTCATCCGCTCAGGTGCCAGCGGGCCCGGCCTAAGGTCTGATATTCTCCCGGCTATGTCCGTGATCGACGATTTTCGCCAGCTCAGCAGTCAGCAACGGCACACCTTTCTGGCCGCCTTTCTTGGCTGGACTCTGGATAGTCTCGACTTCTTCCTGCTCATATTCTGTGTCAATGCAATTGCGGGCGAGTTCCATACCCACCCGTCGGCTATTCTAGGCGCGGTCTTCATGACTCAAGCCTTCCGCCCGGTGGGCGCGCTTCTATTCGGAATGCTGGCTGACCGCTATGGTCGCCGGCCGGTTCTGATGTTCAACATCCTGAGTTTTTCGGTGATTGAACTCGCCTGCGCCTTTGCGCCTTCGCTCAGCGCCCTGTTGGTTCTGCGGGCATTGTTCGGTATTGCCATGGGAGGCGAGTGGGGTGTAGGCGCGGCGCTGGTCTTTGAGACGCTGCCCAGGCAAGGCCGTGGCACATTCTCAGGCATTCTGCAGGAAGGCTACGCGCTGGGGTCCATTCTGGCTTCAGCTGCGTTCGCCTTCTTGTTCCAAAGCATCGGTTGGCGTGGCCTGTTTATTGTCGGATCCATTCCGGCAATTCTGGTTTTCTATGTGCAGGCCAAGGTGGAGGAGTCGCCGGTATGGCTTGCCGGGGCCCGAAAGCGCGTCGCCCACAGCGCAACGGGATTAGCCGCACCAATCCTGCCTCCCAATCTAATGTCCTTTCTACCTACATTTCTCTTCCTTGTGCTGCTAATGACCGCATTCATGAGCTTTTCACACGGCACGCAAGACGTTTATCCGACTTTCCTGGCTGTGACGGCCAAGCTTTCGCCGGAGACAATTGGAATCATCGGCGTGTTGTACGGGTTCGGTTCCATCGCCGGCGGAATTGTTTTTGGCGTGCTCTCTGAAAGATGGGGTCGCAAGCGCGCCATTGTGACTGCCGCTTTGCTCTCGATTCCAGTTATTCCACTGTACGCCTATGGGCATTCGGCCATTACCCTGGGTATCGGCGCGGTGCTGATGCAGTTTATGGTCCAGGGCGCCTGGGGAGTCGTTCCGGCCTATCTAACCGAGCTTTCCCCCGCTCCAGTGCGCGCCACGGCGCCGGGCCTCGCCTATCAATTAGGCGGACTGATTACGTCTTGGAACGGCAAGGGACAGGCACTGGCCGCCGAACGCTGGGGCAACTATCCAGCCGTACTTGCCATCACCGTAATTGTCGTGGCCTTATCACTGGCTGGGCTGGCGTTAATGGGCCGCGAAGCAAAGGGCCGTGAAATGAGCGACGCATAACGGGCAATGTTCTGTTGTAATGTGCCAGAATCGAAAGTTCGAGATTGATGCATGTATGCCAATAAAACTATGTTGCACAGTGATCGAGCAAATTCAAATTTGAGCGCCCTTCACAAAAGCAGAAGGCGGGGCTAGAATATCGACAGTTTTAAAGTGCTCAAAAGCTGGATCGCAAAACCTGCAACAAGAATTGAATTGGGAGAATCGGTTATGTCAGAGGTTCCAGAGCTGAGGACGACCGGCAGCAACGCCCATTCCGTCACCAGACGCAGATTCATCCTGGGAGTCATCGCCAGCGGTGGCGTCGTTGCCGCTGCGAATTATCGGTTCATCTCCTCTGTGGTCCACGGTCAAATGTACTCGGCCGGCGAACGCCTCATTACCATCAATGTCAATGGCATGGATCGGCGCGTGGACGTGATGAAGCAGGAAACTCTGGCATGGACGCTACGATACAAGCTTGGACTCACTGGAACCAAGCTGGGCTGCGACCGCGCCGAATGCGGAGCTTGCACCGTTCTGATCGACGATATACCCCACTACAGTTGCTCCACGTTGACCCACACTGTGCGGGGACGCAAAGTCACAACTGTCGAGGGGCTTGCTTCCGCAGGCGGGAAGCTTCATCCCGTGCAGCAGGCCATAGTCGACACTCAGGGATTCCAATGCGCCTTTTGCATGTCGGGATTCATCATGTCCGCGGTTGGATTCCTGAAGGAAAATCCCAATCCAACGCGAACAGAACTCGCACACGGCATCTCCGGAAATCTTTGCCGCTGCCAGGACTATAACAAGATCCTCGACGCCATGATGCGCGGCGCAGAGTATATGAGGAGGGCCTGATCATGCCTGAGAGCGTACCGATTGAGCTGAGCAAGCCTGCCAAACCGGCCAAACCTTCTGAGCGCGTCTACGGCGTCGGCTACAAGCTTATTGGCAAGAACTACCCCACCAACGACCTGCTCGCAAAGGTTACCGGCAAGGCTAAATATGCCGAGGACTTCCGTGCTGAAGGCATGCTTTTTTGCCGGCTCGTGCTCAGCCCCATGCCTCATGCGCGCATCAAGCATATCCATATAGATGATGCCCTGGCGATGCCCGGCGTCAAAGCCATCCTCACCGCCGATGATATTCCCGCTCCCGCCGACAGCCTGAACGACAACGGTACCGTCATCAAAGCCAGCAAATGGGGCGAGCGCGCACTGACCAATGAGCCCGTCTACGTTGGCGATCCAATCCTCGCAGTTGCGGCAGTCGACGAACTTACCTGTGCCGAGGCAATCGAGAAGATCAAGATCGACTTTGAACCCCTTCCCTTCGTCATCGACCCACTTGAAAGCCTCAGGCCCGGCGGACCCAATCCGCGCGAGGACGGCAACGTTTGGGTGCGCCCCGAGCCGCCGAATCCCCCCATCCCGCAGCTCACCGAAGTCAAGTGGACCGACAAGGATTTTGAAGACTACGACCACGGTCGGCTGCCCATGGGCCATGCGCCCGACGAGTGGTCCTATGGCGACATTGAGGCCGGTTTCAAAAATGCCGCGCTCATCCTCGACGAAACCTTCATAACGCCCGATGTCAGCCACCAGTGTCTCGAGCCCCGCACCGCCATGGCCTACTGGCAGAACGGCAAGCTCTTTCTGCATTCAGGAACGCAAAGCACCTTCCAGACCAAGCCCGCCATTGCCAAGTGGATGAACATCGATCAGAACAAGATCGTATTCATCAGCGAGTACACAGGCGGTGGATTTGGCAGCAAGATCACCGGCGGCATCACCATGATCATTCCCGCTCTCCTGTCCAAAAAACTGAACGCACCGGTGATGATGCGCATCAGCCGCGAAGAGGAACACTGCATCGGCCGAGCGCGCCCCAGCATCGATGGCCGCATGAAGATCGGTTTCGGTAAAGACGGCAGGATTCTGGCGATCGACATGTTCACGGTTTGTAACAGCGGCGCTTACGACGCGCAGGGCGATGGTGCTTCTGCAGCCCGCATCGTCTCGCTGCTCTACCAACCGCTGGCTATGCGCCAGCGCGCAATTTCGGTCATGACCAATACTCCTCCGCGCAGTGCGCAAAGTGCGCCCGGCGGAATGCAGGGCATAGCCATCATCGAACCGATCCTGGCCAAGGCCGCACGCAGACTCGGCGTCGACCAGGTAGCTCTGCGCCGCGTAAATTGCCCAGAAGGCAAGGCGGAATTCGGACCTGCCTCTCACGGGATACGCGGTCACGCTACAAGTTGCTTCCTCAAAGATGCCCTGGACCGCGGTGCCGTGCAATTCAGGTGGCAGGAGAGAGTGGCGCGACAGCCCAAACGCATTGGCTCCAAGATCCGCGGCGTCGGCGTATCGCTCAGTTGTTATGTCGGCGGCACAACAGGATTCGATGGACTCCTGATCATCACGCCCCAAGGGCGAGTCCAATTCCAGTCCGGCATCGGCAACCTGGGAACGGAATCCGTCATCGATGTTCATCGCGCTGGGGCGGAGGTGCTGGGTGTGCCGTGGGAGATTTGCGATATCGTATGGGGAGATACCTCCAAGCATATGCCCTATACATGCGCATCCGGCGGAAGCCAGACAACCCATGCGATGACACGCGCTTCGTTTGCAGTCGCCAACGAATGCAAGCAGAGGCTCAAAGAGATCGCCGCAAAGTCGCTCGGCGGCAAGCCTGAAGACTACGAAGTTGCCAACCAGCGCGTCTTCCGAAAGGGTGGTGGCGCCGGCTTGAACTTCGCACAGGCAGCTCAGCGCGCCATTCAACTGGGCGGCATCTACGACGGCCACGACGTAAATCCCGACGTCAACAAGCAGACCAAAGTTGCAGTGGCAGCTCTTGCTGGGCAGGGACTCGTGGCATCGGCGAAAGACAAGTATCCTCGCGACGGCAGCACTTACTCGTACGTTGCAAGTTTTGCTGAGGTTGAGGTTGATGTGGAAACCGGCAAATACCACATTCTCGATTTCCTTGCCTATGCCGACGTTGGCACCGTGGTGCATCCAGCTGCGCTCGGCGGGCAGATTCTTGGCCGCACCACATTAGGGATCGCACACGCAATTGGCCAGAAGTGGGTCTTCGATCCACATTATGGAGCCGCCGTAGCCAAGCGCTTTTATCAAAACAGGCCCCCCACCATCCTGGATGTGCCTGTCGATATGAAATGGGAAGCACTCGACATTCCCGATCCGGAGACGCCAGTCGGCGCACGCGGCATTGGCGAACCGCCCGTCGGCGGCGGTTGCGCCGCAATCCTCAATGCTCTTTCTGATGCGCTCGGTGACGAGATTTTCCAGCGCGCGCCTGTCAATGCCGATACCATTCTGACGTCTTTAGAGGCGGGACGTCCGATGCAACATCCTCTAATGGCGAGTATCTAATCGCGATGATCGGGTCGAAACGTAACTGGAGAGAGCCATGGCAATAATTCGAGACGTGATGCCCGCATTCGATCTGCTGCAACCCGGTTCAGCGGCGGATGCGCAAAAGCTGTTGCAGCAACACGGGGATGAAGCTTGGGTAATGGCTGGCGGACTCGACAGCTTTGACTGGCTCAAAGACCGCATCAAGAAGCCAAAGGTGCTCGTTGACCTGAGCGGAATCGATGAGCTGAAAGGAATCCGCACAACCGGCGACGGCGTTCAAATCGGCGCCATGACCACCTTGACCGAAATTGCGAATCATCCCGAGATCAAGAAGAACTATAGCCTGCTCTCCGACGCAGTCAGTCTGGTGGCCTCGCCGCAGATTCGCAATCAAGGCACACTCGGCGGCAATGTATCGCAGGACGTGCGTTGCTGGTATTACCGTGACGGCTGGCCCTGCTATCGCGCGGGTGGAAACATCTGCTACGCCGATACACCAGTTGGTCGCAATCGCGAACACGCAATCTTCGGTGCCGACCGTTGCGTCGCAGTCCATCCTTCTGACTCCGCGCCGGCGCTCATCGCGCTCGACGCCAAATTCGTAATTCAGACGCCCAAAGGCGAGCGCGTACTCGATGCAGAAGATTATTTCGTCGGACCGGAATACGACATCACGCGCATCAATGTCCTTGAGCCTGGGTATCTGTTGACGGCCATCCGCATTCCATCGACATGGGCCGGCGCAAAATTCTATTTTGAAAAAGTGCGCGACCGCAACGTGTGGGACTTCCCATTGATGAATGTGGCTTCGGCAATGGTGTTGTCTGGCGGTAACATTGACCGCATCCGGATCGCGGTAAGTGCCGTGTCCCCCAAGCCAATGCGCTTGAAGGCTGTCGAGGACGCGGTGCATGGCAAGCCGGCCGACGCAACCACCGGCGCGATGGCAGGCAAACTCGCCGTTCAGGGCGCTGTCCCGTTGCAGTTCAACGCATACAAGATTCCATTGATGAGAAATCTTGTGAAGCGCGCCATTGGCGGCGTGCAGGAGGCAACATGGGCTTAATAACCTGGGCAGTCGGTCCGTGGGGAAGGTTGGTCCCAACCCATATTGCGTGGTACCTGATATGGGTTGCCGCCATAGCAGGCCTTTTCTTCATGATCGTCCATGCAATTTACGTGGGCATATTCGCCGCGCCTAAGAAGTTTGCGAAGAACGATTCCCCTGCAGTCGTGGCCTCCATACCTGAACGCGTTCCCAGGCACTCGCTTGTCGCACGCGCCTTTCACTGGGTTATGGCGATCTCGATGTTCGCACTTCTGATTACCGCGTTCCTGCCCAAGGTTGGCATCAAGTTCGATTGGGTAACTTACCACTGGATCGCAGGCATCGTTCTCACCGTCTCCATTCTCTTTCACATCTTCCACACCTCGTTTTTTCTGGACTTCTGGTCGATTTGGCCAGACAAGATAGACATCCGAGACATGAAGCGACGCCTGCTCCGATCGATGGGCAAAGAAGCGCCGCCACCGGATCGATTTGCCAAGTATCCGCTCGAAAACAAGCTCTATCATGCTGTCATCGTGCTGGCCGGGCTAGCCGTAATCATCACCGGCGTCTTCATGATGAAGCGCGTCGATACCTACGGCATCTTTACGCGCAATCCATACATTTTTGGCGACATGACATGGGGCATGATGTACGTTCTGCATGGGCTGGCCGGCGTCGGTCTGATTGCCCTGATAATGGTCCATATCTACTTTGGGATTCGCCCGGAGAAGCTCCCCATCACAAAATCCATGATCTTCGGTTACATGAGCCGCGATTTCTATCTCGAAGAACACGATCCCGAGCGATGGGCAGTCGAAAAGTCATCGCCACCTCAGGAAGGATATGCACCAAGCGATGCCGACTGATATTCAGGAACGTTGCAACATCATTGAAGCGTGCTACGAATTTACACTTTCGTATGCCGCGCAGGGGCTCCCCACAGATGACGGTAGTCCGTCGGGCAAGCAGCTTCGTGAACACCTGACCCGAGCCATCGAAGCGGTGCGCGGTATTGATGAGAGCTATACGGTGGCCGTAAGGCAGGAACAGCTTGCGCCTGCCGACCCTCACCAGGCGTTTTCCGCGGTGCTGGCGCGGGATGCGGAGAGTTCCCTTGCCGCCATAGAACTGGTTCTGGCTCAACCCGCCATCAGCTCCCAGTTGATTGACAATCTGAACGCATCCATGCACCTTCGAGCCATGCTCACGGATTTATTCTTGATTACGGAAATTCTCGAGTTGAGGCAATCGCAGGCAAAAGCCCTGACTGCAGGTTGACCGGACCCTTCAAGGTCATTTCATAAGTTGGCCGAATGTATTCTCCTCAGATTCTCGATCACTTCGAGCATCCGCGCAATGCCGGAGCTGTAGCTGATCCAGATGCATCCATTCAGATTGAAAATCCAGCATGCGGCGATATTTTAAAACTGACGCTCAAGCTTTCGGGCAATAGCATTGAGCAAATTTGCTTTCTCGCCAAAGGTTGTGTTTGCTCCATGGCCTGCGGTTCTGCCCTCACTGAACTCGTCCGGGGCAAGACCATTGAACAGGCAAAGGGACTTGAAAGAGACGTTTTGGTCCGCGCAGTTGGTGGATTGCCGTCCGCGTCCGTACACGCCAGCCACCTGGCAATGGACGCCCTCTCTGCTGTACTCAACCAACTGACGAACAACACCTAAAGTTGAATCCAGTCGGCCCCTGAAAGCGCTGCATACTCTTCTTGGGTATCCACATCCACCCCCACAAGCGAGTCGGCAACAGGCACGGGAGAAATGAGCTCAGCATGCGCTCGCTTGATCTCTCTTGCATTGCTGGTCACTGGACCTGCCAGGAACGCATCGATCAAGGGGCGGCTTGCGATGAGCGGATGCCCGCGTCGCCCGCTGTTTTCCGGCACCACGCCCCATTTGCCCATTGCAATCGCTTGTTCAAACGATGCACACAAGTGCTTTAGGCTTGCGGCGCTCAACGGAGGGCAGTCGACAAGCGTGATCATAGAAGCATTGCAGCCGCGTATCAAAACTTCATGCAGACCAATTTGCAAAGAACTAAATTGCCCACGCTCAGGTTCAGGATTGCGCACCATCCATGCGCCGTTCGCGGCAGTCACCGATTCGATGCTGTCTGCATTCTTGCCGCCTACCACCACGATGAAATCCGTGAACGGCTTAAGCGCCGCAATGGCCGCAGAGAGCAGCGTCTCACCGGTCGAGGCAGCCAATTCGCAGACAGCGGGGGGCCATGGAAGTAACGCCTTGTCTCTTCCCATGCGGCTGGATGCACCTGCTGCAAGAATTATGCCGCACATGCTGTACGTTCTATCCATGAGAAAACCATAGCAGAATCGACGGGAGCGGCTAACTTAGCGATTCAGCGCCACTACAGCAGCTTTTGTCTTCGCTTGCGGCGTCATCGCCCAGACCATCCACCGCGCCCAACTTGTACTTATGGAACCAACTCATGTGCGGCAGCGGTCGCTCCGCGCTGCGCCGGATGCCGATCAACTCAGCGGCCACAGAGACGGCAATTTCCTCAGGCGTAATTGCGCCAATATCCAGGCCTACAGGAGAGTGAACTCTTTCGAACAGTTCCGGCTTCAATCCCTCTTTGGTCAGCTCTCGGAATACCGTGATGGCCTTCCTTTTGGAGCCCACCATTCCGATATACTTTGCCCGAGTCTGCACCGCCCAGCGAAGCACACGCATATCATCTCGATGTCCGCGCGTAACGATCACGATATAGGAAGACTCATTCGGAGTTATGTCGGAAAGTGCCTGATCGAAATCGGCGGCGACCACCTCCCTGGCTTCGGGAAACCGCTCTCGATTGGCATATGCATCACGATCATCTACGACGACGACGTCGAATCCTGCGCGTACTACGGCCTTGGACAGTTCGTTTCCCACGTGGCCTGCGCCAAAAATGTAAAGCAGCGGCGTCGGCAGAATCGGCTCAACGAAAATATCCAATGTTCCTCCGCAAACTAATCCTGTGTCGTACTTAGGATCATTGTTCAAATCGAACGTCAGCGTCCGCGGCTTTTCGCAAGCCATCACTTCCCGAGCGGCCTGCCATACTTCTCCCTCAACGCAGCCGCCACCGATGGTACCTGCAATCGTGCCGTCGTCGCGTACCAGCATCTTCGCGCTTTTGAACGAGGGAATCGATCCGCGCACGTTGACGATCGTCGCCACGGCTCCTTTGCGACCCTCTCGCTGCAATTTCACGATCTCTTCGTAGATGTCCATCCATCTCGATTATTGGATGTGCGAAAGGGGAAGTCAAACCGCAACTTCCTCGAGTGCGACTGCAGACCTCCGCGGACAACCGGTCCCGGGGCAAAGCCCGTCTCGACAAGAAAGACTAAACGCTGGAGTACTTTGCACAAAGCTCCCTAATTCGTGCAAGTCCTTTCGGAATGCCGACCTCAGCCGTTTCGCCCCCCTGTGAATCGCCTTCGTATTCAAGAGCCATATACCCTTTGTGGCCAGCCTCAGCGTACATCTTCCACACGCGATCCATATCAATGGGGGTCTTATCGTCGAAACGGTCGCGGATATGCGAAACGGTCGCGTACGGAATGCATGCGGCAATCTGAGCATACTGATCCTGAGTCGCGGAGGGGATAAAGTGAGTTATATCGAGATTGATGCCTGCATAGGGCGAATTAACACGGTGCATGATCTCGAGACAAACATCGGCGCTCTGCGAAACGCCGGAGTGATCCTCCAGCCCCAACATGATGCCTTTTGGTGCCGCGTAATCGCACGCCGCCTTCATCCCCTCTACAACCCAGCCAGTTGCCTGTTGCATCGTTACACCTTCCGGCAATTTGCCGGCGAAGACTCTCAGATGAGATGCGCCCAGCCGATCTGTAACATCGATCCAACTCTTGATCTGTTTAAGAACATCGTCGCGCTTGGCAGCGTCTGCCTGCACCATGCTGGATCCGCAGGCCGCCCCAGAAAATACTACTGCGTTTTTGTACGCAAGATGGCGAAGGCTTTCTAAGTACCCAGGGTCAGTGGATTTGAGGTAATACACCGTCATATCCACGGAGTAGATTTTGAGCTCAACTGCCTTGAGAATAAAATCCTCGAGGGTCATCTTCCCGTGGGTGAGGGCCTCCCGGTAGGAGTACGCGCAGCAGCCAGCGAGGAGCCGCGGAGTTCTGGCGATATCCGGACTGGCGTTCGCGGATGTCGCGTGGGCAAGCGGCGCGCTTATGCTCAATCCTGCGCCTGCCAAGGCTCCTACACCCGCAGTCTTGAGAAACTGACGGCGTCCCATCGAACTTTTCATCGTAGATTCCTTGTCGATCTGAGATTGCGGTTTGCCTACCGAAATAGCCGAGCCCAAACCAGCGCAACTATTCTACTCTGCACATGATCTTCGAGTCAGAACAGAATGAAATAAGCTGGCCGTGGACCTTAAATTGCTGGCAAAGACGCGGGATCGTCGCAACAATCCTTGCCCCCTTCGCATTGGCGAAAGCAAGGGGTTATGATATCGCGTGGCTTTAAAAAGCCGACACATAACGCTCTGCAGTGTCAGATGGCGTCCGTTGCCTATCGACTCGAATCAAAAACACCAAGTCGCGGAGTGACATTGAACGACTTTCCGTTGGAGCAGGAATCACCATGAATCGCAGAAGTTTTCTGGCTAAGTCGGCATGCATGTTTTCCGGTCTCGCGGTGCCATCGATCGTCCGTGCGACGGCATTCGGTGCCAACGCGCCTAGTAATCGCATTAACGTTGGATTTATCGGCACCGGGCGACAGGCCTTCGGGGCAAATCTGCCCCAGATGATGGCTGTCCCTGGCGTCCAAGTAGTTACAGTATGTGACGTCGACAGTTGGCGCTTGGGGAAAGCTCAGGACTTCGTGAACGCATTCTATGCCAAACGCGACCGGCTTGCGTCATATCGCGGGTGCAAGAAGGTATCGGACTTTCGAGAAGTAATCGCCGATCCGAATATCGATGCGTTGATGGTCTCAACTCCGGATCATTGGCATGTCCCGATTGGCATCATGGCAGCGAAGGCGAAGAAGAATTTTGCCATGGAAAAGCCGATCAGCTTGAGCGTTGCGCAGGGAAGGTTGCTGGCCGATGCGGTCAAGCGACACGGTGTCACAGCGCGCAATGATAGCGAATTCCGCTCGCTGCGCGTTCAGAATCACGCTGTCGAGTTAGTGCGCAATGGCCACCTCGGAAAGCTCGAACGAATTGAGATTGTGTTTCCGTCCGACCCGACCCCGGTAGGGGTGCAACCCGATATGCCGGTACCGCCCGAGTTGAACTACGATATGTGGCTCGGACCAACCGCCGCGGTTCCCTACACCGAAAAGCGTGTGCATGATGTGAAGCAGCATCACCTGCGGCCGAACTGGATGCGGATCAGCACCTACGCCCAGGGCATGATCGCGAACTGGGGCGCTCATTACTTCGACGTGGCCCAATGGGCCAACAATTCCGAGCACTCGGGGCCGATTGAAGTAGAAGGCAAAGGAGAGTTCCCCGCCAGCCTTTGGAACACAATGATCAACTTCAAGGTCAGCTATCGGTATGCAAATGGCGTCATCATGACCTGCGAACAGACACCCAAAAGTACGCCAAGCATTTCTTACTTTGGAAGCGATGCATGGATCAAGATTGACGGCTATCCAGGAACAGTTACTAGCAGTCAGCCGGAGCTATTAAAGCGTGAGCCGGAGGCTGGGGAATTGGATTTCTCAAAGACTCTGTGGGATAAGAATGACTTTATTGCCGCAATACGCGAAGGCCGTCAGCCGCTTGAGCCCATCGAGGTAGGTCACCGTTCAATCTCCATCGCGCAAATTGGCCTTATCGCCTGCCAGGTTGAGGACAAGCTGCGCTGGAACGCCGAAAAGGAGCTATTCGAAGGGAATAACTACGCGAATGCATTGCTGGCGGCGCCGCTGTCGCGGCCACAGTGGGCAGTCTCCTGACTCCAGCGCATCTACGAATCGCTTGCCCCTTCGCGCATGAGAAAGTTGAAGTCGCAACCCTGGTCGGCTTGCAACACGGAATCTTCAAATAGCTTAGCGTAGCCGCGCGTAGCCGCCGCGCGGTGGGGTGACAACTTCTTCCACGCTGCCAGGCGGTCCTGCAGTTCCGCGTTGTCCATCAGCAGTTCTATCCGGCGCGTCTCTACATCGAGCATGATCTGGTCGCCTGTCTGAACAATCGCGAGCGGACCGCCAACGGCTGACTCCGGCGCAATGTGCAACACGATCGTTCCGAAGGCTGTGCCGCTCATGCGTGCGTCAGAGATGCGGACCATATCCTTTACCCCTTCGTGGGCGAGTTTCATTGGGATGGGGATATACCCTGCTTCGGGCATGCCGGGAGCGCCTTTGGGTCCTGCGTTGCGGAGAACCAGGACGTCGCCGGGATGTACGTCGAGGTCCGGGAGGTCGATGCGGGCCATCATGTCTTCCACGGAGTCGAAGACAACCGCACGCCCGGTATGGTGCATTAGCTCGGGCGAGGCGGCGGAGTGCTTGATGACGGCTCCCCGTGGAGCGAGGTTTCCATTGAGGACGGCCATCGCGCCTTCTTTCTTCAGCGGGGCGGCAAGGGTGCGAATCACATCCTGTCCGGGCGCCTCTTCTGCCTGGGCAATCGAATCGCCGATGACGCCGCCCGAGACGCTGGGGGCGTTGAGATCGAGAAGCGGCTTGAGTTCGCGCATGAGCGCTGGAAGACCGCCGGCAGCGTGAAAATGCTCCATGTAGTGTGCGCCGGATGGCTTCAGGTTGAGCAGAACCGGGACTTCCCTTCCCAGGCGATCAAAGGCCTCCAAGTCGAGCGGCACGCCGGCGCGTCCTGCCATTGCTGTCAGGTGAATGAGTCCATTGGTCGAACCGCCGATTGCCTGCAACACGATCATCGCGTTGCGGACGGAAGCTTCAGTAATCAGCTGGCTCGGTTTGGGCGTGCCGGCGATTGCCATCTGGGCGGCGCGTTTGCCGGTTGCTTCGGCAATGCAGCGGCGTTCGGCATGTGGAGCGGGCGCGGTGGCGCTCATGGGCAGCGACAGGCCCATCGCTTCGACGATGCAGGCCATGGTGCTTGCCGTCCCCATTACTCCGCAGAATCCGACAGAAGGGGCAAGGCGGCTGCTGACCAGCCCTATCTCGCTTTCATCGATTTTTCCCGCACGATAGTCTGCCCATAGTCGCCGGCAATCGGTGCATGCGCCCAGGACCTGGCCTCGGTGATGACCCACAACCATCGGTCCGGTTGGCAGCACCACGGTTGGAATGTCTACGCTTGCCGCTGCCATGACCTGCGCCGGCAGTGTCTTGTCGCAACCTCCGATAACGACGACCGCATCCATGGGCTGGGCGCGGATCATCTCTTCTGTGTCCATGGCCATCAGGTTGCGTAGAAACATCGAAGTGGGAAAGGCGAAACTCTCGTGGATGGAAATGGTGGGAAACACCATGGGCAGGCCGCCCGCGAGCAGCACGCCGCGTTTGACGCTCTCGATCAGGTCGGGCACATTGCCCTGGCAGGGATTGAAGTCGCTATAGGTGTTGGTAATGCCAACGATGGGTCGATCGAGCGCATCGTCGGAGTAGCCCATCGCCTTGATGAAGACCTTGCGATGGAACAACGAGAAAGCGGCATCGCCGTAGTTGGTGAGTCCCTTGCGGAGGCCTTTTTCCATCTCGCGTACCCTCTTCGGCAACTTACTTTGCGTTCTTCCGGAACGCCTCGTAGCGCGCCTTTGTCTCCGCATTGGCCGGATACAAACCGGGCAAAGGAACCCCCGAGCGCACTTCGTCCACTATCCATGCTTCCAGCTTTTCCTGCTCGACAGCCGCATCCAGAACATCGTCCAGCAAGGCTTTGGGAACGACAACAGCGCCGTCCTCATCCACGACGATTGCATCCTCGGGAAACACGGCCACGCCGCCGCAGGCGATTGGCTGCTGCCAGGCGACGAAGGTGAGTCCGGCTACCGATGGAGGGGCCGCAGCGCCCTGGCACCAAACCGGCAAGCCTGTTCCGATGACGCCCGCCACATCGCGCACTACGCCATCCGTAACCAGGCCCGCAACGCCGCGCACCCTCATGCGCTCGCAGAGGATGTCGCCAAAGATGCCGGCATCGGTGATGCCCATAGCATCCACAACCGCGACACATCCTTTGGGCATGGCCTCAATGGCCGCGCGCGTTGAAATGGGCGAAGCCCAGGATTCAGGAGTCGCCAGATCCTCGCGCGCAGGCACAAACCGCAGCGTAAACGCAGGGCCCGCGACGCGCTTTTGACCGGGCTGCAATGGCTTTGTGCCGCGCAGCCACACATTGCGCAGCCCCTTCTTGAGCAGCACCGTAGTGATGGTTGCCGTCGAGACGCCACGGAGGATTTCAATCGCCTTTTCGTCCATTAACCTTCTCTTTCGCTTCAATGAATGTTTGTTGCCAGGTGCCCGCCGTTGCTAGATGCTGGCGATGAGCCCGCCATCCACACGAATCACTGAGCCAGTAATGTACGCGGCGTGTTTGCTTGCCAGAAAGGCAACCATGGCGGCGTACTCTTCTGGTTTGCCGTAGCGTCCCAGCGGGATGGTGCTGGTGCTTTCCGCCACAACATCTTCTACGGCGCGGCCTTCGCGTTTTGCTTTTGCTTCATCGAGAAACTTGATGCGGCCGGTCGCGATGCGGCCGGGAAGAATGATGTTGGCGGTAATGCCGTCCTTGCCTATTTCGCGGGCGAGGGTTTTTGACCATCCGACGAGCGAAAGCCGCAGTGCGTTCGAGAAGCCGAGATTTGGAATCGGCGAAACGACACCGGACGAGGTGCTTGTGATCACGCGGCCCCATTTCCGCTCGCGCATTTTGGGCAGCACGCGGTCGGTAATTGCGATGACGGAGAGCACCATCGACTGAAAATGCTTTGACCACAAGGCAGGATCCTGCCCGGCAGCGGACGTTGGCGGCGGGCCGCCGGTGATATTGACCAGCACATCGACCGGACCCAGTTGGCCTTCAATGCTGGTTACGTGCGCGTCTATATTCGAAAGGTCGGCGAGGTCCCAGACAAGGCCCATGCTCTGGCCGCCGAAACCCGCCAATGCTGCCTGGGTTTCCGCGATTGCCTTGGGATCAATATCAGCGACTGCGATGTTTGCGCCTTCGCTGGCCAGCGCGATGGCGATGGCGCTGCCCAGGCCTCCGCCACCGCCGAGTACCAGAGCCGTCTTGTTTCTGAGTCCAAATTCCATAGGTTGATTCCGTCCAGCCAATCATAGCAGCGATGATTTCTGGAATGTGGCGGCTCAACCGCGGATTCAGGGTGATCGCATGAAGAGAAGGCGAAAGTAGAAAGAGCATGAGGGCGCCTTGCGATTATCCCAGTCCGAGT
>Ga0307377_10003842_pt1 | contig 16692 bp, 21 predicted proteins | sample TR3MG_FD_202535 | JGI IMG/M metagenome (GOLD analysis project Ga0307377, IMG submission 202535) | Soil microbial communities from Risofladan, Vaasa, Finland - TR-3 | ecosystem: Environmental > Terrestrial > Soil > Coastal area > Acid sulfate soil | place: Finland: Risofladan, Vaasa | collected... | reverse complement strand
GTGCTGATGCAGCAGCTCCTTGAACTTGTTTATCTCGCTCATGCTTCCTCCTCGTCGCACAGCACACTGATGTAGGCCATCATGGCCCTTTCTGCCCTCCGAATCGTAGCGTCAGGCGGACCGTACATGATCGTGATGTTGTTCAGCTCGATCTTGAGCTTATTCAAGTCGAAGGCTGGCTCGCAGGGTTCCTGTAGCTTCGGTATGAACTTGTCATCGACGAGAGGTGTACAACCCCCATCGGTGCGATCTGGAACTGGCCCCATGTCACTTCCTCCTTGCCGCCTCAGCGGCTACTACGGTTTTACCTTTTCCTTTCCTTATCCGGCGGCAGTTCCGCTTCCGCCTTGTCCCTGAGCCAGTCCTTCATCAGCTCGTAGGTGTCTTTGGCTTCGGCACGTACCTCCTGGTTGTTCATGATCGCGGGGATCAACTTGATCGCTGCATACTCTTTCGTTGTCGGTACGAATGCCCAGCCAAACAAACCAATAAAAAATATAGGTGCTACGATATAGAACGTTATTCGAGACGCCTTGGCCGTGTGCAAACAATTACTATCATCAGCAGCCATACAATGAGATGCAAACGCTATAATCGCTATTACACCCCCGACTACACCGGAGACTACCGCCAGTACGTGTAAAACGAGACTGATTTTGTCCAGCCGCGTTATCCAGTACATCGTGCTTTCGTCAATCACCTCTGATCTCCTTTTTGTTTGTCAGCCCGGCGGGGGATAGCCATAGGCTACCCCCACTGCTCAACCAAGTGGGTGGGGGGGCAGCCTCCGAAAAGGAGCGCCGGACCTTTCTTCTAATCCGGGCGCGGGCCGGTTAGAGAAGTAAAGCCGCTAATAGCAAACCCATGAGCACAAGCGCCGCGATAACCTTTCGGTTGAACGCCTTTGACTCCTGAGTTCGCTCAGTTTCCCGCGCTTGCAGCTGTACGTTGACACACTTCATCCAGTCGTCACTGCTCATCCCGGGCTCCTTTCTGAAAAAATCCACCTACTTCAGTAGAGGGCAGGTCTTTCACCTGCCACCTCCCCCATTGCTGATCGGGTATGCACAAACAGCTCTTATGACGGCGCCGCCGTCGAGCCGGCTACAATGCTCTACCGAACTTGGTGGTTACTAGTCGGACAACATATTTCGTTCGAAGTTTCTTGTTTTGTGTATGAAATCGTGCGCTGCAACGGCCGTACGAGCGATGGCTGCCGTGTACATCGGCAGCAGCACCAGCTCCCAGGTGATTGTGCAACGCGACACATAAACGAACACAAGGATGGCCCACGCGGCGGCTACCCAGTGGCTCAGACAGTATGCGCAGAGCAATAGGTCCGACAGGAGTCCCTGTCGAGCCTGCATCCATGCGCGGGGGCGCTCGAAGATCGAGCCTTGTGCCCACGTCTCGACTGTCTGCCACGTGGCTAACGCAGCGAATGGTGCCAGAATGACCAGTTCGACTAGCGGCAACATCCTTGTGATTCCTCTCCTATTAGAAGGACAGGTTTGAATCCCTCTCTGTACGGAATGCGTTCGTTATCCGGTACGGTGGTAAGCTGACGGTTAGCTGGGGTATCTGGTGGTAGTAATGCGGGTAATGGGTGAATGGTACGGAAATGCGTGTGTAATGTGTACGTGGCGTGCCGCATGGTCGGTGTCTGCAATGGAGTGAAGACCCGACGACGATACAGATAGAAAATACCGGAGACCATGGTATACTCCCTCCTGATCGTGCGGCCGGAACTACTGAGCGAGGTTTACCAGCTCAGCAGGCACTGACCTGTAGCCAGTGCAGCAGTCCTTGATTATACACCAACGGCCTTGGTGGCAAACCTTTTTGCCAGCTCAGCCACCATAACCAAGGACAGTTCGCCGAAGTAGCGTTTCAATGTTTCGATTACGAAACATGACGCGCGGTAGATCAGCGACTTTCCACGCACTGACATTTTCTTGACCGCGCTCTTAAGTGCGGCAAAGAATTTGTCCAGCGTTGCTTCGAAGGACGACATCAACGTGCTCATTACTGACACCTCCATAGATACAGGGTTATCGAGGTTGCGTCAGGAGATCGAAGCCGGGAAAGAGCTCAAGCCGGCCGACATCCTGAAAGGCATGTTAGAAGTCTACAAGAAATATCCTGCAGCCCGGTCCTCACGCGTGCCCCTACTTGGGATGCTGTCCCTCAAGGGCGAACCGTACAGCCTGCAAGACCACTTCCACTTTGAGCCGATGTACAAGGTACGTCAGCCCAAACGTATGCTTCTAAAATGCGCCCGTCAGGTGGCCAAGACAACCAACATCGCGGCCGTCGACGTGCTCCTTTGCGCCTCAACACCCTACTTAAGGACACTTGCCGTCGCACCACGCGCGGACCAAGTGTCCAAACTGTCAACCATTTACGTGCGCCCCTTCATACAAGGGTCGTTAATCAAGCCGCTGCTGGTGGATACCAGCTGTACGCAGGGCGTACTGCAGCGCTCGCTCATAAATGGGGCCGCCATGTTCTTCTCGTTCGCGTTCCTGGACTGCGAACGCGTCCGAGGTATCAGCTGCGACTGGGAATTCATCGACGAAGTACAGGACGTCGACTACGACTTCCTCCCGATCATCCACAGCTGCATGGATGCATCCTCGTTTGGTGTAACCACGTATTCAGGTACGCCCAAGACGCTGGATAACGGCATTGAATTCTTATGGCAGGACTCCAGCCAAGGCGAGTGGGTTACGCCCTGCTACGCCTGTGGCCACTGGAATATGGCCTCAATGCAAGCCGATCTGATAAAGATGATTGGTCCGCACACAGTGGTCTGTGCCAAATGCCAGAAGCCCATCAACCCCAGGGAAGGCCACTGGTACCACGTGCAGGGCAAGGACAAGCCTGACTTCCACGGCTACCACATCCCGCAGGTCATCATGCCACCTCACTATGAGAACCCGGAGAAGTGGCATGAGCTGATCCTGAAGATGAACGGCGGCCTGGGCTACGACAAACAGAAGTTCCATAACGAAGTGTTGGGCGAGTCAGCCGACATGGGTATCAAACTGGTTACCCTTACCGACATCAAGAACGCTTCTGTCCTCGGCCCAAACGTATTCGAGAAGGCCGTGGATAAGATCCGGCGCTGCAAGGTAGTGGCACTGGGTGTCGACTGGGGTGGCGGCGGTGTGGATGAGGTATCTTACACCACCCTGGCCATCGTCGGCCTGCACCCCATCACCGGTAACTGCGAGTGCCACTACGCACAGCGGTTCAACCTGGGTATGGGCCATGACGAGGAAGCCAAGGCGCTGCTCGACTTCTTCCGCGAATGTGGCTGCCAGTTCTTCGCCCATGACTACGGCGGCTCCGGTAGTGTCCGTGAGACGTTGATGATTCAGGCGGGACTGCCCCTGAATCGCATCATGGGCTTTACCTACGTACGTGCTGCAGCACGCGACATCGTGGTCTATGTGCCACCAGCGCGCGGTGAAATCCGGGGCTACCACTCATTGGACAAGGCGCGCAGCCTGGTACTGCAGGCGGTCTGTCTGAAGGCCGGGCTCATCCTGCTGCCACAGTTCGATACTGCCAAGGATGTCACCTGCGACCTGCTGGCGCTCATGGAAGATAAGCACAATACACCAGCCGGCAGCGACGTATACCTGATCCGCCGCCAGCCCAAGCTACCAGACGACTTCGCGCATGCGTTGAACTATGCATGCATGGCCATCTGGCATACCGAAGGCCGGTATCCAGATCTGTCCTCGGTTCAGAACATCAAACTGACCGAGGAACAGCTCAATTTCGCCAGCCCGCCAAAGATGGAAATCAGCAGCTGAACACAAAAGAAAAGGCGCGATGGGGGCGCGCCTTTTCCTTGACCAGTGCAACAGCAGCCGGTCACTTAGATGACCGGGGCTGTTGCTGCTCTAAACAAAATAATGACCATCTTCAATGTATTCTAACGCACTAACAAGCGGGATTAAGGAGGTGTGGTATACTACCAACAAGGAGGATCAGACGAGCCATGCTTACCAAAGATACTAAGAAACGGGTGATCAACAAACTCGGCGCCCTCGCCCTGATGGTCATCCTGAGCCTTGCACTGTTCTCCTGTATGTTCGATCAGAAGGGCAGCATCGACCAGCCTGTAGCCCCGCCGGTCATTAATATACCGCCCAGTCAGACGGTAGATACCACCGAGCTGCGCCAGGGGGTCAAAGACGACATTACGGCCAGTTCCAACGCCATGGCCAACCAGATGACCGGCGCGGTTAACGCCCCGATCGCCAAGCTGGCAGAGAAGTTGACCGGGCTGGAGGCCACCATCCGGGCCGAGATCAGTAATACACTGGCATCCAATAACCAGGTTTCAGCCGAACTCAGGGCCAAGCTGGAAGCCATACTGACCATCATGGCGGAGATCAATGTCACCTTCAAAATGATCACGGAGTTCAACACCAATATCGACGCCAAGCTAAGCGCGGATGCCAGCCTGGTCCGGGAGCTTCACGCCAAGGTAGACACCCTGAACGCCCAGGTTGCTGGTATGGCCAACGGGCAAGTAGGGCTCTCAAACAAGATGGACTCCACCATAGCCAACCTGACCGCCGGACGGGATGTAAACCAGATGCCAAAGGAGACGGTGGAAGTAATGCTGGGCTCCTACCGGATGCTCATGTACATCATAGGTGGCATGCTGTCAGCCCTAACGACGATCGCTGGTTACGCGTACAGGAATGCCCGCAATCGGGAAGAGCAGCAAGCGCAGATACTCATGAAGGCACTTGCCCAGCTCCAGCCTGAATCCGCTAAGAGTCTGGCAGAAGAACATGCCGCCAAACGTGCCCTGCTTTAAGGGTTAGCTTAAAAAGTTTCTGTATTGTGTTACTATATCCCGGTGCGGACTTTTTGGTCTGCCCCTATGCTTTTTCTTTTGCTATCGGCCACCCAGGTCGACCAGCCCGATGCGGTTCCAGTCTGCCAGTGAGACAATCCACGCCTCAAGGCTTGGCGGCACCTCAAGCATGATCTCACGCTGCCGCAGGTCATCGCCGCAGGCATACAGATCTGGCAGCGGGTGCAGATTCTTGCGCAGGTAGTAGGCCACCTGCGGCCTACTAATAAATACTTGCTCGTCCTTGTCGTCGATAAATATACCGCGTGCGGTGCTGAAGTTGACTGTAGTGTTGCAGACCGAGTGAACCAGTTCCGGCACGGATTTATACTCTGTCGGTAACCCGTAGTGCTGATTGAGCAGCTGTGCTGCCTTGATACCCCACTCACCTTTACTCATATCAACCAGCAGCTCGTTGGCCAGCTTCTGCAGCTCGATTGGTACCTCAAGCTCCTTGCACATGTCGTTTAGTATCACCCGCTCAAAACAGGCGTCACCATCCACCTTGAACTCGCGCTGCTGCAGCCTGGCGATGTAGTTCAGCACCACATCCACGCCGGGTATAGCACCTTCAGGCACGTTGATACCGCGTACAACCACGGCATTCCCCGATGAGCAAATGGCCGCAGCCTCAACGTCCCTGGCTGAGAGGAACACCGGGGGTGTATCGCTGGCAGGCCAACAGCTGAAGTCGCCGTCATTTTCCTTCTCGACAAAGGTGGGATACTCAAACCTGTTGAGCCGTGAGATAAGGTCATTGGCCTTCCAGATCTTGCGTTCCACCTGCAAGGTATGCATGCCCAGCATGCTGGTAAACTGCCTCAGTACCCTGTAGGTCGACGACTGCTGGCTGCCCACGGCAACGATGTTACGCGGCTTGAACCCAAGAATCACGCCTACCTGCTGCGATACGAAGCCTGCAGTAAAGCAAAGCCACAACGCCTGCACACCACTGTCCGCGCTGAACTTAAAGTCCGGCCTGCTTGTCGGCGGCATCACATTAGATGCCGGCATGTCGTACAGCATCGGCTCGCCGGTATCACGTATCTTGCCATCAGACATCGTAAACCGGGGCATAATCAAAGTACCGTCGGTGTGTATTCCTATGCGGTTATGCATTGACCCGGACTTTGGGTTACTGAACGCCTTGGCCAGCGCAGTCAGGACGAGTATCTGGGACTTGCCGATAATCGGCGTCCCAAGCCCGGCTTTTGCCAGCAGCTTTCTTATCCACTTGATACCCTCCTTCTCGATAACATCCAGGCGTTCACTGTACGGGACGTTAGTGCCATGGAACGACAGTACACCCGTCCAATAGACTTCGCCGGTTTTCGTATCACAAACCTCGCGATGCACCCGGATGATCGCATTGCTGACCATGTCCTTACCCAGGCGCGGATGTACTTCCCACCAGCCATCCTCCTGCTCGATGTACGTGCGCCGGTTGAAGATAATCGTCCTGGATAAGCGCGTATCGTCGTGCAGGAAGACAAACTTCTTGCGCAGCGCCGATGGGCAGGCTTCCAGCACCTTGTTATATTCGTAGTGGTTGAGCGCCAGCAGCTGGATGGCCTCGCGCGCCAGGTCCTCCCGTTCCATCCCGGTGACCCACTCGGCCAGCGCGATTTCCCATGGCTGGGCGGACTTTTCCATAATGGACAGCACGCCATTCACCGTCATGTCAGCCAGGTAAGTGTGCAGCTCACGTTCACGCGGATTCGGCCGCGATGCCACATACACATTGCGCCCGCGTTTGGCCTGGTCGAAGACACGCCAGCTCAGCTTATTGGTCCACATGACAATCTTGCTGGCGTTGACGTAGTTCCACGCCAAGTTCGTGCTTTCGTTGAAGGCGACCAGCTTGATCGGGATGTTCGAATTAATGAAATGCAGCTTATGCATGTGCAATGCGAACATAGGGTCGTCCACCGCATAAACAACGCCCTCAACCGGGCGCAGCACGTCCAGCATGGCGAGCCCGCCCTCAAGCATGTTCTGCCCTCCGTCGTGCGGCAGCAGCTTGAGTGCCTGTTTTCCTTCTTCATCAATGAATTGGAAGGCGCATGCGCGGCCCGGGATGTCCTGGTAGTTGACCACCAGCAGCAGCCGCGAGTTCTTTGGTACGAACTCAGTACAGGCCGGGAACATCTTTCGGACTTCTTTCGGCTTGGCTGCCCCCAGGTATTGCGCCAGCCGGTCACGCCCCTGCCCGCGCCAGCCGGACCACATGTGCTCCTGCTGGAGCCGCTCCATGACCTCGGCCGACATGTTCTCTGTAATGTTTTCGTTGAAGATCTTCCAGAAGTTACGCAGCTTCAGCCGATAGCCGGCGAACTCCTCCACGTAGTTGGTAACCACGCTCTCACTTATGTTTGGGATCGGGCCGTGCGACATACCTTCAGCGATGGCCTTGTAGATGCCCTCGCGCAATTCCAGCTTCCGGATCTTGCAGTACACCTCGATTGCATCGCCCTGAAAACCGCAGGAAGCACAGTACATCCAGTGCGTACCACCCCGCGCCGGGTCATTGAGTATAAACAGACTCTCATCCCTGCAGAAAGGACAATGCGTTATATCTGGTATGCCACCCTTGACGCTTACGCCTGCCAAGGCTAGGATAGTCTTGTGGCTGAAGTGCTGGCTAAGGTCCATCACAGGAGCAGATAACATGTTCAACCCCGTTGACGTTTACGATGATGTGAACCACCAACAGCTGTACGCGCTTGACAAGCTGGTCGGTGTACCCGACTTTGTCAAGAACGCTGAGCTGGACGTTACCAAAACGCTGCCCTCCAGCGCCTTCGCTGATCCTATCCGGCGAAAGTTCCCCTGTCACACGAAATCGGCGACCTGGCTGGCCAATGCCTACTTCCAGCAGGTAGCTTCCTTATATCCTAAGGACCAGAAGCCGATGGTTCAAGACCGGATTATCAAATGCGCGGATTACTGGAAGATTCGCGGCATGGTGGACGACTTCAACAAGAAGTGGGAAAAGGTGTCCCGCTTCGATGCGCCCGAAGTCAGCGACAGCGATTACGCCATCGTCGCCAACGTTGATGGCCACCGCATTCGCCGGCTGCCCATGCCGACGCCCATGGCCACCAAGATTGCTGGCGAGCGCCTCTTCGCCGATCGCTTCAGCTACACCTACCCGATGCGCAAGATGGCCGCGCGCCGCATTCTGCTCAAGGCTGCCCAGATCGACAAGATTGGTGTTGAGAACGCGCCTGTCGGCGGCCTGTCCTTCGAGCCTGAGACCGAGGAGTACCTGACCAAGGCAGCCGGCATTGGCACGACGCACCCGAAGTGGGCTGCTGAGCGCATTGCCAACCGCGTGCTGATGATGGGCAGGTTTGATCCGAAGGATGAAGTTCAGATGAACATGGCCAAGGTTGCCGACATCGTCAGCAAGATGGAAGCGCCTGACACTGACACCTACCACAAGCTGGCCGAACTGATTGACGAGGTTGATCGCGCAACCGGTATCTGCAACCACTACATCCACGGCGTCGAGCTGCCGGAAGAGATCTTCTTCGCTGTACAGGAGAAGACTGCTTCCGCCATCATGGCGCAGCACGTTGTGCTGCAGAACGGCAACGTCTACCGCGTTGGCGAGTTCGCCAGCCTGCCGCTGACGAAGATCTCCGAGGTGTTAGGTTCGGAGTTCGCCGAAGCCGTACAGGACGTCAATGGTAACATCGATCCTGAGAAGTTCGCGGAGATCGCACCCACCCTGCCGCGCGATGACGCCAACCTGCTGGAACGTGTCATCCAGAAGGCCGGGCCGGGCGATGCCGATCTAAGCAAGGAAGCCAACCAGAACCGCAACATAGACTGGAGCACGGAAGCGCTCAAGGGTTGGTTCCAGGAGAAAGGCGCCCGCGTACAGACGCGGTCACCGATCAGCGTGAAAATGCCGCACGGACAAAATGTGGAACTCGCCTCGAAAGAGGGCGAAGAGAAAGTAAAGGGGGGTCTGGCTGAAGGTATGCTGGACAGCTCGTTTCCCAAGTCCCAGCTCCGCAAAGGCGTGAAGGTTGAAAAGGAACACACCAACGACCCACAGGTGGCTAAAGAGATCACGAAAGACCACCTGGAAGAGAACAGCGCATACTACGACCATCTTAAAGACATGGAGCAGAAGATGGACAAGGCGTCGGCGCCGAACCGTGTGGCCAGGCTGGGCAAGTCCATCAGCAACCTGACCAACAAGCTACCCGGCATTGATCGCGCCGGTACGCAACTCAGTCATGCTGTCGGCGGGCATGAGAACCTTGGTGCGGCTGGTATTGGTGTTGGCAGCGGTGTTGCTGCTTACCTGCTGGGGCGTGCGCTTGGCATCGGAAAGACTAAGCCGGCCGTACGCCAGAGCGAGACGCCGGCTGGTGTGCGTGATCAATTCGGATACGAAGAATAATGCAATCGGACAAGATCCTTGCCAGCATGCTGGTAGACAAGAAGTCCATCGGGACCACCTTGCTGGTTGGCCTGCTGGATCGCTTTGGCACTGACATGTTCAGCTGGGACCCGGATACGTTGACCCTTGAAGTGCGCAGTGAGTACGGTGTTCACATGCCTGCCGTCAACCGCGACAAACTCAACGCGCTGATCACCTGTATCACGACGAACATGTTCTATTCGAATCTGGACGTGTTCCTGCAGACCTGCCGTTCACTCAGCGGTTCAGAGGCAGAGTTCGAACAGTTTGATCCAGCTGACACGGCAGAGGTAGCCTGGGGTATCACAGAGGTATTCCTGGTCGATCCGCCTGAAACCAAGGACAAGCTCAACGCCGAGATCAGAAGCTACATCGGGATGAAGTTGGATGAAGAGGGATTTACCAGCGCACCCCTGGTACTGAAACCGTTTGCAGATATTCCCGACCGCTCCCAGGAAATCAACGATACCCTGGAAGCGGACGGGATTGAGGCGAAGACCTACTGGAACAGCCAACAAGAAAACAAAATCAAGATTGAGGGCTTTGTAGCGGAGCGACTAGAGCAGCTTGCTGTTTCACTGGCTCAGCTGCAGCTTCAGTCTGCTCGTCCTGGGGCTCAGCAAGAATTCCTACAGCGCGTTCAAACAGCTCTGTCAGCGCAATCGTCAACGTTAGGACGGGTAACGGAATCTCTTGGGTCGGGGCCATCTCCACGAGGTCTATGACCATCATTCCGTCGCTGACGTCCGACTTGGGCATGAACACGTGACGCCCGTCGGCAACCACCAGCCCTACCCACGGTTTATTCGTAGGCTTTGCGGCCGTATTGGCATTTTGAACTATGTTCACGAGTTCGAGCAGCGGCTTCGTGAACGACTTGACCACGAAGATGGCTTGTGTCTGTTCCATGTTCATCTTCAGTACGTGGTACACAAGTATGAGCATGAGCATGCCCGGTGTGATACCCGCATCCAGCTTTTTCGGTTCCACACCCAGCAGTGACGCCAGTGCATTCACTTCTGCCCGAGGAACCTCAAGTTCCTCAAGTATACTTATCGGATACAGCTCAACCATGGTAACCCCCTTAAATCGTAAGACGGGACAGCTTGTACTCTGCACGGAATGCCAACGACTTGTTCGCTGATGCGGATTTCATCTGATCTGGCAGACTGATCGCACCAGCTTCCAGATCGCCGTCCACCAGCTTCGACCGGTCCACGGCAAACGGCCTGGCAGACGTGTCCAACGCGCCATTCTCGAAGCCGTGTTTGATCCGCTCGTCGTAGGCCAGCCTGCGTGCCTCGGGTGAGATCACCTCAGCACTCGTCTCGCCTTCCACCACAACGATCAGATTGCCGTCTGCAATCTTTACACCTGCCACCTTAATCATGGTTGGTCTCCTTAACCAGTTTCAAGAATGATAACAGTCAGATTGTTCGTGTCAAACAAACTAATGGCTAAAAAAAAACCATGAGGAGGTATATTCTTTTTTTTGTGGGAAAGCCCCGACGTGGGGCTTTCCCTGTCCCTTAGTAGTGGCCGGTGCTAGGTGAATCTCGGCCAATGAAGCCAAGACACAACTGTAAGCCCAGCCAACCAATCACTAACAGCACCTCCTTCGCGCGCTGCTCATCTGCCTCATCAAGCGCGTTGCTGTCAGTGAAACCCTCCTGCGGTGGTACAACTACTACTGCACGTCGTGGTCTTTTGCGTCTGTGCATCTTAACAACCCCCCTTTCAGAAACGGGCTTGACGCAATAAGACCACCATCCATGGTATTCTAACGCTGATTTGGGGGGGTATTTACAGCATAACCTTCTGAACACCGTGCTCGGTTGGAAGGTACATCGATACGTTTTCAGCGTTGAGCATGCGTTTCAGCTCAACTCGCGCTTCCTGTGGTAACCCTATAATGGAACGTTTTACCCGGGTTGCCTCATTGTAAAGTGACTGCCTGGCCTTCCTGTTACCGCACCTACCACAGCCACCGACAGATTGAATCCTGACCCGCATGAACGGCCACTTCTTGTTGACATCTGGCCGGTTGCCAAACGACAAAAGCACCTCGTCCGTGAGGATTGTCTCACGGGCAACGGGGGGTGTCGTCACCTTCGCGGCGTTGTTATGCGCTAGACGAAGATGAGGAGGAAGAGCTTTCACAGTTCCCAATGACCATCCCTCCTAACTCGACCAGCTGATCCAACCCATCCAAGGTCCTTGTCAGCTCCAGCACATCGTTAGCCACGCCTACTGCCGCATCCACGCACATGTCTGCATTGCGGAACAGCAAATCAGCGTGAGCCAGCCTGAAGTACGGCCGAGCTGGGTTATCCGGCGCGCCAACCGGGTATTCGAACAGGTCATTCGGTGAAGCCACGTTCTCGAACCGCAGGCTGTTGTCGGGCATTCTCGAATAAACGAAGATCTCTTCAGGCACCAGGCAGGTACTGGTCACGGTGATCTTTACACGGTACGCCTGTGTGCGCCCGGACACATACACAACCGGTGCCGCGAAATTCAGCGTCACTGAATGATTACCATGCGATTGCCACTGTTCCGGATGAGCAATCATGAACTGCAGCCGTTCGTACGGGTTCTGGTATTGGATTGGCATGACTACCTCACACGCAGGTTTGTTCCCCGATGTCTATCACTTTCGCACCCTGCTGCCTGGGGTACTCGCAGAGCAGGACATCCGCGTACTCTTCACGCTGACAGGCATTGTGTATCGCCCTACAAAGTAACGCCTTTGTTCCGACGATCATGCCCCTACCCAAATAATAAGCCTTATAACGGTCTGGCGCCAGTGGGTGCTTGTCCAGCTTATCCACATCCAGCACCGGCCTTAACACATCTATGTGCATGGATGTCAGTGGTCGCCAAGAAACCGTACCAGCCACGAAGGTGTGATCACGCGGCTGCATCAGGCTTTCATTCAACCGGGTAGGGTCTTCCACAATGACCAGCCACTCGCCTGGCTGTGCTGAGGCGAACTCGCCAACGCAGTCCATTGCTGCGATACGCGCGTCCTTGCACTCCTTGACGTCCACACCCTTCTGCGACATCTCCGCAACGAACGCGAGGTCGTTACCGGTATGAATGATCAGGCTGGGTATGTTCTTCCGCTTGCACCAATCAGTAATACCGATCGAGAATGTCGCGCGACTGACCGACTGCTTCGACGTGATCCCACAGACTACCCAACCTACCTCATGCGATTCCCGTGCAACTGGCTCAGGTTTCGCCGGCTGTACAACTGCCACTGGCGGGGGTGGCTGTACGGGGGCAGGCGGTGCTATCTGCGCAATCGCCGCCGGCGGTGGTATGAAGATCGGGTTGGTATTACCCCAACTGAGGATACCTCGGTCGTAGTACCACTCCATCGCCTGGATCACGTCATCAGCTTTGATACGATCCAGACACTCAGGCAGCCACAGGTTGTCGCCTACCTTGACTGGCTTGCTGCACTTGGTCTTTCTCGGTGGCGCCGGTACTTCAGGTGGCAGTATCTTGTCCTTCCAGCAGCCGAAATTCTGGCAGCATGGCAGTTGACCCAGTGTATGAAGGTACTGGTGTGGTATGTAGTTGTCCGGTGATGGCGGCTGCCATGCTGGATTACCCAACAACATGTTGGCTTTGCGGTTCTCCAGCGTGTACGCCTCCCACCACCACGGCTCACGCCCGCCAGATATCACAACACACGGCTTGTTGAACGCTGCAGCTATGTGCATCAGACAGGTCACGATGCACACCACGCCTTCAGAATGGTAGATCAGCTTGATCAGCTGGCGGAAGCTTGTCTTTCCGCGCAGATCCACCGTACCCTCCAGCTCCTTGTGGATATGCGTTCCGCCGCCTGTACCGCCGACTTGCACCATCTTTACGCGCGGTGCCATGCGGTTTACCACCTGCTGCCACCTGGCCGGGTCCCACCACTTGGCGGTGTAGTCCAGCTTCCCGCCGCTGACGAACACCCAGTACGGCTCTTTGATCGGGCGGTTGGCCTTCTCTTCGTCCGTCATGAACATAGCCGGGCGGAACTCGGTCAGGCGCACGGCCAGCTTGAGGTGGTGGTTCAGCTCACCAATGAAGCCCCACATGAAGTGGGCACGATTCTGGTTCGACCGGTTGACAGAATAGACGCCTTTGTCGTAGCCAAGGATAATAGACCTTGGCCGCTGAATGTTGTTCAGCCGCTTGATATAAGGATTGCCCACCAGGATGTCTGGTTGCAGTACATTGGCGTAAACGTCGTACCGGCCCGGGTAACACAGTGCCAGGTCGCGCAGGGCAGCCGTCATGACGACGAAATCGCCAGGACACTGCTTGTTAGTCAACAGCAGGGATTCCGGCATCGAAGAGAACCCCGGTTAGGATGCTGGCGGCGGCATTGGCGGTCGGGGTCTTGGCGATGACCCGCCTGCTAGTATCTGAGGTGCCTGTGCAGGCGTTTGCGGTTGGCTGGCTCTGGAAGACAGACCAGCCAGATCGGCCAGATACCACAGCGCGCGCCGCTTACCCTCGTCATCCAACGCTTTCATCAAGACGGCCATCTGCTTCACCACATCCAACTCGGCCATGACACTTTCTTCTGGTAGCATGGTGTTCCTCCTTAAATTCAACTATACCGATAATGCAGTACGAATCCAGTCCTTATGGGACCGTCATTTCTATGGCCCCTCTGATCCTTACCGAGGCTGTTACATTCGCCCCAGCAGGTCCACTGTGTACCCACGCGAACCCTATCTTGGCGATTAAACCTGGGTACAGGACGGGGAAGGTGACATCGTCAATAGGATCGTACCCGGTAGCCGCCTCGTCGGTGCTCGGCAGGATTGCGTAATGGAATATCTTTGACCGAACATAAGGAATTCTGACAGCGAAGTATGCTAAAGCGCGCGATTCGAAGCGGAAGATCTCCTGAATTGCAAACGAATTTCCATTGGGAGGGGTGAGTGCAGGATCAGTAATGTCAAACATGGGCCGCAAATTATTATCTTCATCGAGCGTGTAGACTACGGGGACTAGGTTCCAGGCTGTATTAGCCCAATTTCCAAACGGCGCAGCCCGACTCGAATTAGCGTGGGATTCAATATCGCCGACTATTATGTGGCAGCCGAAATTCCCTACCCTGCGATAGACTGGGATGGGCTCAATATCCGCAGCCAATTCGTAATGTAGGTTTCTGTCTTCAACCCATGATGCAGTTGCTGTGTAATCAGCCGACAAGACCAGCTTGGTGCGCATGACAGTTGAGTGACCAGCCCTGAATATCATTAACGATAACCTCCATCCCCCTATTCCAGAGGATTTACACCCCTGCGCATGAACAACAACGACTGCATCCCCCAGTATTTAGTATTGTCGATCTTGTACCCGTAAACCTGGGCCGTTGCTGTTATTTCAGCCACCGCATTATGGCCCGAATCACCCCAGGGGGAAGCTGTAACCGTCAGTCTCACAGTGTTGACCGGTACAAGTGTTAAGCTCCAATAAACATTGGCCCATATGTTTTCTCGTGATGAAATAACTAACGAGCCAGTATAGCCGAACGCGTTGGTTTTTGTCACCGGGTACCAGAAGTAACCAGCGGGCAGTGGCAGCTCGTCTGTGGACGTGGTAGAGCCGCTATTGCCGTCGTGTGCCGCAGTAGCGGTCAATGACCCTACGTGTATAATTTCGAGCAACGGCACAACCACATCCTTTCTGCGTCACTACAACCAGTAGAAAAGCGGCAAAGACCAAGTAAGTGCCTCGCCGACGCGAGCTCTGAACAACTCAGCGCTTGCGCTCCATCTTGCGTCATTGTAATAAGTACCTGAAACTACCATATCACCAGGCGGCCAAGGTAATGTAGTTATGATCGCGATAGAATATTCATCACCATCATGAGTTTCCCAAATATCCCCCCACTCACTTTCGTTGCTACTGGTAAGACCTAATACCGTAGCAGTAATGGTACCCCCATGAGGTGTTTCAGGAAACTGACCCAGAGTGCCGACAGACACAATGAGGTGTAAACTGTAAATGTCACCCTCCACGATAGGTCCGCCTTCGTCTGGGCCAAGCGTATCAAGAGTTGGAGATACTGTTACAGAAAAAGAACCATCCCCAAACGCGTTATCGCTATAACCCCACCTGGCTACCCGTTCCCAAGTTAAGCCGCTGGTAATTGGCACGTGAAAAGTCGTGTAGTAAAACCTGAATGGGGTTGTCTCAGGTACGGGTGTTATAACCCTTGAGCGCGCAGAGATTGCGTATTCGAGGTTATCGGCAGTCTCATTTATACTTCCGCTCAGCAACTCGGAAGTGCCTAAGATTGCGATATCATTACCATCATCATCAACAATAACTGTGTTTCCGCTCATAGGGGATGCCGTACTATTCACCGTGTGGGTAGTTACGAAGTCTGATGCAAATGGAACGACAGTACCAGGAGCAGAAAGTCCCCTCGGAGTTTCAACGGCGCCACCTGCCCATCCGGCCGGATCTTTTCTCGTAAAGTCGTACAGATCCTTAAACTCCAGATTCTGCTCGTGTTTGCCGTATACCAATATAGGCTGATCGAACAAATCAACGGCAACGGTCGGAACATGATATGCATGTTCGTATTCCGCGAAGGGGCAACGAAGTAGAAACTTCGTTTCGTATGTTGGTAACGCCATGTTTATGGTCCTGGATCTAAGTAGTTGTTACCAACCACATACAACCATGGGGCCGAATACCCATCCCACACGGTAACTACAGTGCCGGGTGGCAGTACCGTAACGCCAGGGGCAAGCGCTGCATCCACGGTGTACAACTGAGTCCACGGGCCAGCATCATTCGCAACCCAAATGCCGTCGTTAGTGCCTGGAGCCACTCGGTCGCCAGTATCCACAGCAACCATATCACCGGTAACAGTATTCGTTCCGTCCGGGTTTTGTATGCCGGTCAGCGGCATGGTTGCGCTCGTCGTGCGATACCTGCACGTAATATTGAGCATACTCGTCATAGCCCAGATAATCGTGTCTACACCGTGCTCCGGTTCGGTGGGATTATCTATTTGCCATGTCTCGCGCCCATGCTTTTCGCCAAACCGTACAACTACCGTATTGCATATCACCGCAGTCTCATAACGCTCCCATTCACCCATCTTAACCACCCAAACGTCATTCTCCTTTGGGTCAGTCTGTGCGATTGTGATCACCCGATCATCCTCGCACACGTAAATACCGTCGATGGTCTGACAGCCGCTTAATACGATGTTATAGTCCGCCAGGACCATCACTGCGACGTTACCGCAGCCAGCCGCGCCCATTCGAACCCTGAAACGCAGCTGCGGCCTGCAGTAGCCTGTTTGGTTCTTACTGAGGTAGACTACTTTCGCGGT
>Ga0307377_10003840_pt1 | contig 16695 bp, 24 predicted proteins | sample TR3MG_FD_202535 | JGI IMG/M metagenome (GOLD analysis project Ga0307377, IMG submission 202535) | Soil microbial communities from Risofladan, Vaasa, Finland - TR-3 | ecosystem: Environmental > Terrestrial > Soil > Coastal area > Acid sulfate soil | place: Finland: Risofladan, Vaasa | collected... | reverse complement strand
GCTGTTGGACTCGGTGTGTGCAATACTTGTGATCCGCTAAACCCCACAAATCATACGGACGTACGCCCGTAACCTGGAGATGAGGAAAAATGCTTGATATTTTTGATAGAATTAGCGAATTAGATGACCCCACTTCAGAAAACATCTTACATATCTTTGTACAAGAAGCCGACCGGCTTGCCGACGACCTCCCAGAAAACCCCTCAGACGCCCAGTGGGAAGAGTGGAAGAATGATCTATTTGAAACTTGCGATCTAACCGAGGATGAGGGGAGGGGCGTTTACGACCTGCTTACAGAATATGAAGACCCTGGGGACGGGGAAGGCCAGTGTCTCAGCTTCCTCAACTCATTTATGATTCTTGCATACCATATCCGACGGATCTCGGAGCAACGGCTTAAAGGTACCTTGGATATCATCTTCAAGCCAGAGGCGGTTTTGTCTATGCCTAAGCTGCAACCGGGCAACAGGTGGCCTACGGGTCGTGCACAACGGAAACCCGACGATATTTAGCCCACTCTTAGTTCAGGAAGGAATCTTAGATGCCTGACAACAAACATAGGATTGTCCAAATCTTGGGGAGTAAGCCCCTCAAAACAAAGGAAGTTATAAAAACCCTATTCCCTAAACCAATCACAGGGCAGACGGCTGCCAACGCTCTCACAGATATCGCGGCGTTAGCTCTCTGGGGTTTCGTTATTCGAGAGGGCCCTGTTGAGGAAGAGGTTCTCTCTCTAACGGAGAAGGGCCGATCTATGCCAGCAGACGAGTTTTCTATCGGCACCCACCAGTTCAGTCAGCAGCGAGTGGATGACTTCGTGAAAAAGCTGGCCGGGTCGTTAGAAGACTGCATTAACGATCCATCACTACAAACGTACGCCAGAGATAGCGATGCTCTACAGTTCCTTTACTGCTTACTGGAGTCCCATGCTTCAGTAGCATCCCCCCGTGTACTTGACATGATCGAACAGTTCAACGGGTTGTCTTTTTGGGAAATGTCCAACGTAATGTATGTCCTACAAGATGTCTTGGAACGTCGCTTACAATCTGCCAGTCGCTATTGGGCCAACCTGGCTCGTTACACCGAAAGTACCAACGAGGGCTGAGATGTACATCCTCAAAAAAGAACTAGACGATGCCGCCACGCTGGATCGAAAACTCTCCATCCTGTTAGCAACCCAGTCGTTTTCATTAATGGTTGTCCTGTTTTCGACATCGTTCCTGATAACGCAGCTTTTAACCGGCCCAACAGTTACTGTGCTGGGTTTTGCTCTTATTTTGGGCTTGGGATTGGTATCATTGGTCGCATTGGTGGTGTACGCCATATGTAAAAAAAGATCTGTGTCACGTCAACGTAGTAGGATCTTTGATGCCATCAGGGATCGTGGAGAAACCATTCCAATATAACGAGGTTTGCAAGCAAGCAAAGCAAGCAAAGCAAAAGAGGAGTAGGTTTTGAGAAGCTGGCTAATCACGATACCAAAGACCACTTCCTGGGAAACATACCAGGAAGAACTAGACTCTGTGCGTGATGGGGTCTTGTCCTTGAATTACAAGACCAGGTACTTCCCCAAAGAAATGGAAGTGGGGGACCGGTGCTATATTCTCTGGAATGGCCAGGTGCGCGGTTGGATGACGATCACCCAGCTTGTAGATCTCAAAAACCCCTGGGTGTGTCAGACAACTGGCAATACGTGGCCTGCTGGCAAATATATTCGGCGTAGCGGTCAATGGAACCCTGTTGATGGCCCCAAGATGACCGGGTTCAGAGGCATCAGGGAATATAGGGGAGCGGTATGATTCCCCTAAAGATCGAACGGTTCACTACCCAAAAAGGTGATCTACAACGGGAAAAGGTACTTGCCTTTGGGTTAGATCAATTTGAGATCTACAAAGATCCCCAACCCTATTTTGAAGAAACCATCCGAGGTGGCCGTGTCGAAGTCGAAGCTGGTTTTGGGGTGCAGTTCTTTGAGAAAGGCGGCTCCATCGCTGTTCTTGTCCAGCATAATGAGGAAATTGTTGCTCAAGAGATCTTTGACGTTCAAGAGGTACACGAAGGTTGTTTGGACTCTGCCAGTGCTGGGCCGGGTATTATATGTGGGAAGCCGATCAAGATGGTCAGCCAGTTCGAGCAACTGCGCGAAGGCACTATTAAGATATTGGTAGCCAAGAAGATCGATGGGGTTGCCCAGATCAAAAGCCCGTACGTCAGAGTGACATCATCATGGATAGAACTTTCTGAATGAGGTTTGAAACAAACAAGATGCTAGAACCAAAACCGTTTATTGTTGAAGACAAGTCCAACAAACCCCTAGCTTTCGTATGGCCCGAAGACGTGTCGGGGGCATATGTAAAAAACAATGCACTCCACATCAACACAAAGTCTGGCGGTATGTTGTTTATCGAATTTGACTCCGCTGAAGCGTCCCAAAATGCCCTTGGTGTCGTAATCAGCCTGTCAAACAAAGCCCGCAAGTGGGACGGGGATCTGAACAAAACCCATCGGATAATTGGCACCAACGGGTTATCTTTTGAGGTAGACAGCGATACAGATGATGTTGAATCTGATTCTGTTGTGGTCGTGCAACCCCCCGACACCAAACCCAAACAGTATAAGATCGTGTTTTGCACAAAATGCCCTCGGAAATCTGTCTACAAAAAAGACCAGGAAGTCCCGGCTATGGGTGCAATGGCTAAATGCCCATCTTGCGGGGCAGACGCTTATATTGAACACGTTCAGACCATTGGGAGCCAACGGTGACCAAGACTTCAACAGACATAACCGTTGCCGTAGGGTCAAGGAACCCTCCCAAATTAAAGGCCGTTGAGGACGTATTTCAGGGAATCCTTGGGGGCCGTCTTCGTTCAGTGCGCGTGTTTGGCTCAGATGTGGAGTCCGGTGTTCCAGAGCAGCCCCGAAACGGCCAAACGTTTGAAGGGGCCCTCAACCGATGTAAGGCTGTTGCCCGTAGTATAGAGGCAGAGTTCCACGTCGGGATCGAAGCTGGCATCAACGACCAGATTGATCCACCCAACCAGTATTGTTTTGAGGTTGCCTACGTTTACAGCAACGGGATCTTTACCCCAGGTGTATCAAGTTGGTTTCTTGTGCCGCCCCCCATCGCAAACCTGTTAGCTGAGGTGCCAATGAGTGACGCTGCGGATCAAGTTCTAGGGACAACACACTTAGGCAGACAAGAGGGCCTGGTTGGCGTGATAACGGACAATCGTATCAAACGTGCCGAATACATCGGACAAGCCGTGCTGCTAGCCCTGTGTTCACATCTTAAACCATACCACCCCTTTATCTGAGGAGACATACAAATGTCCGTATCCAAGATCCCTAAGAAACAAGACAACCCTGAAGGACTCCACCAGCGATATGCCGTGACGAAGATTTATGGCAACACGGACAGCGACGCTCACTACTTCGTGTTGCGGATTGACGCCGGTGGGGATGATCCCAAACATCTACAGGCTTGTCAGGCCGCTGCCAGGGTTTATGCGCGGCAAATCAAAGACCACCTCCCTCAACTGTCTCAAGATCTCAACCGCCTCTTGGACATCAAAGAGGTTGAGCTTCAAAACAGACTGGCTGCCAATGGTGAGCATGCTGAACTGACAGAAGAAAACATCACCAGGTTGGGATCTCATACGCCGAAAAGCCCCGTCACGATCTACACCAAGGTCAAAAAGTTCTATGCTGAAGCCAAAGATCACCTGCCTGAAGAGGTACATGGCGAAATCGAAACTATTTTGACCTCACTAGCGGTATCGGCCCCTGACAACGAGGTACTTCACTTGCGCCGCCTACTCGAACTTTTGGAAGACGATGTCGGTGAGTGTCCTGACGCCCAGGTAGTTTGGGACAGGATTTTCAACCCCGCCGACCAACTTGCTATTGCTGGCAGGATCGCAGAAATAAAAGAGACATAAAAGTATGGCTTGGGCAACAGGACACATACAAAGGCTCCAGGATGGCCAAACGGTACAGTTTAGGCCCCGTGGGAATTCTATGAGGGGCAAGGTGAACCCTGGCCAACTTTGCACGGTGGAACCGCTGACAGGCGATCCTCAAGTGGGTGATATTGTGCTTTGCAAAGTTAAGGGGCGGGAGTATTTGCATCTGGTCAAAGCTATCAAGGGAGATCGCTTTCAGATTGGCAACAACAAAGGCCACATCAACGGGATGATCGGCAAGAACGCGATCTTTGGTATTTTAACAAAAATAGAGGATTGAGGAGTTATTTGAAATGTCCATACCACCGTACAAAATTTATTTGGCCACCTATTCCCGGGTAGGTTCTGGTGACTGCCTAACCACGGAAGACTTGTTTGATGATCTAGCGACACACAACATTGAGAGTATCGCTGCTGGAGCTATCGCCGTCAGAGACCTCAAGGACGGCAACCCGCTAAAGTCGGCCCCCCAATTCCAGAAAGCCATGCTCTGTTTGGAACTCAACTACGAGGATGAACCGATAACATGAGGATCTATCTAGTTCGACATGGGGAGTCCCTGGGTAATGTGGACAAGTCCACCCACTTGAATACGGCGGATCACGCGATCCCACTCTCCCCTGATGGCCACAAACAGGCTAAGAAAACCGCGAAGTTCTTGGTAGATCACTTCTATGATGGGATGCACTTCCTAAAACCGGGGGATCGATCAAGGGAAAAACTTATCCGCGAACGGCATGGCGATCAATCTCTATCAAAGGCCGTCTTTCGTGTTTGGACGAGCCCCTACGAACGATGCCGTCAAACGGCTCGGTACATTGCCGATGCCTTTGATTCCCAAGGAGACGCAGGATGGCGTGTAGATCTCCGAGAACACATCTTGTTGTGTGAGCAACAATTTGGGTTGTTTGACGGCATCCCCACAGAAGAGTTGCCCAAGCAGTATCCCAATGAGCATGCCTACTACAAAAAGCTGGAAGATGCCGCTGGGCGCTTCTGGGCCAGGATGCCTTTAGGGGAAAGCCGTTTTGATGTAGCCACCAGAGTCCACCAGGCTTTTGGCACATTCCACCGCGACAGGGATCGGCACGGCATCCAGAACATTGTTGTGGTTTGCCACGGCGTCACCATGAGGGCCTTTGTGATGATGTGGTTGCATTTGCCATTTGAGTGGGTCGATGAGGAACCAAACCCCCCCAACTGTGCTATCCGATTGATCCAAGATGGGGTTGACAAAGGATACCTGGGGCCGTTTTAGCGATGAGTCGTTTTCCAACCTACCCGCCCGGCGTAAATCTACCAGTGACCATTAAAGAGATCTGGGGTGTAGATCACATCGTCATGAAGATCTACGCTGCCTGCGAGCAGCTATTTGCAGATCATAGCCGAATCAACATCCCGATGATCTTGGGCGAAGTAGACGACCCGATTGAGGACTGGAACAACATTCTCTGGTTGTGCAGTGATGCTGCTGGGTATATGGAATGGACACTCGAGCACATAGATCCAAATACAAAACACCCCACGAATCTACCGATGAAGTTGTTCCGAAAATACCTGGAAAACAAATGCAGTGGTAGAAAACACCTATTAATCAACCCCACCACAGGTAAACCAATTCGGGACTTTGCGCATGAGGTTTATATGTGGTTTGTGAAAAGGTCTAACCAGTGAAGCTATGAAATCTTTGGATGAAGTTAATAAGCCGCTACGGGATGCGTTAGAGCTAATCCTCCCGGCAAACCTGGGCGCTGTCATACAACTTGATGGCGTACTCTATATCAGACAACTTGAGAGTCTCGATTACGCTGTGGGCATGGAGAACGACTCTTGTGGAGTTGAGGACTGGGAAGAGGTCATGGAAGACCTGACTGCGGCGATTGATCTATTCATCTCCAAACGCAATGAGCTTGAAATTGGGATGGACTTTATGGTCAGGGCCTGCGAAAAGAAGTTTGGCGTGGGGATCGACACAATCCCCCTGAACGATGGCGAAGTAAGCTCGGTACATTATGATGAGGGGGCGGATGTTTTTTATGTGACCCTGCTAGACAGAAAGTGTTTTGGTGAGGAAATTGCGCCTGGGGTAATCAAGCGCATGGACTTGGAAGACCCAGAGATAGTTGGCGGCTACACGTTTATTGGTTTCAAAGGATACCATTGCAAGCTAGACTTGTGTGATGCAGGTCTTGAGTGGGGTCTGCCCGACGCTGTGATTGCCCAAATCGCACTGAAGGCTGAGGCCCTGTTAAAGTGAGGCAAGAGTGCCGTGAAATGGAAAACAACAATTACAATCCCATCCATTGACACAACAAATCTGCCATCGTCTGAGTTCGCTAAACAGGTCGCAGATCAACTTGATAATCTGAGGCGCAAGGACGACCCATTATGTCAGGCTTTGGTTCAGGCGTTTAGGTTCATTGAAGAGTCTACCGACGATCTTCCTGAAAGAAACGTCTGGTTGGTCTTACACGTACACATTGGTACCCTAATGGATTGGGCCAACCGAATTGTAACGAACGATCCCCCAACCAAGCTGTGTTGGGTTGAGATTACAAAGGACTGATAGTATGAGGCAATTAGAAAACTCTCTGGTCAAGGTGACAGACGGATTTGTGTTGGATGTTCGGGATATGGACGGTGTCGCGATCTTTGTGAAATCCGACAGCGACACGGACTCTGGCAATGTCTACTACAATCTGTACTTCTCTTTGGACGATGATCGATCACCAGAATCCGCTACATACCACAAGTGGATCGAGAAGACGGAGATCTGGGCCAACCTAAAACCCATGATCCTTTCCAGACACAGCGGGTTTGAGAAGTTTCCGGCACACATCAAGCTGGTGGGGCCACGCGACGGCCTAGATAAAAAGCTGGGCGGCCCACCGGGGAACATTTCGTTTATGGTCTACGACCTGACTGAGCAGCCAGAGGAACCCAAAGTCTCGATTACACGGTACAAACAACGCACCCCCTGCGAAACAGATGATGCTAGCTTGGGATTTACAATTGGATCGCTGTGGCAGCGCAGCCCCCTCGAGGAACCTTTTATTTGTACGGACGCCACTATTGGTCGTGCTGTGTGGTGTCAGGCGCAATATGAAAAACCTGAACCAGTCACGCCGTCCGTGGACATCGCGCCTACCAAGATCGAAATCACTGATTGTGTCGTTGATGGGTTCTTTACCCTGGATGCTTTTGATGAGGTACATCTCAAAGGGAGCAGCTTCCAGATTGGGGATTGGTCTGACTTAGATCAACTTCTTGGTAAGAAATCAGTCAAGCTGGAGTCCTGCACGTTTGAAGTCGTCGATGTCGAAGAAACAGAAGATGATCCTTCCGAAGAGGACGACGATCTTGACATTGACGATCTTTTACGCCAGGAGCATCTAAGAAGAATTGTAGGCACCCCATGCACACCGAATGGCCTACTAGACCTACCACTTGGTCGGCCTAAGACAGGCCCCTTGGCCATCGATTCTGCCAAGGTAGAAATTGACGACTTTTATAATAAACTATCCAACCGTGGCGTCGTGATAACGATAGCCGCTTTTTTCGTGGCCTTGGCCCTTTTTGGTATTTTCAGATATCTTGTCTAATCGCTCTCCCCCAAATCGCGTATTACAACTACAAAATGACCACCAACACTATGAGGATTAGAGTATGGTACGCACAAAAAAAGACATTGTGGCTGAATGGGATCAGGTTTATAACGAGATCCCCAAACTTTCCAAAAGACTCGCGCCCTGGAGACACACCGAAGTCTTCGGGCTCATCATGGTCGGGAACGCAATTGCCAATTTTATCCAGCACAAATGGATTGATGGGGGGGTTATTCTAGTAATTGCAGTCGTGTCGTTTGTTGTTTTTTTGGTATTTTCCTCCAAAAACCAGGACGCTAAAAAAGAGAGGTTCAACAAACTGCGCCATCTGATCTTTGAGTTAGCTGAACTGGTGCCTGACGTCTCCCCAGAAGCTCTGCGCCAACAGGCCAAAACAATTAAAGGACTCAAGTATCGCGTAACTACCCTACGTGTTTCAAAAGGCACCCACGACCCCATTTGGGAGGTGTGGGTGGAGCGCCCAGGCGGTAAGAGCTTTATGTTCAATGAGAAGTATGGCATCTGCCATGAGGAAGGCCCCCGCCAGGATGATGACAGCCCCGTCATCGAAATTGATCTGGACGCCGCCGACGTGGAACGGATGGCACAATACATCGACAATCAAGATCGCATCGTTGCTTTTGTGTTCCCAGGGGAGAGCCGTAACGGCGCTTACTCAGATCACCAATCTTACTTGGACGACGCCAGCCCCCAAACCATCGACGACCTGGAGAAGCTGCTGATCCCCCCTGAACAGTGGGAAGACAAGGTGCCCTACAAGATCAAGCAATTCCTGAACCGGGACGAAAAAAGCCCTGTCAGTACCGGACGGCACCCGATTATTGGATGGTACATCATCGAATCAACAGGCCAGGGACCGTACATGATCTGGCATGAGGCCCAAGGGTACGATGCATTGCAGAAACTGATTACCAAAAATGAAAATTAGCCGAACTTCTGACAACGTACTCCGTATGTAACAACCTACGAGGCATTCAATGTGTGACGAAACCCGACGGGAAGATATCGAAATTGCTCTGAACGACTGCAAGAACCAGTTGCTACAGAGACTCTATAACGAAGGATTACTGCTCGACTCGATTGGTGAGAACGCCCTTACAAACATGAAAAACACATGGTTCGTTACCTATGCGAGGCCGACGACATTTCTTGAGAAGGGGCAGGCAGCCAGGAACCCGTCAAAGACAAAAGAATATCGTGTGATCATTGGCAAGACCAGTGATCTAACATCCACATAACCAAACATCGTCTACCTGGGGAGGTAATATTTATGCGAATTCCAGCGACCGACAAGCGTGAAGCATTTCGAGACGAGGCCCATTTGAACTTCATGGCTGGGCCATCCTATGACATCAAAGATCCGATCCACCGGTTACGAGTAGCGGCGGCTTCTTGTTTCTTCGGTGAGCCGCAGTACTACCATCGAGACAAGGACGACACCCGCAAAGTGCGCCATAACCCGCCATCACGGTTGGGCAGCCGGTACGTTGAGTACCTACGCACAACCCTGGATGCCATTGACCCCCAGGAGTGGCGTGGTTTGTCACCAACAGAGATGATGGAACGAGCCATCGACGCTGCCCTGGATCACAATCCAGAGGCCACGTTACAACTGGCCGTTGAGCTTCGGCAGCAAGACAACATCAGGACAACCCCACAGGTGATCTTGGTGCGTGCTTGCCATCACCCGAAGGTCAAGGGTACGGGGTTGCCGTCCAGGTTCGCGGGTAAGATCATCCAACGTGCGGATGAGCCCTCAGTGTGTTTGGCATACCACAACTGGCGCTTCACCAAGCAACCGATCCCGAACAGCCTGAAAAAGGCTCTGGCGAGGAGATTACGGGAGTTTGACGAGTACGCCCTGGGTAAGTATCGCCGTGAGATTGGCGGCGTGAAATTGGTCGATGTGATCAACCTTGTGCGCCCCAAGGAAACTTCGGCGATCAAGGCCCTTATCCATGATAAGATCCGCCAAACAGACAAGACTTGGGAGGCTGTCATCTCAGCGCGTGGCTCAAGCCAGGAAAGCTGGGCCGCCGCCATCGAAATCATGGGCCACATGGCTCTGTTGCGGAACTTGCGGAACTTCACCGAAAAGGGTGTTGATCCGAACTTGTTCTTGCCCAAGCTGGTCAAGACTGCCAAGAATGGCCGCCAATTGCCATTCCGGTATTACAGCGCCTACAAGGTGTTGAAGGGTGCCAGTCCGAAGATCTTGGATGCGGTTGAAGAGTGCCTGGTCATCTCAATGAATGGCCTTCCGCAGTTCCCAGGTCGTGTGATGAGCCTGTGCGATAACTCAGGTTCTGCCACTGGATCGACCACGTCTAGCATGGGAACAATGGCAATCAACCAGATTGCCAACCTCTCAGCGGTGATCACTGGTCATTGCTCCGAGGAAGGCTTCGTTGGTGTGTTCGGGGACCGATTGGCGACGTTCCCAGTCCAAAAGCGATCCAGCGTGTTTGATGGTGTCCAGAAAGCTGACCAGTTGGGAACGGGTATTGGCCCAGGGACGGAGAACGGTATCTGGTTGTTCTGGGATAAGGCCATCAAGAACAAAGAACATTGGGACACAGTGTTCATTTACAGTGACCAACAAGCGGGGCACGGCGGCTTGTACGGTACGAATCATCAGGCATATGCAAACTTTGCGTGGCCAGCCAGCAACCGTTATATCGACGTTCCGGCGTTGATCAAAGAGTACCGTAAGAAGGTCAACCCGAATGTTGTGGTGTTCTGTGTGCAAGTGGCCGGATACCAGGACACGATCATTCCAGAGAACTACAAGGGTACCTATATCCTGGGTGGTTGGGGCGACGGCCTCCTGAAATATGCCGCCAAAATGCTCTCCCTGAATTCCCCGTCACAGTAAAGTTCGTCATCGTGTTGCAAACCTTATGGTAATGGATATCTAGTTTGGACCGAATCTCCTCTCATCCTTTGTTTGCAAACCTTATGGTAATATCTAGTTTCTGACCTTGTCCAATCGGCGCACCTGCGCGAAAAGGACAACCCCGTTAGTTGCAAACCTTCTGGTAATGGATCTTTAGTTTGTACCGTGTAATCTGAGGGACACGGATGATGGGGGCAGGCTGTTGCAAACCTTATGGTAATGGATATCTAGTTTGGACCCCTACCCCGTATGGCAGGAAGAGATGGCAACTCTAGTTGCAAACCTTATGGTAATGGATATCTAGTTTGGACCCTTATTTGTACGGTATGCCCCTTGGGGCCAACCAGACAACATAAATCTCAAATGGGGATATTCGATCACAAACACACCTCAAAATCCCAAAAACAACCAAATATTCGACTGTCAGAGAACAACTAACCATACGTGGGATCTCCCTTTTCCCAATAACGGCGCTGCCCAGCAAATAAATTTGCGTCAGGAAAAGATCGATCCAGGTTCTATAATAGATACTCTAACTGAACCGCAACTTTTTCTTTTCACCACTGCTTAGGTTCTTTGTGCGGTGCCATAAGTCACGTTGCATCTTGTAAGGCAGGGATGTTACCTGTACTTTATTACTGGTCTCGTTGTTAAGTACCTTTTTGGTACCCCACTGATCAAGGAACTCTTTGAACGTTTGGCCCCCCTCTTGTGCGACCTCCTCATCAGCTTTTTCTTTGAGGTGGTTGATGACGGATTTCCCAATAGTGGCGAGACCAAGCGGTATCGAGAGTGCGGGTCCGACAGTGGCTGCCGCCGCTATTGTAGCTAGTGTTCCTACAATAGGGAGCGCCGCTACACGGAACACCTCTTCTGTCTTGGTGGGGAGGAAGACGTGGAGGAACTTTTCAAAGGTGGTTCCATTTGTCCGCAGGTCATCTAGCTTTAGCCCTTCTTCCAGATCTTGTTTGTAGCGTGCGTTACCGGGTTCGTATAACCCAAGGTGCCAGACATCACGCCGACCTCTAGTTAGCTCCCTCTCTTTGGAGTTTTCCCTTTCCAGCCAGTTGTCCAGGGATGCCTCCAGTTTCCCCAAAATCCCGCCGTGAGGGCCTTTTGAGAAGTGATCTGCTTTTTTTCGATCCTTAAAGGGCCCGCGTGTTTCGCCATCTCGGTTACGGGCAAAGATCCCACCACCCTCCTCGAATACTTCGGGCTTCTTGGGTTCTTTTTTATCTTTCCCGTTACCCTTGGCCTTTTTAGACGCTTTGGGTTTCCCCGTAGCGCGTCCAAGGAAAAGCGATACAAGTTCTGGTAGTGCGGAGGTGTCAGTCTTCAGTTTTTTCATCAACTGACCCGCCTTCTTCCGCTCTTCCCCTGACAATGCATTAACTTTATATAAGAACGCTTCAGTTAGGGGCTTCGGGAGAGGGGATGCTTTCAACAAGGCGTCTATCTTGTCTGATCCTTTTGACAGATCACCCATCGCAGATTGGATGTCTTTGGCAGAAAACCCTTTCTCTTTTAGGCCGCTTACCATCTTGGCAATCGCGGGTTTATTGGGGTCTTTGATCTTGCCCAAAGCCCTAAGCAACTCTTCAGGCAAACCCCCCTTCTCCTGTTGGTCTTTTTTCTTAGCCTTGACTAAAAAAGGAAGTAGGTCCGGGCGTACGTCGGGGTTGTTGTAGGCCAGCCGAATCACCTTGTCGCGTAATTTACTCATGGGGCAGATCTCCACTATGGTAGGGTTCAGTTCATATCTTTAAAATAAAAAAATAGGAGGAAAACAGGAAAAGATCGATCCAGGTTCTATAATATATACTCTAATTGAGGGAACGCATTGACACAAATGGAGGCTGTTTATGAATTGCCCAACGTGCCAACAAGATCTTACCCCGTACGAGCACCAGGGAGTGAAGATCGACTTTTGCAAGGGGTGCGGTGGTTCATGGTTTGATTATGGCGAGGTTGCCCAGTACTTTCTACTTGAGTACGATCTACCGCCGGACGCAGAGCCACTACAATCTTTCAGCACTCTCCCGAAAAAATGCCCAAGGGACCAAACTCCGTTAAAGGATTTCACGTACACTACAACGGGTAAGCTCGTGATCGATGTCTGCGGCAAGTGTCATGGTATCTGGTTTGACAAAGGCGAGGTCAAAAAGCTTGAACAGCTAGCCCACCGACTGGATCGGCGGCTGGTCAAAGTATTTGAGATGTTTGATTTCGATATTTGACACAGATCGGGTATAATGGATAATCAAATCTTGTTGCCCCAGGTTTTACCCCCCTCTCCTCGGGTAACGAGATTGTTTGCTCTGTAAAGGCACAGTGAAACCCCCTCCGCTCTGCCAAGTTAAGGAGCAAACGAGCGCGGCTGAGTTGCTTTGAGCAAAGACACTCACAAATGTGCTGGGGCGTGGCTGCCCCGGTACCCGCAAGCCAACGCGGTCGGTCGTCCGAGTGTCTGTTTGAGTCAGGAGAAAAGCGACCGGACATCTGACCCAAACCCCCCTATCAACGGGGCAGCCGCCTTTTTACCCCCATGTATGAGGTAATTCCCAAAATGAGCTTTACCGTTTCCGAGAAGATCTACCATGCCGCATCGACCGTACGTGCTGTTGAAGACATGTTGCTGGAGGGACTCTCCAGGGATATCTTTGCAGTTCTTGAGGCCAAGGAGTTCCCCATCACTGCGACAAGTTATTCGGGGGACAACCACACAATCACGCTAACGTTTGGTGGGACCGATAATGAGTCCGTGCAGCGGTGGGACGCCTTCCGTGCAAGTGTCTTTCAGGAACTCGATCTAGTTGAGCCGGATGACCCCACCGAGGAAACGGTTGAGAATAGCTCCAGTGGTTCTGGGAACAAGGGCCACATCACTCTCAACCTGGAACTCGTATTCTTTCCTGGTAAATAGCCGCATCCGCCCAGCCCACGTTTTTGAATCCCCCATACAAGTCACGACAACCAAAACATACTTTTTAATAGTGTATATAAGCTGGCAGTCGATGTGTGACAACCACATATCCAAATAGCATGAGTCTTGAACGAAGAAAACCACCGAAACTATGGAGGCTCGAAAAAAGATGCCGGACCAACCATCAATTGACCTTGGAAATTTCACGCAAATGGCCGAAGGACTGGATCATGTTCAAACACAATACCAAGAAGACTACTTCACCGAAAAAAGGGACACCAAGGAATTCGGGCAGTGGCTCAGGTGCAAATCCCAGCTAGTAGCACGTACCCAGATGATCTGGACGCTACCGCAGATCATCAAAGCACTTGTGGGACGCCGACCACCCGCAGAGATCTTGGCGTTGTTTGACGGACAGTTGCCCCTACCAGCGCCAGCACAAGAAACGCCACCCCCTATTGAGGAAGCCATTGAGCAACCAGCGCCCACCCCGGTAGTTAACTCCCCACCCCCGGTAGGGGCCACAACCAAGGATCTTCGGTACGACGTATCAGACGAAGAGTTGAACGCAACACCTGACATCGAGATTACGTTGTGGGTACTCCAACGATTATGGGACAACGAAAAGGAGTTCCCAGGGCAGTCAATGTATTCCCGTACTTTCTGTCAGGAGGGGGCTTTGTATTTTTGGGGTTACGTGAGTACGCCGAAAAAGGGAGGGACCAACGACAAACCTCGGCGAAGGATCATCACGTTGATCAGTTTGTACGCTAAACATATGGGTTATGTTGTCAACGACGGGAAAGATAGCAAAAAATGGCGCATCTCCCAAGAGGGCGTTCGTTTCCTGAACCCACCAGACCTAACCGAAGAGGCCGTGGCCAACTTGCCGTACAGTGGGCGGTTGACAGTCCCATTCTGCCAAGAGCAGTTGCAACGAGACGACCGCAAACTGCATTTAGGGATTTTCAAGTACTTGTGTCGCGAGGGTGGCCTGAAAGACAGAATCGACTTGTATAGTTTTGCGGAAAAATCCCTTGTGGGCATCAAGGAAGATCGAAAGACCATCTCCAGGGCTTTATCCGAATTGCGAGTTCTAGGGGTAGCTCAGTATCGATCTAGCGACAAGTCTTGGGAGACAACCACCCTTGGTTGGGACACATACAAAAGTATCAACAAGGCCGACGAGGAAGATGATCTTTCCGAAGACGAGTACCCTGAAAAAACACTCTCCGAAGTCTTGTGGGGACGGGAGGAGAAGTTCGACAACTTCTTTACTGATTTCCCAGAGAAGCCGGATAATACGCGACCAGATCCGTACCGAGCCCGAGAGTGCCTCGTTACCATACTGGCCTTGTTTACCAAGCACAAAACGTGGTACACAACACTCACTAAAAACTATGACAAACTCCTCCCCGACCAAGCCAAGTTCAACCTGTACCGAATTGCAGGAATGATCTGGGATTTTGAAAAGACGTTCCCAGATCGCCTCCGTGGTAGGGAAACGTCTAAGCCAGTCCCGGCGATCAAAAACAAGATGTCAAGAGCACTTGAGTACCTACGCGGCTACGATAGCGCATTGCTGGAAAGCACACAGCTTGATGGCGGCGTGTACATGTACAAGTTAACCATCAATGGGGAGTTGGTTGTTGATTTGTTGGCGAAAGCGTTAAAGGGCAGTATGTCGCTAAAAGATGTTTTAGCGCCTAAGTTGGTCAATTCGTTTGCTGACCTTGTAGGCAAAATCACGAAGAAAAACGTTATTAGCCAACCTGAGCAGGATATCTTGCCAGATCTGCGCACACCATAAGCTGCTTTCAAACGTCACTGATCTGCCGTTCCCCTACCCATGTCATGTACTGACACACTTCAGCATTAGAGTATTAAACAGGTACAGTTAACCTTGGAATTGAAGGAGACATGGCAATGGAAAAGCGATCTAACTGGGAAACCCTCAAAGTAGGGGACCGAATCTCTGAAACCCAGTACTACGAGGTCAGTGCGATCTACCACGACCGGATTCGAGTCAAAAACGAAAGGGGATTTGAATTTGATATTTCAGGTAATATTGTAAGTGAGGGCATGTACTCCGCAGATCAGTTCACCGAAACAAAGAAACTGACACGAACGGAACTTGTTGAGGTCTTGGAAAATGCTGGTGACACCGTGTTCACAGTCAACTTCAACAAACAACCAACGCCCAAGGAGGTAGCAGACAAACTCCAGGGGTTCTCCAAAGAGAATGCACGGAAAGCTGCCACCAAGTTATTAAAAGGTGATGAGCGCACACTGACCGGCTACCTCTTACAGACTGAGCCCAAAATGGGGCGCTCCCAGGTGATTGATCTGGAGATTGCGCCAAAAGGTGACGGAGTCAACCGTATCCGCCAGGTTGACCACCGAACCTTGAATTGGATTATTCTCAAAAACATCAGGTACATGGTGAAATGATTGATCTAGGCCCCCAAGTAATCGCCGCCTTGCAGGAAGCCCTCAACCATCAAACGCATGTCCAAGATCGAATCCTTGATCTACTGGCTAATCCGACTCAATGCTCGTCCCCCCAGTGCTTGGAGGAAGGCATCCTAATCTTGGTTGGGCTACTGGAAGTTAAACTAGAAACACCCCACCCGCAAGGGCCGTTGGAGGATGCCTACCGCGAATATATTGCCAACCGCTGGCCAAAAGATAACCGTCGGGAATTGAGTGCCGCGTATAATGTTGGGATTGATTTGTTGGGTGTTGTGAGGACGTTCTCGCGCCCTAAAGAGTCAGACGCAGTTCACGTCAAGCAGGGCAAGGAGATGGTCTACAATACCTTGTCAGACTTTCTACGGGAGTTTATTGGAGAACGCTTCCAACGAAAGGATTTTCAGTGACGGAACCCAAACCAAGAGTTCACTGGCCCCGGTTCCCCCTATGCTCTGATTTCGGCTATGGTTGGCCAACCACAGACCCGGGTGCGTTTTTGCGTCTATTGGGCCTTATATGATGCGGGAAGAGTACGAACACGAACTTCCCAAGATTAAGACACGCCCCACAACGGAAGAGATTGCCGTGTTCAAGGAAAAAATGCTGGCTGTGGGTGTGGAATCTGGCTGTAAAGGCAAAAAATTCAGGGACTACTACAAATACCACGCACGTTTAAAGCAAGCCTACCGGAGCCTGGTCTATTTCCTCCAGGTGATTTATGACGACGGGACACCGGGGCCGATCAAGATAGGCTGTTCATGTCAGGTGCGGGGCCGCAGGTGCAACATTCAAACAGACAACCCCCACGAAGTTAGG
>Ga0307377_10003839_pt1 | contig 16695 bp, 15 predicted proteins | sample TR3MG_FD_202535 | JGI IMG/M metagenome (GOLD analysis project Ga0307377, IMG submission 202535) | Soil microbial communities from Risofladan, Vaasa, Finland - TR-3 | ecosystem: Environmental > Terrestrial > Soil > Coastal area > Acid sulfate soil | place: Finland: Risofladan, Vaasa | collected... | reverse complement strand
TCCCGCGTAGAACGTCACCGGGACGTCGCCCTCCTCCTCGGCGAAGATGACGACGCAGTCCCCACCGGAGTCCACCTCGATGCTGGTGGGCTCCGTGAAGTACAGCCGCACGACGTTGCAGCAGGTGGGCTTGCCCACGGTGTAGCCGACGAACACCATGTCGGACAGCGCCAGCAGGATGTTCTCCAGGCCGAAGTAGTCGAGGATGTCCTCTGGGATGTCCAGACCGAGACGTCCCAGGAACTCGATGAGCCACGCGAAGAAGGCAACGACCCAGTCGAAGGGGTCCTGGAAGTTGCCGTAGTCGTCGTAGCAGTAGCCATCGAAGGCCGGGGGCTCCGGCAGATCAGGCACGTCGGGCAGCCCCTCCTGGAACAGATTCCAGAAGGCACCGCAGGGCCCCACCGCGAACTCTCCGCGGATGGCCACCGCGCAGATGGTGAACTCCCCCCAGAAGCGGTTGAGGTAGGCCAGGTAGTTCGCCGCAGAGACGCCGCCACCATTGAGCAGCACGGCATCCACCTCCGAGGCCGTCAGCTCCTCGATGGGGATCTGGAAGTGGAACTCGTGCACGTCCTTGATCGAGTAGCCCCCCGCATTGGGGCCGGCTGTCACGGTCAGCAGGTCTCCAGCCTCCGCGGCACAGAGCGGCGAGGGGGACGTGGCATCCAGGAAGGCACCCATCTCCGCGAGCTTGGAGGGCCAGTTCGCCGGAGTGACCGACGCCAGCAGCCCCGCCAGGGTCTCGATGTTCATCTCGGGCAGCGCCACGAACACGTCGTTGCAGCAGTTGAAGAACTCCGCGGGCAGGCAGAGCTCCACCTGCATGAGCGAGGTGCTCTCGGAACTCATCGGGGTGGGCCACGGGATGACGATGCCATCCTCGTCCATCTCGATGTCCACCACCGGCTGGCTCGGGAAGAAGGCGTTGAAGGTGTCGGTGAACCACTGGATGATGGTGTTCCAGTAGGCCGCGACCCCTGGGGTCAGCGAGGTGTTGAGCCGAATGGCATCCGTATCGAAGGACAGGCACACCACATACCCATCGCAGGGGATGCAGCCCTCTCCGTAGCACCCAGCCCCCACCACCTCGTTGAGGTAGTCGATCACACCCTCGGTGGTGGCAGGCCATCCTGCCGTCCCCGCCTTGGATGCGGCCAGCTGCTCGTCCAGGCCGAACAGACGCAACCGAGAGCACACCACGTCCTCGAGCGGCTCGAAGGTCGGCGTCAGGTCGGGCATCACGAAGCCCAGGTCCCCATCCCCCAGTGGTGTGGCCCCCGTGAACCCCTCGGGGTTGCGCCCATCCACCGGCAGCGCTGGGGGCACTGTGACGTCTGTCGGCTGGTTGGCAGCATCCAGCAGCACGGCGCCCGCGGGCTCGATGCGGACGAGGGGCAGGTTCACCCCGCCGTACCCCGTGAAGACCTGGTAGCTGAGCTGGGCGTTGCTGCCACTGAGCATCCGGTCCAGCTGTGGGCCGGCGCCGCCCCAGAGGGTATCGAACGACTGGATCTCGTAGTCCCCAGCGTCGGGCCCCTCGAGGATGCGCAGCGTGTCCCCCACCTCCACGAGGTAGGAGAGGAGGTTGGTTCCGAGGCGCACCGTATCCGAGCCCACGAAGGTCTGCAGGTCATCCCCAGGGGCGTCCTCCCCGAACGGGATCTTCAGGCGCTTGGCCTCCACCAGGTCGACCACCACCTCGGCAACGATGCGGAAGGCCAGCCCGTCGTCCGTGGTGGTGAGGTCCGTGTCGATGACCATCTCGTCGCGGGTGACCCGCAAGATGCCGTACGACCCTGCGTCCGCCCCGTCGAGGATGACAAGGTGATGCCCCGGCCGTCCCCCCAGGGCGAGGAAGTCGACGGTGGGGTCGGTGGACCCCACGACGTTGGGGTAGCTGCCCAGCCCATCGATGCTCAGCGAGCGCGCCGCGAAGAGGGGCTCCTCATCGTAGGCACTGACCGAGAGTGACCCGGGCGAGTCCGACTGCGGGCGCACCCAGATGTCGAACTTCCCACCGATGTGCACCTCGCCATCGTTGACGATGATAGTCCCGCGGTCCGTGTTGGGCTGCAGGATGCCGCCGGGGATGTCGGAGATCTCGATCTTGCCGGGACCTGTGACGTTGGCGAACACCGCGGGCAGCAGCCCAGGGAAGCCGCCCAGGATGGTGCTGGTGGGGGAGGGCTCCCCGTTCATCTGGAAGAGGTAGACGGTCGGCACCGACGGAGCAGCGCTCCGGCTGGAGAACACGATGCTGGTGACCGTGAAGATCTCGTGCTGCTGGTGCGCCGGCATCCCGTAGAGCAGGGGCCAGTAGTTGAGGTCGATGAGGTCCCCGACCTGCACGGCCTCGTTGCCGTAGCGCCCGCGATCCTCGTACTGCGACAGCAGCATGCAGAAGGTCCCGAAGACGAAGGCGGTGCCGCTGACCTTGACGGCACCGTAGCCACCGCCGGTGATGATGTCCCGGTACATCTCCGGGTCACCGAAGCCCACCACCTCGAGGTTCCGGATGCCCGAGAACACGTCCATCAGCCGCGCGTAGATGGCCCGTGCGCTCACCAGTGACCGCTCGGTGATGCTGCTGCGCGTCCGGTTGATCAGCTCGATGGAGTTCTCTCGAGCAGTGCCTCCGGTGACCTTCACCAGGTTGGACACGCGCGTTGCAGAGGGGAGGCCCGAGACGTTGGAGATGTCCCCTGCGTTCACTGCGTACTGCCCGCCGGCCTCCTCGGCCCGGATGATGAAGTCCGCGTAGTAGAGGTTGCCCGAACGCTGCGACGTCATCTGCTCCGCCGTGATGGCCTGCGGGTACGGCGGGTAGAAGTTGAGCCCCGTGTTCGTGTAGAAGCGATGCGACGTCGTCACCGTGACGTACTTGGGAGCCGAGTAGTAGACGCGCACCGGCGTGGTGACGTACTCCCCCTCACGCCGAGTGGTGAACCAGTTCGCAGCCAGAGCGTTCGCTTCCACATCAGCCAGAGACTGCGGATTCTGCAAGCTCTGGTTCTTCCGGATGGTGTCCACCTGCGTCCGGAACGCGTTGACGATGGGGACGTGCGGCTTGGCCATGATGTCGCGAAGGGCGCTGTACTGCCCAGCATCGAGGCTGGGGTACTCCTGCGACACCCGGGCCATGATGAAGTCCAGGGCGGGCATGGAGAAGGGATCCGACCCCACGAAGTCCAGAGTCGGCTGGATGATCTGAACCTGCGCCGGCGACCCAGAGGTGAGATCCACCGTCGGGTCGAAGACACGGAGGCGCTCCTCGAGGAACTCCTGGAAGGTCTGGGGGTCCGTCATGCCACCTCCTTGGACTCCGGCGCCAGCGTAGCCAGCGCTTCCTCACCTGCTTGTGAGACGACACGTACCCTGGCTTCCAGAAGGAGCAGGTCCTGCTTGCGGTTGACCCCGATGAGTGTAGCGGACAGGAGCCGTTCTGACAGGGGCAGATTGGGCTCCAGGGCCTGTGACCGCACAAGCTGCTCACGCGCATCGGATACCGCTGTGGAGATGGTGGCAACCTGCAGGTTCCCAGCACCGCGACTACCGGAGTGGTTGGTGGCAGCCATCAGGTTCCCGCCAGCGGACTTGTCGTAGATGTCCGAGCCGGGGCTCGTGAGCAGCAGCTTCACATAGGTCTGCACCAGCTTGGGCAGCCCGCGGACCAGCCGTGGGGTCGATGCGAAGCGGAAGGACAGCAGGCTGAACTCGGTTGCCGTGAAGCTGTGGCTCAACACCAAGATGGTGTGGATGGGCGCGTTGACCAGCTTCACAGGGATCTGAGCGAGCATCCGCGTCTGGGACAGCACGATGTACTCCGCGGCGGGCACACCATTGAACATCACATCGGAGACCTTGCTGAAGTCGGTACCGCCGAGGTCGAAGACCGTCGGGTAGATCCCCCCGAGGACGCTCACACGTCGCAGCGGGACGATGTCCTGATACTGAACGAACTGGATGTCAAGGCTCACGGTAGCTCCCCCAGGGTGGTCTTGGTGGAGATGCTCCCAACGAGCTGTGACTCCTGCCCCTCCGTGTGGAACAGCGCCGCCCCCTCGTTGCCCTGAACCTCCATGGCCGAGGGGTCCTCGATGACGCTGGCGAAGTCTCCCTCGTACTCCATGAACTCCAGCTGCTTGTAGTCTCGCGCACGCTGAAGGAGGCCGGGAACATCCGTACCATCCTCCGCGGTGTAGCCCACCATCTGTGTGTTGAGCGCCTCCAGGCGCTGCTTCCTCCCCACGGTGTTCTGGATGATGCCGAGCTCCACCAGGGCCGACTCACCGGACTCTTCTGCGATCTGAGAGGCCAGATCGATCTGCTCCGAGTCCAGCTCGTAGATCGCCTCCGCGATCAGGTCCTCCATGGATAGACCGGCGATGGACTCCGTGACCGCGGCCGCCTGGACCGCACGGTAGACCGAGGAGAGGCCGTTGCGCAGGGTCTTCTCGAACGCCAGCGCGCTGTCCTTCGCCTCCCGCGCGGCGTCCTTGGAGGCACCAGCTGTGGCGAGCGTGTCGACCATCACTCCCTCGTCCCGATGGGTGTCGCTGCCGGGGCGGACCCTCGCGTGGTGAGGTTGGCTGCCGTGTGCGACGCGGCAGCACCCTCAGTCGACCGGGGACCCTTGATGACCATGCTCATGTTGCGCATGGCCGACTTGAGGTTACCAGACTGGGACGCTGTCACGGGGGTCAGATCCAGGAAGTCTGCCATCCTGCCGCGCAGGAGCATCTGCGATGCACGGTCGTATCCACGCTCCTCGAACGCCTGCACCATGGAGTCCACCGCCTGGATCGTGTCGGTGTCCGCCTGCTGGTCGTACCCTGACAGCGCCACATGGAACGTCACGGCTGCTGTGGGGCGGGAGAGGCCGAACTCCGCCAGGCGCACATCCAGGTCGGCGGCCCCCTCCGGATCGGCATGCAGGATGGACAGGACCTCCAGGAGGGGCCCCGCGAACTTCTTGATCTCCCCCGGGCTCAGGTACGGCTGTGTGGTTCGAGCGCGCAGCTGCTTGGACAGCTGTGCCAGCACTCCGATGTTGGGGACACGACTCCGGGACATCAGGATGGTCGCCCTGCGGAGATCGTTCTCCAGGTCCGAGTACTTCCCGGACAGCGCATCCGTCAGCACGAAGCGGCAACCACTCAACGTGGCGGGGAGGCCAGTGTCAACCTTCAGCGTGATCCCTGTGGGGGTGGCAGACACCGTTGCGGTGTACTCTGCCGTCTCATCCAGCACACGCAGCTGGTCCCCCTGCACGATGCCCAGTACCGCAAGGCCGAAGGGGGTTCCCGAGTCGCGGAGCTCGACCGAGGACGCCACTCCCAGGGCCGTCCGTGCCGTGAGCCCGAGGCCAGACAGCCCGGTACCTCCCGTGATCTCGATGCTGGACTCCACCGAGACGTCAGTGGAGGTGAGTGTGAGCACGCCTGCAGCGTCCACAGTGGCGGTGAGGAGGCCATCCACCTCGGCGTCAGCAAAGGCATCCAGCACCACCTGGGCGGGAGTCTCCAGCACGGCCACGCTGGCCAGGCCCAGGCGGGTTGCCGCGGAGCCCGTCGCCGCGGAGCGGCCCAGCGCTACCGTCGTGGGCCAGGTGGCGAAGCCCTGGGTGATGACTGTGGACTCTGGCAGCAGCGTCAAGGAGGTCGACCCACCTGCCTCCGTTGCCGACAGAACGAGCTTGTCCCCCGAGTCGCTGAGCACCAGCACGGTCGTCGCGCCGTCCAGATCGAATCCACCGACCTGGAGGGCCGTGATGACGTCAGCGACAGAGGCAGGGAAGAAGCCGACCAGGAAGGTGTAGCTCTGCCGGTGAACCCCAAGGCTGTCCACCACAACCACGTCGATGGTGGAGCCACCCCAGTCCACCGTGGCGGGGAACGCGATGTCATCGGACGTCAGCACAGGAGTGCTCTCACCGCCGAGGGCGGCCACCAGGCTGAAGGCAGCTGCAGAGGACAGGACCAGCCTGCCGGTGGCCCCGAACTGGGAGGCCGTAACGGACAGGCTGGCCGCATTGATGTCCGCAATGATCTGCGTGATGTCCGAGGTGCCAGGCGTCAGGGGCACGGGGTAGGTGATACCGCCGATCTCCACGTAGAGGTTGTCCCCCGTGTTGATGGTGACCGGCCCCGAGAGATCCGTCGATCCAATGATGGCGTAGCGGCCTGCACCCGGAATCAGAACCGTCCTCACCGGCGCACCACTGGGTATGTAGGTGACCGATGTGCCCACACCCAGGGTTGTCGCAAGGGGTGCAGCACCCAGCAGGGATGCGGGCGTGACGTCACCGACCACGTGCAGCAGAAGGGACGTACCCTCCGGGAAGGCCGCCCCCTCCGCCTGGTTGAGGCTCTTGCTTCTGGCCTTCGGGTCCGAGGCGGCACGACTCCGCTCGACTGCCTGCAGTGAGGCCCGCCCTGCCAGGAGGTTCAGCGCCACCGTGGAGGCCGTCGCTGCAGACTCCCGTGTCGGGGTGCCCGCGTAGTAGACCTTGGCCGCATCCACGCCGAGCTGGACTCGGCTGAGCAACATGGTGCTCGCCGTTCGTCGCAGGCGACCTGTGTCCAGCCCGGGGGCCGCTGTCCGAAGGTAGGCCAGGTCGGTGAAGGTGGAGACCCACTGGTCTGCGATGGCATCCAGTGCTGCAACGGCTGCCTTCAGGGCCTCCAGGCCCACACGTGCCGCCGTCAGGTCACGCGTTCCTTCTCTCTGTCGCAGGTTGGGGCGCAGCTCCTGAATGAACTGGTCCAGTCCTCGCGTGTACTTCCGCAGGGAGGAGGCCACGTCCGAGACCGACGCCCCGGTGTCGGTGACCCTACTTGCTGCCCGAAGCCCTCGTGACGCCACCGCCAGCCCCGACGTGTTCGAGACAGGCACTGAGGCGTTCACGGAATCCATCAGCGCCAGAAGAGCTTCCACGACCGAGGCCGCCAGCACGCTGACGCCGACCACGGCGTTGTTGCGGGCCAAGTACGCCAGCTGATAGACGGCTTGGGGACGCGTCAGCAGGAGCAGCGCGGCGTTCTCATACAGCCTCGAGAAGTTGCCGTCGGTAGCGGGCTCGCCCGAGGAGTTCTTCCGCAGTACGGGCTGGCGCACCAGCACACGCTGCAGGGCTCCTTGGAGCCTCTCATCACTGTACTCGGACACGGGGGCTGCTCCTTCGACCGAGGAGTTCGATGCGGCGGATGGCGGTCGGCGAGGAGTGCTTCGCCTCCCTGCGCCAGTGCTCCGGATCCGTGTCGGTTACCTCGCAGAGGGACCGAAACGAGTTGAAGTGCTGGACGCTGTCCGAGAAGAGCCACCCTGCCGCGTCGTGATGCAACACTCGATGCTGCATGCTGCTGTTCTTGCGGGTGATCACGTAGTCGTGCACGGCGCGCCGGATCACGTACATCCACAACATTCGGCAGCGAGACGCCTCCTGCTCCAGCCAGTCCACTCGTGCCAGGAACTCCGTCGCGGAGTCGGACAGCGCTACCTGACTCATGTGACCACAACCGAGAGTGGAGTGACCGTGAACGTCTGCTCCGGGAGGCGCGCCGTGAACACCCCCGGCTTGGGTGTTGCCGTGATGGTCGCGGTACCGACGGCAACAGCCGTGACGCGGACGTTGCCGGCATGCACCCTGGTCGTAGCCACCAGGGGGTCGGAACTCTCGAAGTCCAGCATCTCCACCGCCAGCTTGTCCGTGGACCCGTCCAGGACCATCTGATTCGAGAGCAACAGTAGGGGCTCGACCTCCTCCTCGTCGTCCACAGCCATCGCCAGGGGGCCCGCCGGGTCCCAGGTGAGGGCACTCGCCTGTGGGAAGATGAAGTCCACGACGTCACACCAGGAGGAGTCGGGTGTCCCTACCTCTACCGACCAGTCTTCATACCCCGCGATGGTGGCCAGGATGCACCCCATGTTGCGAGGAAGCCGGAACTCCACGTAGCCATCCTCATCCGTGCTGACGGACTGGGGCTTGGTGAAGTACCCCAACGGGCCGCTCTCCGCCGCAGGGTGCGCAAGGCTGGAGGGATCCCACTGTGGGATCAGTCGGATGATCTGCCCCCGAAGGGGCTCTCCATGGGCGTCCACGAAGTACCCGGAGATCAAACAGTAGCCCGGGTAGGGACTCGTGGGATGCTTGAAGACCCACCCGACGATGTCGAAGATGTTGACCCCGGGGTCGATCACTGTGAAGCGGCGGGGAGAGTCCACGGTTGCCTGCGGCGGAGTGGGGTAGAACCGCGCGTAGTACCGGCCCGAGCTGAGAGTGAAGTCCACGGAACCAGCAACGTCCGTCACCCCCTCATCGAGGAGGGTCGCATTGGCGGAGTCATAGACCCGGACCGTGATTCCCACCATGGGCAGGCTGTCCTGGTCCACCAGGTCGAACGTCGCGGTCGCCATCTACAGACTCCTCCGCGGGGCCACCAGCACATCTGCAATCTGTTGGGAGAAGACATCCTGCCCGTCGGAGAGCAAGTAGAACAAGTCCTGTTCTGCACGGTCCGGGACGGTCACCCGCCGGTGGTACCCCGTCCCGTAGATGCTGATGTCGAGGACCGACCCTCGAACGAGCTGAACCTCGAGCTCCCCATGCACATCCGTCTGCGCCTCGGCGGGGATCCCAGCCTGCCCTGCACGGGCCACGATGGGCAGCTGGAACGTAGAGCTGAAGCTCACGACCAGGTTGCGCACTGGGGCACCCGTCGGGGTCGTGAACCGCCCATAGACCGAGCACAGGTGTGCGGCGTGCAGAGGCAGCAGGTGCTTCACAGCAACTGCCGCCACCACAGGTACGAGGAATGCAGGGTAGGTGGCCATGGGGCCACTCTACCGCAGGAAAGGGGAACCGGGAAACTACGATGTCCGGAGAGCGATGCCGCGCGAGGTCATGCCCTCGTCGAAGTGGACATAGTTCGCCGTCCCGTCGACGAGGTCATCCTCATCCGCAAGCCCTCCCGGCGTCAGCACGATGAGGGGGCAGGTACCCGGGAAGTACTCCTCGCCCACCAGCAGCGGGTCGAACATTGGCACGGCGTCATTGGGAAGGGACTCGATGTGCACGGCCTCGATGTACAGCGCCGTGTCCTCGTAGTCGTCGAGGTTGTGGAGCGCCGTGGGAACTGCCCCGGTGAATGTGCCCGACGTGTCCCCCCACAGCACCATGGGCTGGGGGTCCGTTCCGACCAGCGCACCCGCCTGATAGTCGTACACCAGGTCTGTGGTGAGGTAGATCGTGTGCGCCGGCGCATCGAGCCCGAGGATCTGGACGCGCTCCACCGTCGCAGGACCCGATGCGTGCTGGTTGACCAGCCACAGGTACTGGTCGACGGAGAAGCTGCTGAAGTCCGTCCCGATGGCCACCAGGAGCTTGTCCTCCCCCTGGCTGTTGTAGCCGCTGGCGGGGCCCTGCAGGGTCGTGCGCCCGGACTGCTGGGTCGGCTCCTGCCGCGTCATCAGACCGCCGAAGAAGCGGTTGTAGACCGACGTGCTGGACTCCGCCACGATGCCCAGGGCGTTCTTGTTGGCCACCATCCACACCGTCATGCCCGCGTCATCACCCTGCAGGCAGGTGTCGCCCAGGAGGTCACCGACCTCGTTGTACCCCGTGCTGCCCGCAGCATCCCACCAGGAGTAGGCGCGGAAGTGGATGCGGTCATTGGGGCCGTCGTGGGTCACACGGAGGTACGCTGCCTCCGTGCTATCCTCACCCGTGCTCTTGTAGACCCGATCCTGCTCGGTGGGATCACCGTCGATCTCCTCGAGCAGCGTCCATCCAGCCGCCAGCAGTGTGGCGTTCAGTCCGTTGGCTGCATCGATGAGGTCGTCGACATCCGTGAAGGCTTGGTTGAGGACGGAGACCAGCATGGGCTACTCCTACTCGGCGTCCGGTGGCGCCTGGGGAACGGGCCGGGGGCCACGCAGCACCAGCTGCTGCTTCCTGGTGTCGTGGTCGTAGCGGGTCGCCTCGACGCCATAGTGCGCGGTGATCTCCCGCGCCAGCAGCACCTGATGGCGCAGATTGTCCGCGTAGGTCGCGCGAGCCGCCTCCATGGCGTGCGCCGCCAGCTCCATCTGGAGCTTGGCGTGCTCTGCCGCCTGGCTGGCACCCATGACCTTGAGATTCATGTTCTCCAATCGAAGGCTGTCCACCTCCGTGAGATCGACAACGGCAGGCGCATCTTCGGGCTGGGTGTCCTCGGACTTCACCGGGGGCTGTTCCACCAAGGGGGTCTCTGCGGTCTCGGTCATGGGGTCTCCTCTTCGCTCCGTACTTCCAGGAGCTCGTTGATTTCCTCAATGAGGAAGGGCTCGGCGCTCCTGATGGTAGCGAGTTTCAGATCCGCAGATCCACTGATTCCTTGGCGCACCTCCTTGAGAAAAGCCACGTCGTCCTCGATACGGGCCATCTCCTGTGCGTAGTACTCGTTCCAAGCAGTCTCCAGCTTGACGAGCTTCTCTTCGGCATTGGCGGTGAGTGGCATCAGAATGCGTCCGGGTACTTCTTGGCCTTGTTGGCGATCTTCTTCCGGATCCTCGAGACCTTGGAGTCCGACCAGCCCATGCGTTGCGCGATCTGGGTGGCCGACAACGCGGGCTTGCCGTGGGTGCCCAGCAGGTAGTCGTAGACGACTGTCTCCTCGGGCGCCAGCTCGTAACGCAGCAGCTCCAGCTGCTCACGCTCCACGCTCGGGACCATCTCGGTGGGGTCGTCCGCGAAGCCGGAGGTGGGGAGGTCCTTGTGGGACAGCTCCGCCTCCATGCGCCCCACCTCCTTCTCGGACCAGCCCAGACGGTCGGCCAACTCCTTCGAGTTGGGCTCCCGACCCAGCATCTGGTCCAGGTCGGAGCGCGCCATCTTGAACGTCGTGATTCCGTAGGAGCGGGTCTCCGGGATGCGCCCGACGTTCTGGTACTTGTTGATCATCCGCTGGGCGTTCTTGAGGTGGTAGTACACGTACGTGTTGAGCTTCACCCCTCGGTTGGGGTCGAAGTTCCGCATCGCGTTGAGGAACTGCCGGTTGAACTCCGTCTCCACCGCCTGTGGTGGCAGCGGTGTGCGGCCCTGGAACTTGCGGATACGGGACTGCAGGAACCCCTGCATGGAGTTGAACAGCGGGTCGAACTTCTCGGGGTCCTCCCCTGAGTCCTTCCAGTCGTGCCACATCTGGAGCTCGGATGCCTGCCGGTCTGCCAGGGGACGCTTGGTCTTGGCAGACTCCTTGAGGAAGGCGTGGAACTCCTCGACTGGGTTCATCAGTACCCCTTCCGGAGCGCCGCGCGCAGCAGTCCCTGGTCCTGGACGCGGGCTGCCAGGGTGCCACCCTCTTCCGAGGCTTGTCGTACGGACTGCATCATCTTGAGGGCCTCTGGGTGCAGCTCGGACACTGCTCCACGGGAGGCCTGGATCAGCTCCTCTGCCCCGGGGGCCATGTTCTTGGCGATGCCCCCCACCTCTGTGGCCGTCTGCACCGCCTGACGGGCCTCGGGCACCACCGCACGAATCTCATCAACCGCCTGCTGGGCTGAGCTCCGCAGCGCTCCCAGCTCTGCTGCAATGGCCCGCGCTCGAGTGACTGCATCAGCGGCATGGGGCGCAAGGTAGGTGCCACCAGCGCCCGCGGCAGCACCCAGAAGCCCTGCGCGGAGCACCCGGTAGGGATCCAGGTCACCGCGGTCGTACTCGGGGAGGGACTGCTGCTCTCCCCGCTGCTTGGCGATGTTCAGCCCCGCGGCCCCAAGACCTACCGCGGAGCCGGCTAGAAAGGGCTGGGCAGCCCCATTGCCTCCTTCACCAGCAGCAGGCGCGCAGCCGCCTTCAGGGGGGGCTCCACCGAGGAGAGCTTGGGCATCCCCATGTTGCCCCGACCCACACCGCCGAGGCCACCGCTGACGGCACCGGTGCCCGACCCCGAGGCACCGCCCATGCTGCCGCCGGCGCCGTAGCCCATGGAGACGTTGGACTCCTTGTCCATCACCGGCATGTCGTCCTTGGGCGCCGGCACGTCCGAGGCGGACAGGCTGGCCGTGTCCTGAAGCTGGGTGGGGGCAGTGGTGTGCCCCGGGCCCACCGGCACGGACTCGTCGGACTTGTTGTCGAAGTCCTGCTTCAGCTCACCAGCACGGACCTTGCCCGCCAGGCCCATCGCATAGGGGGTCAGCGCATCATCCGGCTTGGGGTTCTTGCTGATGGGCTCGGGGGTCTCCAGCACAGGGCTGGTCTTCCCAACCGGCATCTCCCCTGGCGTCTGCTTGTTGGTCTCCAGCGCCGCATCCACCGCCATCTTGATCCGGTCGCTGTAGGAAGCCCGCTCGGTGGTCTTCATCGCTGTCATCTCCCATGCAGTGGACTAGGACCACTTATCCCGTGAACTCACCGCCTGCTGAAGCTGCTGAGACAGCCGGTCGGCAGTTGCAGCAGCACGATTGGTGCTCTCCCTTGTGAGGGACATGGTCCGCCGGATCGGACGGGCTATCTCGGGCTCCAGTGTACCCAGAGCCAGTGCACCCTTGCTGACCTTGGGCACAGCGTCTGCGGCCATGTGCAGCCTTCCCGAGAGGTGCTTGGCTCGCTCATACTCCACCTGGCGCAGTGCCTCCATCTCTCCATCCGCAACCTTGGAGAGCTCGTCGAAGAAGGCTGCTCTGGTGCGCCGGCGGATCACCGCATCTTCGCCTGCTGCTTCTGCATCTTGCGGACCTTCCGGCCCATCGTGTAGTCCTTGGCCATGCTCTGCGCCCCCATCGTCCCGCCGACTCCCGTCATGATGCCCCAGAAGTAGGGGTTGCGCAGGACCTCCATGGCGTACGGGCTGACCTGGCCAGGCCCCATGGCCGACTTGATCAGCTTCTCTGCGCGGATCGGCCGCTTGCCAGATCGCGTCCTCGTGCGATTGACCCGCTTGTGCGCGTTCTCCCGACGGCAGGCCGCGATCTTCTCCAGCTCGTTGAGGAAGGCGTCTTCCAACACCTGGATGCGATTCAGAGTCGTCATGGGCACACCTCCCCACCGTTATACCGTTGGCACGGGGTCATCGCCAACGGCCTATCCAACAAGGGCGCGTGTCTTCAGCTCGGACACATACGCCAGGACTCGAGACTTCCGCTCCACGCGCTGATCCAGCGAGGGGGCGATGGACTCCTCCCCACCACGGCCGTCCGCGCGCTTGAACTTCTGATCTTCACGTGAGAGATCGACAGGGTCTCCGTTCTCATCGGTCAGTAGCCCGACGAGGTTCGTGAGCGACGCCACGGAGCGGCTGTGGAACCCCTCCTTGGGGTACTGCTGGTTCAGGAGCTGGCTCGGAGTGACACCCACCGGCAGCTGGTTGCCCGCCTCATCGAGGATGGGGCCGTCGGCCGAGGTCACCTGGTGCTCGATCTCGGCGTACCCCAGGGCACGCCCCGTGTCGTCGAGCTGGTAGTCCCGGTCCCCCAGCAGGTCGGGCAACGTGGCGATGGGCCGGTTCACGTAGTTCCACACGAACCCCGAGGTGTCCAGCCCACGTGCCCGGATCATGCCGTAGATGACCGCGAGGGTGTCCAGTGCCATGGCGATGGAGACGTGCCGCATCTCATCGTTGGTGGCCACGAAGCTCACCAGGTTGCTGAAGGGTGACTTGGCGTCCACCACGACACGGGAGGCCGACTCGGGCTGGACCCCCACGGTGGTGATGTCTCCGGCCAGGCCACCGTAGTTCTCGTACTGGTCCAGCCCAGCCTCGATCTGCTCGGGGGTCTGGTTCTTCGGGTCCGTCTCCTCCACCAGGAACTGCTGGTCGTCCACGATGGACCCGATGCCGAAGAAGGGGGTGTACACCTTCTCACCGATGTTCTTGTTGGCGTAGAGCTCCGAGATCCAGGGTGGAGCGATGGCCTCCTCGGGGGGGATGATGGTGGAGATGGCCGCCTTCATCTCCTCGATGTCCTCGGACAGCGCGGCCTCCTCGTAGTACAGCTTCCCGTCGAAGCCACGGGTCACGCGCCCGTTGGTCCGGATCTGCCGGATGGTCCCCTGCAGGCCGAACGACCCCACGCGTGTCTCACCGCCAACGCCTGCGCCCTCGCTCTCCGCCAAGGTCGAGAGCTTGGACTGCAGCGTCTTCTCCAGCGTCTCCCCCTGCACCAGGTCGGTCCAGGTCGGAGAGGACTCCCCACCAACCCAGTCGAGGTCCGCCGGCGGGGGGCCAAGTCCATCATCCAGAGCAGCACTGAGGGCGGCTGCCTCGGTTTGGAGCTGCGGCGTGATGCCCGCAAGGACCGTCAGGGCTGCCTTGTTGCCCGCCTCGTAGAGCGACTTGTAGTTCAGGAGGAACACGGCCCCCGCGATCTTGTCGGAGGCCAGGCGCTTCTCCGCCAGCCGGATGTTGAGGAACTCGTCGTCGTTGCCATTCAGCGACTTGTGCGTGCGGCAGAAGTTGAGCTGCCCTGTGGTGTGCCCACCACTCTGGTCCGCTACATGCTCGAGGTTGGTCACGAGCCCCAGGAACTGCGTGGGCATCTGCACCTTGTCGACGATGGGGTCCCCCTCGATGGACCGGCCCACCGTGCGAACGTCGGGGTTCAGCGCCAGCACGTTCTCGATGTCCCCGTCGTTGATGGCCTTCAGCAGGTCCTGCACCGAGACACCATCCGGCGGGATGTACCCGCGGTCAATGATGGCCATCGGGAATCCCGCCACGGGCAGCGGGTTGAACTGTCCGGTGAAGCTGATCATCCGGGGCATGAAGCGGAAGCGGAAGAAGTTCCAGTGGGCCACCCGCTGGGCGTAGGAGTTGCGCAGCGTGGCCGCGTCCTTGTCCTTCCCCACCAGCTCCTTGATGTAGTCCTTGATGCTCTTCGAGGCGTACAGCGAGACCTCACCCTCATGGTGCATCTTCGGCACGATGCCGCTGTGCACCTCGTGCTTCATGATGATGGCCGTGTCCGCGAAGTAGTCCCCCCTGGAGATGTCCGCACTCCCGGAGAGGTCCGGAGCCTTGTAGTAGTAGTCGAGCAGAGGGTCGGGGCCGATGAGCTCCATGCTGGTGCGGAGTTGGTACCTGGTGCACTCCCGGAGCATCTGCCGGTTGAACTGGAACACGTTGTAGTGCTCGGGGAAGAGCACGTTGCAGCGTGGGGGGGCCACGTACCAGACATCCGGGCGCAGGATCTGGGTGTTGAGCCGCGGCGCAGTTGTGTACTCCACCTCCGTGGTGGTCGTCGTGGTCGCATTGAGAGCTGCATCCAGGGCGCGGACCGCAATATCCAGGTTGTCCCTCACCCTCCTGAGCAGGTCCAGCGCTGCCACAGGGGCACTGAGCACCGGCCGCTCCACGGCTACCGTGTTGTGAGAGCTCTTCAGGTAGTAGAACGCCCGGTCGACCTGACTGTTCACGGGGAGTCCGACGAGATCCGCTTCCATCCCACGGACGTAGTTCCCGAGGTCTGTCCGGATCCTCGTCAGGAAGAATCCGACATCCTCTGCCGATGCCGCTGCCAGGGAGACGAAGCGCTTGCGCCCGAGGATCGCCTCATTCGAGGCGGCCGCCACGCCCGTGAGCACCGCAATCTCACTCCCCTCATCAAATGCGCTCTCTCCAACAACGGCCTCCCCAACCCCCCCGAGGCGCGCCTCGTTCGGCGCTGATGTGGTAGCCCCGATCCCTGCGAGGCCTTCGTCCACCCTCCGGTACAGGATGTTGATGTTCTTGCGCCACTTCACCGCTATCGCCCTGCCATTGCCTGTGAGGTCACTCTCGGTCGACGCCTTGGTGTACGTGTCCTCCCCCGCAGGCCGGAAGTGCGCCACGGGACAGGGCACCATCCCGTAGTAGATGTACTTCATGACCATGTTGAGGATGTCCCGCGTTGACATCAGGCCACCCATGCCGCCCAGGGAGTTGGTCAACCACTGGTCGAACGCCTTGCGGGCGAAGAGGTTGGCCGACGTGCTGTCGTTCTCATCCGTGGTCACCTGATACAGCAGGCGGTTGCGCAGCTCCTCAACAGTGTTGAAGTCGTTGATCCCACGGAAGTCCCCTGGGATGCCCCCAATGGCCTCGATGACGGAGATGATGCCGGCGAGCAGCCCCTTGAGCTTCTGGAAGTCCTTCGTCTTGGGGTGCTTGCGCTGCAGCAGGCTGCTCGTCACGGAGACGGGGTCGTTGATGATGTCATCGAACAGGTTGGTGTTCGCCCCGATGAAGGTGGCGTTGCTGCCCAGGATGCCCGACCCGTTGGGGCCGTACGTCAGCATGTACTGGTAGGTGGTGTCCCAGGCGATGGAGCAGTCCAAGCACTGCAGGACGATGGACCGCTGCGTGCCCTGCTTGAGGTACTGGAACCCGATCAGCAGGCCGTGGAACAGCAGCTTGTAGTTCTCGAGGTCGTACATCGGGTCCTCGTTGACCTTCGTGTACTCCCGGGCCACGGCGCTGTCCTCGGTCAGAGGCATATTCACGATGTCAGCGCAGAAGAGATGGACCAGCGTCCGGGGGTGGAGCTCCATGGCTCGCGTAGTGGGCACGATCTGCATCGTGCACGCCGCGGGCATCCCCTCGGAGATGGTCACACGGGCCCCGATGACCGGGACCTCAACGCCCTCCAGGAAGAGGCGTAGGAACAGCCTGCGTGCCGCGGCCATCAGCTACCCTCGGGAATCGTGCCTTGCTTGGGCAGCTGATCCGCCAGGCTGGTACC
>Ga0307377_10003838_pt1 | contig 16697 bp, 28 predicted proteins | sample TR3MG_FD_202535 | JGI IMG/M metagenome (GOLD analysis project Ga0307377, IMG submission 202535) | Soil microbial communities from Risofladan, Vaasa, Finland - TR-3 | ecosystem: Environmental > Terrestrial > Soil > Coastal area > Acid sulfate soil | place: Finland: Risofladan, Vaasa | collected... | reverse complement strand
CATCATTGAAAGACTTGAGGTCAAAAGGACCCGCAACAATAATCCTCAGGTGATTCCTCTTCTGGTGGTGGAAGGTCCACTAGACTTCAACCAGTACGTGTACCTCCTTGACCGACCCGGCCGCAACCTGATGGTGAGAACCGTAGGCGACGTGCAAGATCACACCTACAGTGGGTGGGCTATTGCATCAGCCTGGGTTCTTATCCACGCCCCCGGTAGTTCGACTGCGAATAGTATCAAACGGTGGTTCCACGAAAGAGAAACCCCTCTCGACTACTTCCGGGATTACCTTCGTTTGATTGTGCCTGAAGAGTGGTGGCTGTGTCCGCTCATGCAAGAGCTGGAGATCCACCAGAGGGCGTAATGGCGAAGAAGAAGTGGAAGGGCGGAAAGAAGGGACGCAGAGCACACAAGTGGCGCAAACAAGGCAGAGCGTGCGCTTACTGTAAGCGAGAGATACCGCTGGCTGACGCCACCTTCGATCATGTGTTCGCCCGGTCCAAGTCGCAGCACGAAAATCCAGACCGGGATGAGAACCTGATCATCGCGTGCTTCTTCTGCAACAACCTGCGAGGGGACACCCCGTTCCCTGAGTTCCTGAAGATCATCGACAAACTGCGCAAGGAGGACAAACTTGGTCCAACACGGCACCTGGACAAGACACGCCTGAAGAAAACCAAGGGGTTACTTAGGCGCCTGTCTGGTATGAGGTACCGTCCATTCAAACCACGATGACTGCAGAGTCTGCAGCCACAGATTGGGGCACCCTCGGCTAGTATCGAGGGTGCCCTATCTCTGTCTTTTTACGGCCTAAGTCGATGGAGACTTTTCTATTAGAAATGGAGGTCAAGCGTGTCCGAGAAGAAAGAGGCTCCAGCTGAGCCCAGCAAGGAAAAACCGAAGTTGTCGCCCGCCATCGAAGAATACATCGACAAAGAGATCATCTACCTACGCAAGATGGGCCTGGCCGGTGATCTCGATGTGATGGCCGCAAGAGCTTTGGAACATCTCAACCGCAAGCATGAAGACCTTCGAGACCTTGAAGCCGAGATCGACATCCTCGACTACGACATCAAGCAGAAGGACAAGACAATCGACAAGTGGTGCAAACCTCAGCGGAAGCTGCTGTCCCGCCTGTTGGTGCTGGTTTTCAAGATCCGCAAGCCGTTCGACGTATTCTATGACGAGTACGAAGAGCTCAAGAAAAAGAAGTCGATCCTCGAAGCCCGTCGCGGTGGCCTGCTCGACGAGATTGACGACAAAACAGATCTGGCAAAACGTGCTGCCGCGTGTCGCAGTGCACTGTCCAGATAGGAGACCTCCAGTGGGTAAAATCTCAATCAACATACCGTTTGACGTGGGGGATCTGGTGTTCGCGGCCGAAAAGACTGAACATCAATACTCTTGCGAGTGTCTGCTTTGTAGTGGTTTTGGGTTCGTGACCAGACCTGAGGGTCAAGCGGTAGTAAACACTCCACGAAACTACTACGCGGACGACCTTGAAGATGACGAAGACTTCGGCCTTGCCGACGACGAGGAGGAATGCCCCTACTGCGGGGGCGAGGGCGAAGACGACATCGAGATCGCTGTGCTGTTCCCCACCATGGTTGGTCGCATCTTCCGTGTCATAGCCGACACGATTGCTGACCTTGACGAAGAGGATATTGAGTCAGAAGAAGAGGTCACACTTAGTGTCCGCCCACTGGTCTCAGCGGGTATCGACGCCGACAGTGAGTTGGGCCGCACAGAGCAGATGCTTGCGTTCTACTACGACCTCAAGGCCAACCGCATCAGTGATTTCATGACGGTAGACTCCAGAGACAAGCTGGACGTCGACATCAATAACGTGGGCAAGACCTTCAAGCAGCTCTGCGAAAACGTGCTCAGAAGGAACCTGACCACATTCAAGATGATCCAGAACGACCTGACGAACCCAGCCCACAACATCAAAGACTTCGACAAGATGGAGCTGATCACCGCTTGCGGGGAGATCGTCCAGATTCAGGACATGATCCTGTCGATCTACCCCGAGTTCGGGAAGATCGTGCCGGGGTACAAGCCGAGTAAGTACCAAACCACCAACGAAGACAGGCGAGGAAATACGATCACCGAGAAGGTTGAGAAGCCTCAGGCCAACGATGCCCTGATGGCTCTCGCTTCCGTCGAGGTGGAGGAGGCGTTGCTTTGAACAAACTTTCGAACGTAAGGATGGGCGACACCCTCTGGATGATACGCAAAGGTGTGTCCGTCCCGATCAAGCTTGTGTGCCCGGCGTGTCGTGGTACAGGCTTCCTGGAGTCAGTGGTTGTGGCTTGTTTCAACTGCGACGGCGCAGAGTTCGTCACCAAGGACGTTCCCACGTACGAGGTGGTGGGCTCAGTTCGAGTGTCTGCGGTTGGATTCCCTCTTGGACAGGATGAGCCTGTCATTGAGGTACTACGTCCACCCCTGTACCTGCTGTCTGCATACAAGGGCGACATCAGGACACTCTGCGAGGATTACTGGGAGGACTTCGACAAAGGGAAGAGCCACGCCGGCGCCTACAGGGTTGTTGTCAGAGACCTGAACATGCTGGCGGCTACTTTCGATGAAGCCATCGATCAAGCGAACGAAATCACCAACTTCAACATTCAGGATGCCTGTGACAAAGAGAAGACGATGCTTTACGACCGCCCGGAAGACATTTTCAGACAGACGGCGGTCACGCAGGCGAAAGCGGACACCGTTGAAATCTTCAAAGAGACAGAGATCGAACCCGCTCTCTGCTAGGAGGAAACCTATGTCCATACGTGGACGAAGAGAACATTCAAGATACACGTCGTACTTCCCGAAGCAGAAGGTGCACATGATCGGGTCGAGGAACAAGTGCATCACAATGACCTGCGACAACTGCCGCGGAAACGGGTACACCGGGCGCATGCACCCCTGCCTGGACTGCGATGGGTCCGGGGAGAAGGAGTTCAACGTCTCCCTGTTCGAGTACATCGGCAAGGTGGAGATAGCCGGCTCAACAGCGATCACCAGGAACGGCAAGACGTACAGCGTCAGGTACTTCGATCTGGGTCACGTCCCTGAGTACCAACGAGACGAAGAGTCCGACAAGATGTGGGAAGCCGTAGATGACGGCAAGATCAATATGTCGGACGTGAAATGGTGCCCGTCTGTACCTGAGGACTGCCTGTACGCGTCCAGGTTCGTCGCAGTCGAAGTGGGTATCGACATGAACATGGACATCCTCAGCAGGTTCACCACTCAGCAGGCTGAGGCCATCATCATGATCTTCGACAGCACCTTGTCTCACGAGCCACCGCGGAGTACCAACAGAAGCGGCGGAGACGAGACCAGCGCCATCATCCCGTACGAGTTGATGGGTGAGCACCCGCAGCTCAACTACGATCCGATGACAGGTGAGTCCCTGCGAGAGCACATCACCACAGAGTCGGAGTTCAAGAAACTCCACGCAGACGTCGAGATTGAGTCAGCACTGACCTGAGGAGGAAGCATGACAGCTAAGATATTCGCGTTAGATACGCTCGTGTGCGTCCTCGCTCTCATGAAGAAAGAGGTGGCCTACTTCTGCGGCTACTGCACAGGTACAGGGGAGATAGGACTGGGAACCTGCTCTGAGTGTCAAGGCAGAGGACTATGTAAGACCAGCATGTCTGTACCTGTGTTTGCCGGGGTAGGCAAGATCGTCAGTGTCTTCGCGTTGTCTTCCGAGGTTACGTACACCGTGACGTACCCACTCATGGCGGGGTGGCTCGACCATTCCTTCCAGGACCAGCGTCAGACCATGGACATGTCCTTGGCGGAATGGAAGAAAGCTGACAACGGCAAGCTCAAAAGCAGCATCACCTACATGGTTTCTCACAAGGACGTCTTTGAGACCTACGGCGAAATGCTAAAGGGTTTTGACGCTCGCTACCGAGAGGTCATCAACGAGAACGTGAAGAAGCTCGGAGGTGTGATCGGGGTCTTCGACGACAACCCGAACAAGAACAACAAGTACAACGACACACAGGCCTGCACCACGCCCACACCGGAGTGCACACAGAACGATACTTCGAAGAAGCCGTACGGCGTTGCTCAGGTCAGTGACAAGCTCTGGGCTACGGAGTTCCGCAACAACGTGCAGAGGCTCTTCGTGTGTCCTCAGTGCAAAGGCAACCCCGGTAAATGCACAAGATGCCACACCTCTGGTAAGGTCCAGATGTTCATACCGCAGTACATCCTTCTCGGTATGGTGGAGGTAGCGTCCAGCACGAACAAGAACCAGTGGATCAACCTGAACACCGCACCGGTCCAGTACGTCGACGACGACAGCCAGAAGTTCATCACCAGGAACTACTGGGTCAACCGCGCTGACGGTACTGAACACCGTGAGCCTAAGTCTTCAGGCGCTCTCTGGGACAACCTGTTCTATTCCTACGACGCGGCTCACGACTGGCTTCTGCTGAGGAACGCTGATCTGCTCAAGTCGTGGTGCAAAGAGCACGCAGACTACATACCCATAGGCAGGAACGGAGAGGCCATGGACGAGTACAAGCCCAAAGTCTTCCCGAAGAAAGTCCCCATTGAGGCCTGTCTCTGTTAGGAGGATCACATGTGTCACTACCCGCCGCGGTACATGGAGGGCGCCAGGGTCAGAGTGATCCGTCACGGTAGTAATGCTAAGTACGCCAAGGAGGGTGTCGTCGTACAGATGTTCGGCGGCCTCTCCTGCGGCGTGTTCGACGTAGTCTTCGACGGTGATACCTGGCGCACCACCTGCGACACCTGGGACACCATTGAAACGATACGGGAGAAGGTCAATGCCCAAGAGGAGAATAACACCGAAGCCAAAGACCTACACGAAAGGGAAGAGGCTGAAGTGGATCTACGAAGTATTCTACAGGAAGCGTGGCGACGTCGAAGCGGAGTACCAAAGGACGACGATCATGGATTGCCAATCGCGTGAGGAGATCTTCGCGGCATTCCACCGAGACCCGCGCTTCGACGGTATGATGATGGCGTCGTGCAAACGACTCAGAAGAATGGTGCCGGAGGACGTCGTCGTCAATGAACCCAAGAAGAAGCGAGAGAAGCTCGAAGCCCCGGCTTGTGAGTAGCTCGTGACTGCAGAGTCTGCAGCCATGAAGAAAGAAGGGGTATAACCCCTTCTTTTTTAGTCTTCGTAGAAGAACCTGTTGATCGGATGCGTGGTTACTGCGTGCCTGAGTACGCGGTCACGGAACTCTTCCTTCGACGAGAAGGTAGGCCGGTGGTTCGGCGGAAAGAAGAACTCCTTACCGCAATCCGGGCAGACCTCTTTACCGTGCGCGGGGAGGTTCTCCACCCAGGTCTGCTCAATGGGACCGAACTGAACCCTGTTCAACAGGATGTTGTCCCGAGTCCGGCGAAGGAGCCGCTGCACCTGTGTAGGGTACAGCTTCTCCCTGTCGTCGGAGTCAGTGATGCTGGACTTCACAGTCTGCTTGGTGGATATCCCCAGGACCGCGATCTTCCAGCACCCTTTACAGGACACGGCGTACTCTTTGACGTCCATCAGGTCCCCACCTTCTCGTCTATCGGCCGGCCCGTGTTATCGTTCCAGACGAACTCCCCGTCACTTCCGCACGGGAAGTAATCGTGGCACTCAACGCAGAACATCTTGTCGTAGAAGTCGTGCTCATCAGCGATGGTCTTGGCGACGTTGGTTGGCATCCTGGTAACACCGCCGCACTTCAGGTGCTTGTAGTAGTATCGAACAGGCCTCTCAGGTGTAGCGTACCCGTCGTGGAACTCCTTCACCGGATGGCGTTCGTGCTGGCCATCAGGTAGCGTTTTGCCGTAGTCAAAGTCGTCGTCGCGATCCGGTAGCTTCTCGGTGGGCCTATTGCTGTAGTCCCTATCTTCTTCAGGCATGTCCTCTCCTTACGCCGGCGGGTTCATGAACTTACTCATAACAGGATCGGCAACACGGCCTTTGAGCAGCGTGAGTTCTGCAGCCTTCTTGCGGCCCTTACGTTTCTGCTTCGGTACACGGCCAAGCTTGATGTTCTTGAACTCACGCTTCTTCTCGTCGGCGGTCATAGCCTTTCCGACAAGGTAGTCCAGCTCTTCAAGGCTTTCGGGCTCGCGCAGTATGTATTCGTTCGGCAACTTACCGTCTTTGCTGTGGCGGGCGACACGAACGACCAGGCTTACCTTCTCTAGCTCATTCAGCCGCCGTTTGATCATGTCTTTTGAGCACTGGCACATGAACGCCAGCTTTCCAATCGACGGGCGACGTATGCCGCTAGTGTTACCGAAGTTGGAGATGCTCATGTACAAGATCTTCGCGCCATCGCCGATCGGTACGAACATCAGCCACTTAGGGAACGCCATGAACGGCGTAGAGGGTCTGATCACGTTCTGCATAGTTACCCGTCCAAATGCAAACCGCCGCCTCGATCCTTGGACGGGATGAAAGAGGCGGCGGTGTAGCGGTGAGCCCTAAAGCTCACAAGATCAGTGTAGTGCGATCCGTCCAAGGATCAAGGCGAAGAATACCCTTCTGATAAGATGTGGTCAATCGCTACATGATGGATGCGTTGGATATGCACCTACCTGTTATCGTGGTACCCAGGGTGCACTTTTGCACCCTCCCCCCTGGGTGCATAAATGCACCATGACCTAGATACCTACACTACCAAAAGCACCTCCACCCCTTAGGGGTGTAAGTAATAGTTCCTATTACTTACACCCCACGCCCCCGTCGGCTCCGCCGCCGAGGTCGTCCCGCGTACTGAATACCCAAGACTAATTCCTTTGCGCATTCCAGCTGAGCAAGCTACAGTAAGGCCGGCGTTACTGATCTTTCTGCCGATCAACTGCGCTCTTCTTTGCTGCTTCATCTTTCCTTGTTCTTGGCTGCGGTCGAACTAACGTTCGGCCGCTTCCAATTCAATGGCGATTCTACCCGACCCACAGGTCCTCTGACGTCGATCTATACCCTCCATCGAGTGAGAAGACCTTTTCACCCGCCGAACGATCCTGGGGCATTTCTGAGCTAAAAAGAAAGCCCTCTGATGAGGGCCTTCTGTTTTAGCGGAGATACGATGTCGGGATGAAGATGCGGCGGTTGTTGTAGTGGTGGTCATTGCCTTGCAGCAACTCCCGCATGGTGAGGATGTGGCTGTCACGGAAGGTGAACACGCCATGGCCCCACGGGTCTCCGCCGTAGGTACCGATAGCCCCGTTGTTGACGTAGCGGTCCCACAGCAGGAACCAGCCTTCTTCCGCCCCCTCATTGGACATGAGATTCTTGGCGACGGCGGTCTTGACGCCGATGTAGCGACGGCCGTGCACATCCTTGCCGGCAATAACGTAGCTGCCGCCCCAGTCTTCGATGCCTTCCATGTAGCCCGTTACACCAATCTCTACCTTGCCGGACGGAGCGCCGGCTTCTTTCAATTCGTTGAAGAGGTTTTCGAAGAGGGTGGTGACCAACTTTCCGTCTTCACCACCGATGCGTTTGATCTTCTTTGCGGCTTCAGTCGTCATGACTATCCCCCTTGGTTGGTCGATTGGAAAGTTGATGAGAGTATTTACCTCTCTACCTTCTTAGGCCGTAAAATGGCTGCAGACTCTGCAGCCACAGAGCTAAAAAGAAAGCCCTCGTTAGAGGGCTTTCTTACATCGCGGGCTTCCATATACCCCAGATCGACCTGATAGCCTTTGTTCGGCCTCACAAAGGTGGATCTTTTCCGGAAGCTGCCATGGAGAACGAACGTCCCCATGGACAGAGCGCGAGGGTGTTTTGTCTGTGTGGCGGGCCGGACACCAAACCGGCGGGGTATTAGCTTACAACGACCTCCCGGCCGCGGCGTATCGGGTAACCACTCCGTCGAAGTCCTGGACCACGACCTCCATGGCTTTGTCCATCGCCGGAGAGTCCCAGTAGTCGTCATAGGACCCCTCTGGAACTTCTTCCATGCCGGCCTCGACCAGCTCGGCGTAGCAGAAGTCCCGCAGGTTGATGACACCCAACTCATCGAGATCCAGCCCGTGGTAGGAGCTTACGCTCACCCCGTCCAACATCTCGTTGAACCAGGTGTCACGCTTGATCTGCGTGATCCGGCGCTCGACCTGTCCGTAGTCGGACACGCATGGCTTGTCCAGGTGTTGCACCTGGATGGCGATGTCCTCAACCTCGAAGAGGCCGTCGACGCTGCGCTTGACGAGGCTTTCGCACTTGTGCGGGAACATGAGCAGCCGATAGCCGGCCGCGACAACCTTGTGGAGGTCTTTGGCCTCGCCGGCTTTGGCGAGAACCTTGGCGGTCCTCTTTTCGAGGCTCTCAGTGGAGACCTCGAACGCCATACCGGTGTAGAATGTCCCGCCGTTCAGGAACATCCTCCGGCTGCCAGGCGTGTAGTGCGGGAGCAGACGCTTTCGCGTCTCCTCGGCCATCTCTGCGAATGCCGGCTCTTCGCCGTAGTACCGCCGCTCCATGAACGATACCTCGCCCACGGCGTATTCGTCTGTGTCGCGACCGGCGTCCCCGTACGGGACCAGCATGCAGCTGTTCTCCAGTTGCAGGAGCACCAGCACGATCAAGCCATTCCATGTTTCGATAACAGCCCCTTCCAGGGCTTTGCTGCCGATTGTTTTGGTTGTGGTTGCCATAGACCCCTTTCAGAAGAAGACCTATTTCCTCTCCACCTTCTTAGGCCGTATTTACAGAGCTAAAAAGAAAGCCCTCCGAAGAGGGCTGTTCTTATCCGAGGGAGATCTTCCGAATCTTGTTCTTCAGGTCCGCGAAGTTGGTGCACCCCATCTCCTTGAGGTATTTTCTGGTGATGTTCTGTTTTTCGTGAGCGTTCGCCCCGTTCTCCAACTCTCGGCGGTAGTGAGCCTTTTGGCCCGGTGTCGGCAAAGAAGAGTAGAGCATCTGCTGCTTGTCGGTTAGTTCAGCCATTAGCATTTTCTCCAGTTCGTACATCTTTAGGTGTACACCACGAGCGAACCGAAGGACCCACATACGTCCTTGGTCGTCGTAAACATGCTCTTGTGTGAGCGTAAGGTCCGGCAGGGCTTTCTGTACTTGTTCTCTCGTCCATTCCCGAGCTTTCAACTCCATCGGCTGGGCCGCGTGTGAGTGCCAGTACGATCCTCCTCCGTATCTATCCACCAGCACCAACGACACTGAGCAACTCTTAGCCAGTTGCGGGTACACCACCTCAGATAGCAGGCGGTGAAGCTTCTCGGTGTAGACGTTACAGGTATCAAGGTTTACGAAGTCGATGTCGTCGCCGGCGAGGTCGTCAGAAGACACACTATCAAGGGGCTTTTCCAGTAACGTGAACCGATCATCGTGGGAGATGGTTACCTGACGTCGGCCAACGTACTTGTCCAACCACCGATCAACCTTTGTGATCGATGAGTCTTCGGCGGTGTACCGACCCTTGATCATTTTGACACTCTCCGGGTTGTTCTCGACCATGACGAACCTGGTGGTGTCGTTGAATATGTGGTTCTTGAGGCCGATCATCACATCCATCAGATCTGTGCCGGGAAGAATCAAGGCGCGGCCGAAAGCCGGGATCGGAGATGAGTAGACGCTGCTCCTGACCTTTGCCTTATTGTACCGCAATGAGAACTGACCGGGCCCGTCTGGTGTGAAGTCCTTTCGGACAGCACGATCCTCTGCGAAATCGAAGATGGTGTCGTAAATCGACGGAGTATCGCTGACAAAGGATGCTGGGCTGTCTGCGGTGAAGTGGTGGTCTTTAGCTTTGAAGCTTACCACCATGATGTTGCCTCTGATGTACCCCCGGTTGCTGTCGATACAGATGAGTGTCGGAGATTGATACTGACCGTGGCCGCTGTCTGATTTCTGTAGTGGGACACCATACACAGGGCATACCCCACCTGAGGCTTTCCAGGCCTCATCTATGTCTTTCACCACTATTCGGTGTGGAACCTTCTTCTCCCTTGCCCGCCGAAGAGATCGGCCGAACATTGCTACCGAGATACCTCTCCTCTTCCGATACCTCTTGCACGCCTCGTTGTTGGCGGCTACCTGTTCTTCTTTTGTCTTTGCCATCAGAGGCCCTCCTGTGGCCAATTAGATTGAATTTCCCTCCACCTTCTTAGGCCGTATCACAGGAGCTAAAAAGAAAGCCCCCGAAGGGGCTCTCTTTTAGTTGGGGCTCCGGTGAAGATTTCTCCGGCGGAAATTCTCGCCGGCCCGAGCTCCGTAGAGACCATTCCAGAAGAGCATGTCGAGAATGGTGTCCTCAACACGTATGGGTGCCCAGTTGTCTGGGCTGTACGGGTCAAGCCAATGCTGGACCACACCCCAGTGAGCGGCGCTGATCTCCTTCGCGTCGAACGGAAAGCCGGGGACGTTCTTGGTGAAATCCCCGGTGCTCACCGGATTGCTTTCGTCTACCCAGGCGCCGCCTTCCCACCTGTACTCGATGGACTGACGCTTGACCTTCAGGACTTCTTCGTCCTGCAGGTTCTGCTGGGCCTGGAAGGAGAAGTACACCGAGTCGGAGACCCAGCGGCCGTCCTCCCAGCGGTAGTCGATCAGGCCCAGCTTGACCATCATGGTCTCTGGCGCCAGATCGTTCCGGAGTATGTCAAGGACGTTGTGACAGGCGCGGAGCTCGTCAACGAAGCTCTCACCGACCAACTTGCCGTTGCTGTCGAACTCGCGCATCTTCATCTTGTTCATGACTACTCCTTGGGTTGTGGTTGAGGTTGGTTTACCGCTTGTCTCTCCGAGAGATCGGCGGCCGGGGCGGTGGGCTGCTGTGAAAGTAAGGGTCCGCCATCGCGGCGAAGTCGGTAAGGAACGGCATCTTTGACTCTCGCCGTGGCTTCTTGGCGTACTCGCGGTCCCGCTCTTCTTTGTACGCTTGAACTTCAGCGTACCCGATCTCTGTGAGCCCACCGCGGGGCCCACAGCACTTCTTGTACTTCTTTCCGCTGTCACAGGTGCAGGGTCCGTTCGGTCCGCTGTACTTCATAGCATCTCCTTGGCGAGGTTCGTTGGCATCTGGTACATACCGTTGCTCTCTGCCCAGATGCGTTCGCCGTCCAGACCGACGCGAAGGTAGGTGCCTTCCAGGCCATACCCGTCATTCACCGGTCCCCAGAAGTGAGGCTTTTCGGCGTCAGCCCAGACACCGTTGGGGATGTACAGAAGGCCGTCGTTGAGACGGTGAAACTTCGGTTGCAGCTCGTGCAGTATGGCCTGAACCGCCGACAGGTTGAAGTTCTTCCAGTACGTCTGCATGTACTGGTCCAGCATGTCTGTCGACCGCGGGTCGGCCTTGCAGTGGATGATGAAGACTTCTTCTGTCTTCACGAGGCCCAGCATGATGTCCTTGATGCAGAAGGACAGGGACAGTCCGATCAACTTCTTCATTCCAATGCCTCCAGGTATGGTCGTCCTGCTTGTACCACCAGGAAGTTGTCAGTGGGGGTCTGGTGGATTATCTGACCCCCGTGAAGCAGTTGGTGGAACCGGAACGGTTCATCCATGCCGAACCGTTCCAGGTCCCGGTCTCCGTACACGCCGCAGACGATCATCTTGTCCAGCACCTTCTTGGCCTTCTCCTTCTCTAGGAGCACGTACCAGGATTGGAAGTCGATGATGCGCTCGGGGCTGTCGTCGCGGTAGATGTACTCCCGCGTTTCTGTCTTCACCGCCATGAATCGGCGGAACAGAGCGTCCTGGCCGTAGATCAGTGGGCTACCATTCCAGTTGACCACCCCACAGACCTGACCACTCTTGTTCAGCTCGATCTCACCTTCGGCGGCGCCGGTGAGGATCATGTTCTTCCACAGGCGCTCGAACGGCTCGTTGTGGTACTCCTGGCCCCACAGGGGGGCGATCTGTCGTATGACTCGGGATACGGTCATGGCGTCGCTCGCTTTCAGTTCAATCCGGCGCGGAAGGCCAGTGCCTCCCTCAAGCCATCAGGATACCCTGTCTTCCGGTTGTCAAACCGCTGATCCGACTTTTCCACCACCGCCTTGCCGAATCCCAACAGGGACACACCGATCAAGGCTATGGCGATGAAGAACAACGGGACGAGGATGATGCCCAGCGGCCACGCGACCACGGTGAGGAGACTGAGGACGGTGACGACGATGAAGCCGCCGACTCCCTTGACGGAGCCGATGATGCTGGTGAACAGCCAGATGCCGGCGATGGCACCGATGGCCAGGTAGATTATTGCGAGGATTGAAAACATGTCTTGCTCCTTTCTCAGAGGTTGAAGACAGAATTACTGCTTAGGCTATCTGAAGCTGGACCCCGCCGAGGCCGTCGTCAGAGTACTTGCCGGACTTTACGAGCACGCCCTGGAGCCACTCGTTGGCCTTGTCCTCGCCCCATTCCTGTTCAAGGACGTCGAAGGCGTACATCTCCTCACGCGTGAACCGGCGGTTCAACCAGAAGGCAAAGCGGAAGAGTCCGTCAGGTAGTGTCTTCTCTTCCGACAGTCGCTTTAGCAGCGCCTCTTCCACAATCTCAGCGACCTCGTCGGGTGTCGTTGAACGGATGACGACCCCATCCTCGAAGTCGTTGATAACCTCGCGGTCCTGCTTGTTTTTGTCTTTGGTGACTAGCTTGAGGCGCTTGATGCGCTCGCCGTACTCTTCGGGCGCACCGAACAGCGGATCACCGTTGTTGTACAAGTACTTCGACTTGTCGGGTGTTTCAGCGACGTAGAGCTCTCCTCGGCCGGACACGGCACGAGCGATGAGACCGACGACGATTGCTGCTGGCCAGACAAGGCCGACGATCACACAGGCGATAACCTGGGTGATTGCTTCTTTCGGCTCCATCTGGCGATGGCCGATCTCTTCCTGGTGGGCCACGAAGCAGCCAATGCCAACGATGGCGCCGACCACGAGGTACAGTAGTGACAGGATCACGGTCAACATGTCTTTCTCCTTTGTAGAAGAACCAATTTCTTCTCATCTTCTTAGGCCGTAAAAAAGAAGCCCCCTTTGGGGCTCCTCTTTTCTAGCTGGACGAAGACGATGTCTTCTCTGCGAGCGCGGCTTCCAGGACCGCTATTACTCCCTTGCGACCAGCTATTTCCTGCTGGGTGCTGAACGGAGTGCCGATGGTCCGTGCGTCGTGGAGACCGTGCTTGGTGGCGAAGTTTGAACACTTCGTTACGTGCCGCACCCCTCTACCATCAGCCTGGTACTGGCTGTTAGCTCCCAACGGGAGCAAGCAAGCACCTATCATTCACGACCCTTCAACCGCGTCTCGCCATGCCCCAGCGGTGTGTTTACCTCCGTTATGGTAGTACTGTAACCCCCGTCGGATCTGGGTAAGGTTGAACTGGCGGGCAGCCTCGGCCAACAGCGGCCACTTCTCTAGTGGGTTACGTTTCATGCGTTCTCAACCTTTCGTGGCTGCAGACTCTGCAGTCACAGTTCAATGCCAATAAAGGCCATCTTCTCGCGGAAGGTCTTGGCACCTTCGCAAATTCGATCGTCAGCCTTGACGACCCCTTGGGCAATAGCGAGCCTCACAGCTGTCTGAAGAAGCTCGCTGCTCTTGAGAGCCTCCTGGCCCTCTATGACATGCTCGTCCTCGGCGACAGCGACTGGGCCGTTGTACTCAGTGCAGAAGTACAGGTCGTAGAAATCACCGTTGTCTCCGTACCCACCTCCCAAGAACTTGCAGCTGGGGCACGATCCACCATCGGTCCACCGAGGTTTGCCGCAGGCGGGCGGCTCAGCCCCCATGATCTCAGCGAACACGAGTGCGGAGTGAAAGGCATCTATCGGGTCTAATCCGGGGAAGCTGTTCTCCGTCATTCTGACGCTCCTATGATCAGTGATGGGCCGTCCAACCAGCTGGACTCAAAGAGTCTGGACACTCGTTGCCCTAAGGAAGGGCCGACGTAGTCGACCTGGTGCTGAGGACCGATAAGCCGTTTTCTCAGAGACTCGTGGGCGGCCAGAGCTAAAGGCTCACTATTCTCGATTTTGTCAAACCCTTGATCGCACGAGCCGCTACTTCCGTATCGGGCGAAGACAGTCGGCTGACTGGGGCAGAACCAGAGGTCGTACTTGCCGTGTTGTCCGAGGAACTGGCATACAGCGCAAGCTCCGTTGTCATACCGCTTCTTCACGACAACATCTATCGCGGGTACGCCCATGATCTCGGCGAAGAGGATGTTCGACCGATGTCGGGTATCTGCAGCGCAGTCAGGGTCAAAGAAGTACTGCTCTATCGGGTCTTTGGACATGAGGTCTCCCAAGTAAAGAAGTAGCCCCGAAGGGCTACTTGTTCAGGAGCTCAAGCTCCTCTATGAACGGTCTCGTATGTCTTGAGAGCAGCGTATCCGTTTTCTCGATGCTCTCTTCGATGATTGCACGGCCGGCGTCATCGTCGCCTAGTTCATCCAGGTTCTTCTGCAGCTGGTCCCGCTGCTTCCGCAGGAACATCAGCATGAACTCCTTGGTGTTGGTGTAGGACTGCTCGGCTTCAGCCTTGAGCTTTGCCTGCTCTTCGTCTCTGACAGCTCGGGCCTCTTCAAGCTCTTGGTTCAGTGCCTCTCGCTGCTTCTTCAGCTCTGGGTTCAAGAAGTAGATGATCAGGCCGACAGGCCAGACCAATGACGACCAGATGATCAGCGCCGTTCGGTTCTCCAGCTCGTCAGGCAACCACTTCTCGCATTGCCACGACGTGTAGATGGCGCCGATCAGATAGATACCGACGACCAACAAAATCCATTCCATGCGGTTCTCCTTTCTTCACTCTCTCTTCTTTGGTGGTGGACAGTAAGCACCTCCGGTGAACATCGTTACCAACAGGTCGCCGATGGACTCACCGATGTTGACCGGACCTTTCGGCGGCGGTTTACGGGCCTCTTTGACTTCCCGGTACACGATGCCGCCCATGGTGGCGATGAGGGGTAGACCGATAGCCAGTATGACGATGAGATCGTACATAGGTATTTCCTCCTCTACCTTCTTAGGCCGTAAAAAGAGAGCCCCGAAGGGCTCACTTCTTAGCCGCCGATGGCGCCGAAGGACATGGAGATGGCGATCTCACCCATCTCGATCATGACTTCTTTGGCGTCATCAGGGAAGCCGTCAAGCTGACCATAGGCGTAGGCCAGGGATTCACGCGTCAGCTCTGGTCCGGGCTCAATCCCGGCGTTCAGCTGATCCATGGTGAAGTCCGTGCTGATACCGCTGATCCTGGTGTCGATGGCGGCTGAGTCGTCAAAGCCGTTGGCGGCGAAGTACTCGCAGGCGTGGACGAAGCCTGGCTTCTCCATGACCTGGATGATCTTGGCGTGAAGCTCGTCGGCTCCAAGATGCTTGAACAACTCGACGTTGGCGCGGTACTGATCGATGATCTTCTTGACTTTGATATCCATGTGGGTCTCCTCAGAGGAAAGTGGTTAGTGAGTGGAGAGGCTATTCCTGGTCCAGAGGACGGGGCTACGTATCAGCCGGTGACCGGCATTCGCTCCACGTCGGCCGTGAGGCCTGGTTTTGTCCCAGGAGAGTATTTCCCTCTCTCTATCTTCTTAGGCCGTATTTTTAGAGGCTCTTGACAGATGAGGGCAACGAAAGCAAGCTCCTACAGAGCTTGTTGAGGAGAAACCGTGGACGGTCGATTGAAGAAAATGTCTGAGATCTTCCAGGAGCGTGGCGACACGATGCAGATCTACTGTGCTCCCGGTCAGACCGAGGACGCTTACAAAGGCGCCTGCGACTACCTGTACGCCACGATCATCTCCCGCCTCGGGGACCTCGGCGCCAAGTCCTCAGTCGTGACTGAACACGATGATCGTGTTATCCACGTCAAGGGTGACAAGGGTTTCAGCTTTACCCACGACGACGGCACCATCGGTAAGTTCCTGCAGGTGAGCACCGAAGACAAGTACATGATCATCTACGAGGCCGCGGACGAAGAGCTGTTGACCAAGACGGTCGAAGACATGGTTGACGGCATCTGGTCGGTTGTGAAGGATTACATCGTTGACGGAAAGCTCTGGTTCTTGTGCACGCCGAAGCTATGGTTCACCATGCGTGCCGGCCAAGTCCAGTTTCGGTCGTGGTGCGTGGTGGCGGAGTAATCATTGTTCAGGAGAAACAAATGATCGTGAAGAAGCCTGCGGCTGTAACAAGGGAACAGGTAGTGGCCTTGGAGCTTATTCTGCTGACGGCAGAGATGGCTCGTCGTACCCACGAAGTAGTCAATCACATTTCGATCCTCGGCGGCGACGTGGTTGACGACTTTTACATGCGGGACGGTGGCGATATGATAGCTTGCGAGGTTGAAAGTGTCGTCGAGCACTTCCTGGAGAATATCGGCCTTCAGGTTGACCTTGGCGGAACCGGCGGCGCCGCGGTAGACAAGCTGTTTGGATACACCGACGTCAAGTACGAAAAGGACCCGGAAGATTGGGAAGAGCCGGACCACGTCATACGGACGGAGTACGGCCACTCACCTTTTACCGACGAGATCTCGAAGAAGATTGATGTGCGGTTGAGTTATCTGATGGGCGAGGAGAAGGATGGCCTGGAGCCTCCGACTATCGAGATCAATCTGAAGAAACTCGGCCTGACCATCATGAAGGTTGTTCGCAAAGACAGCTAACGGAAGAGCTTCGGCAGACCTATATTGGTAGTAGCCCTTTTACGGAGACTACTAATGTCCAACAACGAACTCGGCT
>Ga0307377_10003837_pt1 | contig 16698 bp, 20 predicted proteins | sample TR3MG_FD_202535 | JGI IMG/M metagenome (GOLD analysis project Ga0307377, IMG submission 202535) | Soil microbial communities from Risofladan, Vaasa, Finland - TR-3 | ecosystem: Environmental > Terrestrial > Soil > Coastal area > Acid sulfate soil | place: Finland: Risofladan, Vaasa | collected... | reverse complement strand
TCTTCTCTTATGCCAAACGTATCTTAGAACTACAAGAAGAGATTAAGGATATAGATAAAAGCCTGGATGAAATAGGAGAAAAGAATAAAGAGGTTAATCATTTAAAGACTATCCCGGGAGTTGCTACTAAACTGGCCAGCAGGTTAATCGGAGAAATCGGAGATATTAATCGTTTCCCTTCTGAGAAACAGTTGGCTATCTACTGTGGAATAGCCTGTGTAGATAATAATTCAGGAAAGGTAACTAAAGCCAAAGCAGTGTATAAGGCCAATAAAATATGTAAGCAGACTTTAATTACCATGGCCGGAGGTAGTATCCGTCTTAGTCTTCAATGCAGGGCTTACTATCAAAAAAAACGGGCAGAAGGAAAAAGTCATAATCATACTCTTCGCTGCCTGGCCCGGCAATTGATTAAAGTAATCTATAAAATGTTAACTGAAGATAGAGATTATATGGTTAGGAAAGAGTTAAGGAAAGTTGCATAAAAAAGTTTAAAATTATCTTGATTTTTCAGATGGGAAGTTCAGGCTTCACAAGTTCACAAAATATTGGAGCAAATACAAACAGACAGCTATTTTCTTGTGAATGTGATAGAGGACAACAGTTGTACTAGTTCAATAATTCGGTAACTTTTTATAACTTTTTATGACTTCTCCAAATACATTTTGTAATTTGAAATAAGGAAAATTGGGACAGTTGGTCATATTCAGTAATTTTATATTTTTTCTATCTTAAGGAGGATTTATACATGGAAAAGCAAGAAGCCGTTAATCAAGGATTGGAACTGGTGAATAGCTCAACAATTGCTATGTTGGGTACTAATGGTGAAGATGGTTTTCCCCATATTAAAGCAATGCTAAAAATGGTAAACCAGGGATTAAAAAAGATATGGTTCAGCACCAATACCTCCTCAAAAAGGGTAGAACAAATCAAAAAAAATCCCAAGGTATGTGTGTACTTTGTGGATCCAAATGAATTTAAGGGTTTGATGCTGGTTGGGAATATTAAGATACTCCAGGATAAAAGCTCTCGACAACGTCTTTGGCGGGAGGGCTTTGAAAGGTATTATCCCTTAGGGGTAGATGACCCTGATTATTCTGTATTATGTTTTACAGGGTTGTGGGGCAATTTTTATCATAGTTTATCAAATATAGACTTTGAGATTTGAATAAATAGGGACCTATTTTCTAATTATTGCTATAGTGTTCATGGGTGTAGCTTACCTCCTTTTTGTAAAGGGTTTTTTGTATATAGGTAAGTCTACACCTTTTTATTATCCTTTGGCAATATTTCATTTCCTCTATTGCTCATTGTGTTTGCTTAGGGAGAAAGTTACTATTATGATTATCTTTTTCTTCCTCTAATCTTTCTCTAACTACCCCACTAAAGTTTACACTAACTGCTCAATCAGGAGTATATTGTGTTTATGAGTGTAGATACAACCAAACTGAGGATACGGTCTCATTGATTACGCTTATTTACATAGGTGAAGCTGACAATGTGCGAAAGCGAATCGTAAATCATGAGAAATATCAAGACTGGTTGAAACATGTAAGGTTTGGTAACGAGCTTTGTTTCTCTTTTGGTCCTGACTTATCTACTGATCGTGAACGAGCGGAGGCAGCTATGATCTTTAAACACAAACCTCCTGAAAATGAAGAATACATGTATTCTTTTCCTTTTGACAGGACTACAATATCACTATTAGGCAAGGCAGCTCTACTTAAAATTTACTTTATTGTAGAAAGAACGGAATAATAATCACAAGCTCAATCAGACGGGGTCAACAAGGGTCATATCTTTCAATATAATAAGGGCTATGCCATATTTGCAACATGACCCAGGCCACCCCTGAACAAAATCTTTAAATATGAGGACAAGAAGTCAAAAGACAAGGCATTATTTGAAGCTCACCTCCAGTATGGCTACACCCTAAAAGATATAGCAGAATATATTGGCATACATTATACTACAGAGAGCAGAGCCGTTAGAAAAATCGAGAAAAAATATGAAAAGTGATATTACAAGACTCCATTGGACCATTGGATATACCAAAGAAAACTACCCCCAAAGGGTTGACACAGACCACTTTTGATTTTTATTTGACAATATATAATATATAATATATAATATATGTTGACAAAATATATTTTTAAATATATAATTTAAGAAAATATTTAAAAGGGTAAATTATGAAAAAATATTTTAAAGATTTGGGAAATAATTCATCTCTCAAAGAGGGAGCATACAAAATAATAAAGTTACAAATTATTACAGGTAATCTTAAACCAGGTCGATGGTTACGTGCAGAGGAATTATCAAAAAGTTTGAATATAAGTAATCCACCTATAAGAGAAGCACTAAATATGTTAGAAAGAGAAGGTTTTGTTACTATTATCCCTCGTAAAGGAGTAAAGATTGCAGATGTTACTTTTCAGAAAGTTGGAGAGTTATTTGAAATTAGAGAACTCCTTGAATCTTTTGCGCTTAAAAAATCTATAGGTAAAATACCTTTAAAAAAATTAAAGAAGATAGAATATGAGTTTAAAGAATTTATAGATAAAATTGAAAATGATAAAAATAGAATCCAATATTTAGATCTTGATAAAAAATTTCATGATTTTCTTACTGAAAATTGCGGGAATAAAGAATTGATTAAATTACTGATTAATCTTAGTGAACGAATATATTGGTTTAGAAGCCTCTCTCTTAGCAAAACTTCATTTAACAATGCCACAAAAAAACATTTGGCAATTATTGATTCAATAAAAAAGAATGATAAAAAGTTAATTAAAGAAAGCATGAAACAACATTTTAAAGGTGCTAAAAAATCTTTACTTCGTGAAGTAAAATCTTGATGAAATACTACAAGAAAGAAAACTAAAAATAAAAAAGACAAGAAGCACGTTTTATAAGGATTTGAGAAAATATATGTTTTATATATTTACAACTTTTTCATTTTAAGAATTACTGTATTTATGTTTTGCCTATTTTAAAAATTTTATGTCATCCATGGAATCATCAATTAAGATATGTAGTTATTTTATAAGGGGGGGGATCTTAATGAATTAATATAGAGAATAATTATTTAAGAAGAAAGTAGAAATCAATTAATTATTGTAGGCTGTCTTAGTGTATTGTTTATAAAATTAGAAGATAAAATTTATAATTAAAAGGAGAATCGAAAATGAAAAGTAAATACAGAATAATAATAATATTAATGTTATTAGGCTTGTTAACTTTGTCTTTGTCAGTTTTTGGAGAGGGAAATAAAAGTATTTCCTTGCCAGAAGAAGCTAAAGTACCCCAAATAAATTATTGGATTACTACTCAAACTTATGATCCGGTAAGATATGAGATAGGGTTAATGATAGCAGAAAAATGGGAAGAGCTAGGGTTCGATGTAAAAACTACCTGTTTGGAATGGGCTACTATGTCTTCTAAGGGGATGACGGCTCATGAGCACGAGGTTTTTATGATACAGTGGGGTGGAAAGGCGGAACGGATTGATCCTTTCAATTGGTTGTATACATTACACCATTCTTCAGAAGCTGCTCCAGGAGGAAATAATGTAGCTGGCTATGAAAATCCGGAGTATGATAAATTAGCAGAGGATTTTGTAAAAAATACTGATTTGGAAAAACGTAGAGAATATGCTTTTAAAATGCAAGAAATATTAGCTCACGATGTTCCTCAGCCCCCAATTGTGCATAGAGTAGTCACTCATGCTTACAATAAAGATGAGTTTGAAAATGTAGTAATGGCCATGGGTGAAGGATTGAATAGTTTTTGGAATTGGATAAATATTACTCCTCTAGGTGATAGGAAAATTGTAAAATATGGATATGTAGGAGATATTAAACTTTTAAATCCTCTTACTACAAAGACAGGTGCAGATATTTATATTCTAAACATGATTTATGACCCACTCATAAGGATAGATGTTAATGGAAAACCACAACCTTGGGCAGCTGGATCCTTTAAACAAATAGATGAAAGAACAATCGAAGTGGTATTAAGAGATAATATGAAATTCCATGATGGTACTCCAGTAACAGTAGATGATGTAAAATATACTTTTGATTTAGCAAAGGAAGTTAAGGCACCTTATTATTTATCAAAAATAGAATATCTTAAAGAAGTAAAAATAGTTGACAATAAAACTCTTAGATTTGTTTTAGTAGAACCCTTTGCTCCATTTATATCTAATGGGCTTGCTCTTGTAGGAATCCTGCCTAAGCATATATGGGAGAAACGGTATATCGAAAAAGGGGCAGAAGGAATATTAAGTTGGGACAATCTGCCTCCAATAGGAAGCGGTCCTTTTAAATTTGAATATTGGCGTCCCAATGAAGAATTAAAACTGGTTAAAAATGATGAACATTTTAATCGTCCAAAGATTGAAGGATTTGTTAGAGTTCCTTATGCCCAGACATATGGAGTTGTTCAGGGATTAAAAGTTAAAGAAATAGATGCAGCTGGATGGTCTTTATTGCCTTTGCAAATTGAGGAGTTAAAAGATGCAAGACATCTCTCATTAGAGCGAGTTGATGATCAAGGATACTATATGCTTCATTTTAATCTCAGAGTAGCTCCTTTTGACGATATAAATATTAGAAGAGCATTAACCTATGCAATACCTAAAAAGAAAATAGTGCAATTAATATTCGAAGACCTTGCCGTTCCTGCTTATTCTGTAGTTGCTCCTGTAAATAAGTTTTGGCATAATCCAGGTATCGAGAAAGTTGGAGATAATATAGAAAAAGCAAAAAGTATTTTAGAAGAATCAGGATTTAGATGGGATATTGATGGGCATATATATTACCCGGAAAATTATTAAAAGGAAGATTTATAGTTGTAATTATAACGGATTGCGTATCGAGGTAATGCTCGATACGCAATCCGTCTAGATTTAAGCAAGGAGATATGAATTTTTTATGAATGGTTTTCTAAAATATTTTTATAAGCGGTTATTACAGATAATCTTAACGATGTTTATTTTAATAACCCTGTTGTTTTTTATGTTTAGAGTAGTTCCAGGAGACCCTCTAAGTATGTATATTGATGCTGGTTTAGGTGAAGAAGCTACCGAAGTTTTACTACAGCAATATGGATTGGATAAACCTATCCTCGAGCAATATATTATATATGTAAAGAAGGTTTTAAGAGGTGATTTTGGTATTTCCTTTCAATATGGAAAACCAGCTATTAATGTAATTGGAGAAAGATTTTGGAATACATTTTTTTTAATGATAACATCTCTGTTTATTGCTTTTTTTACCGGCATTGTGGGAGGAGTATTTTTAGCTTGGAAGAGAGGAACTCTTATTGATTCCTTGGGAACTACGATAATATTAATAGTTAGATCTGCACCTGTTTTTTGGACGGGGATGATTTTTTTATCCCTATTTGCTTTTAGATTGGAAATTTTACCTCTTGGAGGAATGAATACTCCTGGTACTTATTTCCCCAATCAATTAGTTAAATTTTTTTCAATTGATTTTTTAAGACATTTAATCCTTCCTGCTTTAACAGCCGGTATTTATTCCGCTGCTACACCCCTTTTAGTAATGAGAACATCAATACTTGAAGTAATTAAGGAAGATTTTATTGAATTAGCAAGGGCAAGGGGGATTAAGGAAAATCAGATACTATTTAAACATGTTATGAGGAATGCTCTTTTACCTACAGTAACCGTTTTTGCTGTTCAAGCAGGATTGGCGATTGGTGGGATAGTGCTAGTAGAAACAGTATTTAGATGGCCAGGAATGGGAAGGGAAATTGTACTCGCAGTTGCGGCAAGAGATTATCCTGTTGCTCAAACTGCTTTTTTCTTAATTGGAGCAATGACTGTAATTTTTAATCTAATAGCTGATATATTATATGCTTATGTAGATCCAAGAGTAGTTTGGAATTAATAAAATTTATTATTAAGAAAAGGGAGTTGTTTAGGATAGAAATTATTAAAAATACAATTAGGTTTTTAAAGCAAGATAAACTCCGAATGATAGGTATAAGTATTTTTTTATTTTTCCTTGTAATAGCAATTTTTGCAGCCTACATAGCACCCTATAATCCTATGGAAATGAATTTTGATGGGGATGGTAATTTAAAAAGATTGCAACCCCCTTCTAAAGATCATCTATTAGGCACTACTTATATGGGGAGAGATGTGTTTAGCCAAATGATTATAGGCTCCAGAATTGCATTATTAGTAGGGATACTATCTGCTTTTTGTGTAGTATTTATAGGAACTAATATTGGTTTAATTTCTGGATATTACGGAGGAAAAATTGACAATATCATCATGAGAATAGTTGATATAATATATGGCATACCTTTTTTACCCTTTGCTTTAATACTGGTTGCTATTTTAGGTCCAGGAGTAAAAAATATAATAATTGCAATAGTTCTAATAACTTGGAGGAACACTGCGAGAGTTATCAGGTCGCAAGTTCTTACTTTAAAAACTAGGACTTTTATCGAGGCAGCAAAAGTAAGTGGTGCAGGAGATTTAAGAATAATCTACAAATATATTGCTCCAAATGTTATGCCTTTATCTATGGTATATATTTCTTTAACCATGGGTTCGGCAATAATGACAGAAGTTAGCCTAAGTTTTTTAGGATATGGCGATCCTTTACTGCCTAGTTGGGGGAAAATATTATATTCATGTTATTCTTCTCAAGCTATGTTTAAAGCATGGTGGTGGATGGTTCCTCCCGGTATAGCAATAATTTTATTGGTATTATCAGGTTTTCTTATGGGCAGAGGCCTTGAAGAAATTGCAAATCCCAAATTGAGGATAAGATAGTAATGATCCAAAATGAAGAAATCTTATTGGAAGTTAAGAATTTAAAAACATATTATAAAATTTCAACTGGAATAATAAAGGCTATAGATAATGTATCATTTCAGCTTAACCGAGGAGAAACTTTAGGATTAATTGGTGAATCGGGATGCGGGAAGACAACTCTAATTAAAACCATTCTTAGAATATTACCATCAAATGGATTAATAGCTGGTGGAATAATTAACTATAAAGGAAATAATATTTTAAAAATGGACAGTAAAAGAATTAATAAATTACGCTGGGAAGAAATATCTTTAATCCCACAAAGCGCAATGAATTCTCTTGATCCCGTTTATAAATTGGGGGATCAGATAGTCGAGACTATTCTTGCTCATGAATCAATTTCAAAGAAAGAAGCATATAAAAGGTCAGAGAAAGTTTTTGAGATTGTAGGTCTCGGAAAGAATAGACTAAAGGACTACCCTCATCAATATAGTGGAGGAATGAAGCAACGAGCAGTTATTGCAATGTCATTAGTATTAAATCCAGAAATTATTATTGCCGATGAACCGACTACTGCTTTAGATGTTGTGGTTCAAGCACAAATTCTTAGTAAAATAAATAATATACTTGAAAATTATAAAGGTTCCTTAATTATGGCTACTCATGATATATCTGTTATAGCCCAAACTTGTATTAAAATTGCAGTAATGTATGGAGGTAAAATCGTGGAATTTGGTAAAGCGCAAAGAATTTTAAAGAAACCTTATCATCCTTATATGATTGCTATGAAAAACGCATTCCCTAGTGTAATTGGCAAAAAAAAGAAGTTGATTTCTATATCTGGTAACCCTCCGAGCCTTTTAAATCCCTCTGAAGGTTGTAGATTTGCTCCTAGATGTCCTTTTAGTTTTAAAAAATGTTTAAGTGTCTCACCTAATATATATAAAACCAGTGATGGGTATGTTACTTGTCATAGGTTTGATGAGGTTGATAAATTACAATATTATTCAGAAAAAGAGGAAACATGGATTCAAGGTAAAGTAAGAATTTAGCTATAAGGAAAGGAATGTTTTAATCTGGAAAAAGATCATGTTTTAGAAGTAAAAAATTTAAAGAAATATTTTCCTATGGGAAGCACTGCATTATTTAAATTTAGAGAAAATAAAATTAAGTATCTAAAAGCGGTAGATGGAATAAGTTTTACTATTGATAGAGGTGAGACACTCGGATTGGCCGGTGAAAGTGGCTGTGGTAAAACAACTACCGCAAAAATTCTTTTGGGTTTATATAAACCCACACAAGGAAAAATATTATGTAATGCTATGGACATTACAAATATAACAAAAAAAGAATTAAAAACATTTAGACAAAATGCACAGATGATATTTCAAGATCCTTATGAATCTTTGAACCCTCGTTTTAAGATAAAGGAAACACTTATGGAACCTCTATTAATACATAAAATAGGAAAAACAAATAAAAATAGATTAGAAATAATAAGTAGAATTTTAAACGACGTTGGATTATCCCCAGCAAGAAATTACATCAATAGGTTTCCTCATGAGCTGAGCGGAGGTCAAAGACAAAGAATAGCTATTGCAAGAGCATTAATAATAAACCCCGTTTTTTTAGTAGCAGATGAGCCAGTTTCTATGTTAGACGTTTCTATAAGAGCCGGAATATTAAATTTATTAAAAAAATTAATAGTGAAAAATAATTTAGCTGGTCTCTATATTTCTCATGATATTTCTTTTATCAGATACCTCTGTGATAGAATAGCAATTATGTATTTGGGCAGAATAGTAGAAATTGGGAGAGCTGAGGAAGTAATTTCGAAGAGATATCATCCATATACCCAAGTTTTATTTGAAGCTATTCCGAGTCCCGATCCTAATCATAAAATAAATATAGGGAAAATTAAAGGAGGAGTTTCCGACCCAATAGATTTACCCGAGGGGTGTAGATTTCATAATCGTTGTGTAAGGTGTATGAATATCTGTAAAAAAGAAATGCCCCAATCTATAGAAGTTGAAAATAATTATTGGGTTGAATGTCATTTATATAATAAAAATTAAATTGTAAAAAAAGGAGAATAAAATGAAAAACATAGTGTTATCAGAAATGTCATGTCCAGAATTGAGTGAATATAAAGAAGATATTGAACTGGCATTAATTCCAACTGGTTCTCATGAGCAACATGGTCCGAATATGACCTTTGCTACAGATACTGATAGGGCATATGAAATTTGTAAATTACTTGGAAAAAGATTTTTCCCTCGAATTTTAGTTTGTCCTCCAACACCATATGGAATTTCTTATCATCATATGAAATTTTATGGCACAATAACTCTTAGACCCGAAACGTTTATTTCAACAATAATGGATATAGGTTGGAGTCTAAAACAGCATGGAATTAATAAGATATTAATAGTAAATACGCATGGAGGTAATAGGCCTTCATTAGGTGTTGTAATAGTAAAATTAAAGAATGAACTTGGAATAAAGGCTTCCTGGATTGGAGGTGGTACAGATATATGTAAAGATCTTTTAAATGAAAAGGGAATATCAAAAACAAACGGACATGCTTGCGAGGGAGAGGTATCGCAAAGCATGTATATCGCTCCATGGTTAGTAAAAAAGAACTCTCTTTCTGCTGGAAAATTAAAAAATTCTCTCTATAAAGAAAGAAAATGGTGGTGGGGTGGAATACCTTGGTCTTTTGAAGAAATTACTGAAAATGGAGCATTAGGTGATGCAACAAAATCATCAGTAGAACTGGGAAAAGAAATGACTGAATTGATATTGAGCAGACTTGAGGAATTTATTCTTAAATATTATTTTAAAGATCATTGTTAAAAATTGTTTTTATTTCTATATATTAAAATAAATAATAATTTTTTTTGGACAGTAAAAAATAGAAAAATTTTTTCAAATATGATTAAAGATAAAAAAGAATATAAGTATAGACAAAAATATTATTGAGAAGATTATAGAGAGACATCTGCAAGATAGTACTTCAGATAAAGATAAAGAAATAGGAATAAAGGTAGACCAGACACTCACCCAGGATGCAACAGGTACAGCTGCATATCTTGAGTTTGAGGCAATGGAACTTAAAACAGCAAAAACAGATGCTACGAGCTATATAGATCATAATACAGTACAGAACAGTACAGATAGGATTTGAGAATGCAGATGATCACAAATATTTATAAACGGTAGCAGAAAAATACGAAATCATTTTCTCTCGCCCCGGTAACGGCATCTGCCATCAAGTTCAGCTTGAGCGTTTTGCAAAACCAGGTAGAGTATTGATTGGTTTTGATAGCCATACCCCTACGGCAGGTGGTATCGGTGAACTTGCAATTGGTGTTGGCGGACTTGATGTTGCTGTTGCAATGGGTGGCGGTCCTTATTACTTAACCTATCCAAAAACGATAAAAGTTGAGCTTACGGGAAAACTCTGCCCCTGGGTTTCTGCGAAAGATGTCGTGTTAAAAGTCCTTTCTATTCTTACAACAAAGGGTAGTGTAGGATATGCAATTGAATATGGCGGAGAAGGTGTAAAAACGTTCACTATTCTAGAGCGTGCAACAATTACCAATATTGGTTTCGAAACAGGTGTTACAATGTCCATATTTCCATCTGATGAAATGACACTTGATTTTATGAGGAAACAACAAGGGAGAGAAAAAGATTGGGTAGAATTAAAAGCTGACCCTGATGCAAAATATGATAGAATTATAAAAATTGACTTATCTGAGATTGAACCTATGATTGCTTACCCAGATTCCCCAGGTAATGTAAAAACGGTAAGGGAAGTAGAGGGATTAAAAGTAGATCAAATTGCAGTCGGAAGCTGTACAAACTCATCATACAGAGATCTTATGACAGTTGCCAAAATCCTTAAAGGAAAAGTTGCGTGTCCTGATCTTGAGTTTGGAGTTGCACCCGGCTCGAGACAGCTAATAGAAATGGTAGATGAGGCAGATGTACTTGAAACGCTTGTGAAAGCGGGTGCAAGAATTTTTGAAGCAGCTTAATGTTCATTTTCTCACTTCTGGATAAAGAGCGAGAGAATGTTGAAATCTTCAGAGGACCGAACATTAAACCGATTCCTGAAAATGAACCTCCCCAGGAGGAGATAAAAGGCATTGTAACAATAAAAGTAGGAGAGAAAGTGACTACCGATCATATTATGCAAGCAGGGCCTTATTTAAAGTATCGTTCGAATATACCTAAATATTCTACGCATGTGTTTGAACCGATTGATCCGGGATTCACCGAGCGTTCAATAAAAAATAAAGAGAGAGGTATTACCAATATCATTGTCAGCGGTGAAAGCTACGGGCAGGGTTCATCCAGAGAGCACGTAGCGCTCTGCCCGATGTATCCTCGGTGTAAAAGCGGCAATTGATTATGCCCTAAAATACAACAGAAAGTCCGTTACGGTTGTGCACAAAGGAAATATCAGTTTTAAGGGAGTTTTTAAATAGGTAGGAGCATTGTTGCATAAACATTGGCAAATATGATTATAAAATTAAATAGGGTAAGTTAAAAAAGCTGACTTGCTCCATGACTTACCCTTTTTTTGTATCATTATTTTATCTCTATTCAATTTTCCCCAACTCTACCTTCATTCCGGATAATTCTTTCTGCACTTCCGAAAAGCGAAGAGAGTAATACTCTCGATTTTGCTGGTTAAAATTAGTAATAGTATTATGTATCTCTTTGGTATTTTCCAGTATCTGACGATAACCTTCCTTTTGTGCTGTTACGATTTCCTGCATAAACCTATCGATACGAAAGATTAGAAGAATGGAAAGGGCGATAGGGAACCCTTGATTAGCGATGATTTCAGTTAAATTGTGTATATCCATATTTTCCTCCTTTCTCAAAAAGTTAACCAAAGGTGCCAGGCACCTTTGGTTAACTTTTCTTATTCCCTCCACCTGGTTCTTTTGGTAGGCCGGACATCCAGGTGCAAAAAATTCTTCTTCTCGTAAAACCCGATTCCAGTAAAATCTATATTTTCACATATCTCCAAAAGGGGAATCAGATTGATATCTTTTACCTTAATATCTGCCGCCAGCCCGATACAGTGATAGCTGTTTGTTACCCCTCCCACTTTCTGGTTATATCTCGAGCAACGATACCCGGAGGTAATATACATCGGCCTTTCCAGGATATTTCTTAATTCCACTAATTTGGCAAGCAACTTGGGATGCAGCATAACCAGATTACAGCAGGGACAGGCAAATTCGGATAAGTTGAAGTGTGGGGCTATAGTTATGTTATTAATCTCATTTAGCATTTGCATGGAACTAACTCCTTCTACAATTTCCTCCCCCTTGAGGGGGGAGGATTAAGGTTGGGGTGATATACTAACGACTAGTCATGAGTGACTGCTGGACAATTGTTTTATCCTTTATTAATTTCTTCTTCAACATCACATCATAAATCTGTTGGTTAATCTTCCCCACATTGGCCTTCATCATGGTCTTTACTGCCTTCTCCTCACCCTTCCTTAAACTGATATTCTTATCAGCCAGTATCTCAATCAACTTCTTCCAGGCTATCTCCCATTTCTGATTACCATTTCCTATCCCCAGCTCTTCTTCAGCCCAGAGCATAGCGGATAAGATAGCATCTTTTATGGTACCGGCTCTATCTTCTCCTAATTTGTTTTTTAGGAAACCATAACTGATAGAGACCAGGGCAATGAGTAGGGCATTGAGTAGATATTTACTTATGATTGTTTCTAACATGGATTTTCTCCTTTCTGGCTAATTTGGCATTAGCCAATTAGCGTAATCTGTAATGTATGATGAGACTTATAGGGAGACAGGCTGCATTTTATATTAAAAAAGTAACCTGTCTCCCTTACCAAGGAGTCATTAGCTAACCGTTAATTGATTATGGGGTGTCTCAATTCATTAGTCTTGGTTTTTAAAACCAGTTAACCAACTAACCAACTAACTGCAAAAAGGGCATAGCCCTTTTTGCTATACATCCATAACATCAGTAGACTTATAATCAAGGATTCTTGCATTGACTTTAGCTACTAAGTCATTACCGTTATTGTGGAAGATGTTTTTAGCGATGATAGTATCCATCACTCCTTCAATAGCGACATCTTGAGCTGCAAAGTCAGCATAGTCTCCATCATCTACATTCTTGGGGTTATTCAGGGTTAGATTGATGGTTTTAGCTGCACTGTCCCTAAACTGCATATACAGTCTTTTATAACTGGTTACTTCTCCTAATTCGGTGGCCATTATTTTTTTCACCTCCTTCTTAGCAATTAACCTGTCGGTTAATTGCGTAATGAGTAATAGGTGATGAGTAATTAAGGATTTAGCAATGACATTTTGATTTTTTGGCTTATCACTCATTACTTATCACTTGTTACTGTTTTTAGCTCTGCTAAAAACCTACTCCGTCAGTTGGGATTCTTTTTCAAGTCTGATTTCATCAACAGTGTACTTCTGCAAGCCTACTAAAGCGGTAGCTGCATCATAGATATCCTGATCTAAAGCAGCAGATTTAATATTAGCAAAGGTCTTGCTGTTAACGATAGGTGCTCCGGTATCCGGATTAGTGCCTACTACCAATCTAAACTGTAAGGCTGAATCGCGAGGAACGGTTATTACTGTGGCCATTTATTTTTCACCTCCTTTCTGACTAATTGACCTACAGGTCAATTAGTGTAATGTGTGAGGGGTAATGAGTAATTAAAAGATCTGGCAATGACATTTGACTGAACTTTCAGGCTGGTCACGGGTTACCTATTACACATCACTAATTACTCACCACTGTTTTTAGCTTATAGTTATTAGTCCGCTCCTTTGTTTTCTCGTTTTTTCTGGCTAACGACTAATTTACCCTCTACTTATATAGTTCCAAAAAAGAGGTGATTTTACAAAAGAAATGAAAAAATATTTTAAAATATTTTTAGTTTATTTATTCCATTCTTTCTAATATAATTTATTGCCTGTTGTGTAAGACCATAAAAGGCAGCAATCTCCTCATCTTTATATCCTTCAAGATAATATAGATTGATAATATTTCTCTCTCTTTTGGTTAAGCGTGTATAACCTTCTTTCAAATCTACTCCTATTAAAATATTTTCTAATTTATTCAAGAGCATTATTCTCCTTTATGAATTTTTCTTACTAAATAACAACATCTGCTAACGATGGTTAATTATTGGATTTAAACCGGAAGGAACTTCTATTTTTCTCTGCATATACCGGCGATAATAATGATACAATCCCCAATTAATTCGCTTTTTTATATATCCGGCAAAAGGAACATTTTTCTCCTCTTTGTAATCATAGACAGCAAGGATAAAAATTAAGGCAGACTGTTGAAAAACATCCTCATATTTCTGGCCATATTTGGAATATCTTTTTGACCTTGACTTTAACAAAGGTTTAAATTGATTAAACAATTCTCCCATTGCTTTTACGTTTCTCTGTTTGGCACGAGCGATTAATTCTTTTAGTTCGGACATTTGAATCTCCTTTCGCAGATTAGTTTTCAGTTTACAATTTTCAGTTTACGGTTTTCTCTCACTCTGGCTCCATTCCTTGAGGGGGGAGGGATAGGCAGGCAGAGAGATTATCTTGAATCAACTTGATTGCCTTCAGGGCTTTTTCGCGAGAAACCTGTTCCGGGGTATTTACGAGATTGCCGCTTCCTTCTGCGGGTTCTTCCTCATATCTTTCCTGCTCCGCATCCTGATAATCATTCTTAAGTGCGGACCTCAGCCAGCCGGCAGGGCTTTGGATATTTTTCCTCTCCATAAGTAAATCTAATTTTTCCTCAATCTTCTTCGTCGAATATTCTTTTAATATCTTCTCAATAAATTCCTCCTTAAAATCTAATTCAACCATCCGTTCTCTTATTACTCTCATTCTTTCTTCTCCTTCCTCTTTTAATTTTTTAAAATTAACAACAGCAACAGCAGCGTCTTCTCCCTCTTTTGTTGCTGTTACATTGGTACTGTTAAGATTGTTATTGTTAGGGTAGCAATTTGATACCATAGAAAGTTTCATATTGCTACCAATACAGGTATCATTTTGATACCTATCAGGTTTCATTTTGCTACCAAGAAAATCTATTATTTTGCCCGGATCCGGATGCTCTGAGAGCTCTTCAAGAGAGGTAATCTGATAGATATTATTTTTATAATGACCGGTAGTAGATTTACCCCTGGTTATATTTTTAATCAGACCAAATTTAATCAGGATATTCTGATATCTAAGTAAGGTAGTTTTAGCTATCCCCATCTGTTGACACAGAGAATTTATGGTAGGCCAGGCAATATACTTTTCTTTATGGCAGTAAGTAAGCAATTCCTGATAGAGTACGACAGGACCTACCCCTAATACCCTGACCCATTTCTTTAAGAAGTAGTTAGGGACAATGATGTAGCCTTCTTTGGATGATTTGCTTTGGTTGTTTGGTTTTTCTCTTTCCATGTATTCTCTCCTTCGTTGAAAATAGTTATTCGCGACAACTAATTACATCATAAAAATATTTTCCTGTATCATATTTTCTATTCATTTTTGATTCATTTTCTCTTCATTTCCAATTTATTTTTATTTAAAATGTTTCGAAAACAAAAAAATCCGAACAACCATTTTGGTTGTTCGGATTTAATTTTTTCCTATTTATTTATATTTTTATATGACGGAAAGCCGATGGAAGCACGAAACTATTTATAATTAGGGTTAACTTATTTGCAATTCCTTATCATTTATATTTAGCATTATACCTCTTCCGGATATTACTTTAAATATATCTTTGACTTTTTCTTTATTGCTTTCATTGTGGCCAATTGTATCTAAAATATTTCTTCTAAATTTATATATATAGCTTATTATTCGCGTATAGATAGCATCCTCATCATCTTTCCAAATTTCATCTAATATACTATTATAACTTACAACTTCTTGTTTATGTTGAGCCAAGAAATAGAGCAGGAAAAACCCTCTAGCCGTAATTTTTGTTTCTTTCCCCATAAAGATTATTCTGTCCGGGCGCCGCTGTGAAATTTCCAATAAAGGTTCCAATAATGTGACAGGTAAAGCAGTTACTGATTGCCGTTCGCTAATACTAACATCACATTCTTCTGGCACTTTCTTAAAATCTTTCAATTTTTCATCTTGAACTATCCATTTTAGCTTTAGCATTTTCTGATGATTATTATCTTCTTTCATTTTTTTCTGAATTCTTTGAACTAATCTTTTCGGAAGCAATTTACCCAACTCGACCTCACTCGCATCCCTCAAAGACTTCTCATCCCTATAACCCGCTTCAACCAACCTTCTGATATTGTATCGGCTTAAACCGGGTATATATAGCAGGGCTAAATTTATTCCTTCTTCCTGTACTCCTTCTACTAATCTGTTGGACAGCATCCTTATTTTATTCAAATCTTTCATTTATTTTTTTCTCCCAACCTACACTTTCTGCTATCGCTGACAGGCTATCTGATAACCAGGAGAAACCTTCCCCCAATCTATAAATACAGCCCCGGTAAAGACCATATTCCTCCTCAATGGTCTTAACACTCTTTTTTTCCTCCACCCAATCATATAATAAATGGGTCTTCTTAAGGGTGATATAATCTTCTAAAGAGTTGACATCTTCTTTCTCTTTTTTCATTAAAATATTATCCCGAAAAAGTTTCTTATCTTCATCACCCTGTTCGAAGATCAGATGCAAGAGTTTATTCCAGTAACTTTTTTTACAACCGTATTGATAGATTCCTTTTTTATAATCATCTCTAATAGCTTGAGAAAAGGAGATAGGCAAAGCTTTACCATCCGGGCTTACAGCCAGTAGAAAAAGAATCTCCAGAATTCCAATATCTCCATTTTTACAATATCTCA
>Ga0307377_10003833_pt1 | contig 16711 bp, 8 predicted proteins | sample TR3MG_FD_202535 | JGI IMG/M metagenome (GOLD analysis project Ga0307377, IMG submission 202535) | Soil microbial communities from Risofladan, Vaasa, Finland - TR-3 | ecosystem: Environmental > Terrestrial > Soil > Coastal area > Acid sulfate soil | place: Finland: Risofladan, Vaasa | collected... | reverse complement strand
TCATTGGTAGAAGCCCAACTATGAATATCTTGTTTACCTTCATTAAACTCATCAAGACGATTCTGATGCCCTTGACCAGCGATGTTTTCAAGTGCTCCCCATTTACCTATTCTTTTCCAGAAATCACCTACTCCGGCTTTCTTTCCTTTTGAATCACTGTATGCAGCAAAACTTTCTGGTACTTGATTAGCAGGATCATCTCCAATGGCCTGAACCATTTGATTATTATTCAATGTTGGAGGAGGAGTATATCCAGGAAGATTTTGATCATCCATACTCGGATCACCTATCTGAGGATTAGGAGCAAGTTGCTGCATTAATTGATCAGACGGAGGAGGAATTAAAGAATTAACATATCCAGCAGTAGCTTTAGGTAAAGGCACACGACCACCATAATTCATATTTGGAAGACCAGTAATTACTACTTTCTTCTTACTAGGGACTTTCTTAATTCTTACTTTTGCCATATTATTTGATTATATCAAATTGATACCCCATTGCTTTTAACTTCTTTATTTCAGCAGGAGTTAATTCTAATTCATCACCTTCATTATAATCACCACCTTCTTGTCTAAATCCAGTAGCACGAGAAGGATCTTGACTCTTAGCTCTCCATTGTTGAAATGCTTCTGGATCTTGTATCTGAGTAGGTGCAGCAGAAAAAGGAGTTACATTCTCCTGAATAAATCCAGGCAATTTAGGATTTGGTGTGAAAGGTATAGGTGGAGCAGCTTGTGGTGGAGCTTGTGAATAATCATATACATTAGGAGGTAACGGTTCTCCTGTCATAGGATTAATCTCAGTACCCTGAGTAAAAGCAGCATTCTGATCTTCCATATATTGTGCATCGTCAGCTGCAGCTATAGCAGGGGTTTCTGTACCTCTGCCATATCCAGGAAAATTATTCTTAAATTCTTCCATGCTCATACCATCGATAGGTGACTCTTCATAAGAAGAGCTTCCAGTAGTAGAAGGAGATCCCGGCATAGGACTAGAAGCTTCACCTTTAGGTCCGAAAAGCTTTCTTAATTTGTTTCCTACTATAGTTCCATCAGGATTTCTTTTTCCTCTACCACCAACAAAAGGATTATCACCACTTCCTAGGTAAGTACGCACACGAGGACCCATTCCAAATATTGATCCTAATGCATTAGGTTTAATATCTTGATAGAAGTTCAAACCTTGATCTTTAAAGTTTTGAGAAAGTTGTTTATTGTAATCAGCATCAGAAGTACCTTTAGATCTATAGGCACCAAGTCCTGGTTGACCATAGAACTTGTTTTTTGTCTTCCAGGCCCACCCACCATAAGGATTACCAAATCCAGATCCCATCATACGATTACCATAAGGATTAACTCCATTAGGATCATAGCCAGCATTATCTTGAGTAGTTCCTTCTTTAATTATTCCTGATCTGAGAGCGTGGTTATAAATCTCTTCATCATTCCAATTTGATTTATACCCTTCACCCATATGACCTTTAACTTTAGATCTTAGATCTTGTCTTTTTTTATAGCCGGAATCATAATCCCAATTATTATCTCCATATTTAGCCATAGGTAAATCACCATCATAATTATAGTCACCGCCATATTCTTTAAAACCAGCTTTAGCGCGTCTTGCAAAAGCTTTTCTACTAGGAGTACAAGTTGACTTACTCATGGGAGTACAGTAACCTTTATGGGCCGGATTTACTGCACCACTAATCCAATCTTTAGAACCACCTTTCTTCATTTCAGAATTAAGCATTGGGGTACCATCAGGCATCATATGATATCCTGATTGTTGATCCATTTCAGATTGAATAACATCAAAAGCATTTTGTTTTATACCTGTAGTAAATTTTGCAAGACCTTCTGATAATGCTCCAGGACCTTCATTAATTAAAGGAAATCCACCTTGTTCCATACGAGAACCACCACAACGCATATAATCAGAACCATAATTAAATTCTGGAAGTTCTGTATTTCCTTGAAATATTCCATTATAAGCTCCACCATAGGCATTCTCACTAGTAAGGGGTATATTGTAAGCACCTCCTGGTTGTTGATTGAATGTAGATCCTTCTATGTAATTAGAAGCTTGAGGCCATTGATAATCTTCACCGAACATTTGCTTAGGAGTAACCTCTCCTGTGTAAGCATTAATATCATTAGCAAATATATTTGTATCTAGATTTAATGATTGACCACCTTCTTGAGCTATAGGAATCTGTGGAGTAGGATAACCATAATCAGATATTCCTTTTAAAGTAGGTTGGGTAGGGAAAGCATGTACTTCAGGAAAGCCACCAAACTTTTTATTTGTACGAATTTTCTCTAAAGTCTTTACACGAGATTCTGTACCCTCAGGAAAAAAGGGCTTTTCTCTTCGAGGATCTTCTTCTATATTCCATCTTTTTTGACCTTGTTTATTTATATAAGACATTACAGGATAAGGTATACCCATTCCTGCAGCACCCATTGCATTAAATAAAGGACCTGCTAAAGCACCCTGATGAATTAATTTAGCTGTCTCATCTTCTCCCTCAGGACTTTTGTACATAAACTCTTGACCTGAAGGATACCCCATATAGGTAGGTTGACCAGTTCCTCCACCAAGAGGATCTGTAGATTGATCAGCTGATGGAATAGGTAATCTTTTTCCTGCATCACCATATTGAGCTTTACGATATCCGCCTTTATTAAATTGTGTAACATTTAAGTTTGGATTATGACCACCTCCATAATTATCTATACCATGAGATCCCACATCTCCTAAAAGATGACCGGCTGCTTCTGCAGTAGAAGCTAAACCTTTACCAAAAAGAGCTCCTGTTCCTGAGAATTTTGTAGGATTTACCATATCATATGCAGTCTGATAAGCGCCTTTTTGAGCAGGTGCTCTATAAGGAGTTTGAAATCCTCCTACTATCTCTCCTTGTTTCGGTACTATATTTTGTGGAATAAATTTTTGAACTCCTGTTGTTTCTGAAGACGGATACTGAATACCAGAAAATTGTCCAGCCATTTGATATTCAGGCATTCCGCCATACTCTAAACTAGATCCATTATAGGGACTCTTAATATTGGCATATTCTCTAGAGAAGAATTCTTGATCATTTTGAATCTGAGGAAAAGGACCCTTTCTTCCTTTAAATGCACCACCCATGGCCATATTATATGCTTCTGGAGTAGGGTACTTTTTATAGAAGTCTGCATTTGTTTTGAAGCCTCCTTGTTTTGCTAGCGGATGAAGTTTTGATTTTGCCATTTGGATTGGATATAATATTTTATAAAGTTATAAATTATAATCATCGAGCCAGCCACCTGTTTGTTTATTTGCAAGATAACCGAAATATTTTTGTTGTTTATGAGTAAGAGGTTTGCCATGAGCAGTTCCATCACGAAGCATCTCTGCAGCTTTAGCACCACCCAGCTCATGTACAGGTTCATTTTCTAATACTTGTCTAACGCTTCCCATTTTATTATTGAATGCTTCTTTTCGTAATTTATGCATTTTTAATAATCTCTTATTTGTAGCTAAAGGATAATCCCATGCAGCATTAGGTTTAAGAGAATATTTTTTTAAATGAGATTCTAATGCGGATCTAATAGCTTTAGCAGATTGATCAACAGGAGCCTTTGGATTAACTCCTTTTAAAATCACATCTTCCCAAAAAGGATCTACATTATCGGCTGGAGAAAGATCTATTATCCCAAACTTTTTAGTCTTTGCATCATATAAAATATTCTTTCCTACCCAATCAACAGCTAATTTATTATTTCTAAGAACTCTTAAATCTTTATATAGCTGTTTAAAAGAATCTTCAGGAATTCTTTTAAGCTGTGATATAGGTATTTCATCTATCGCTTTTCCTGAAATTCTAGGCATCACTAGTAACTGTTGACCAGGTTTATTTGGATGAGGTATTTGCTTTATTATCTTAGCTACATTAGGACTAGTTAGATTTTTATGAAGAGATACTTGATCTAAATTTGCATAATCATTCACATATTCTCCCATCAGTTTTGGAGCTTCTACTTTAACAACATAATCAGGATGACCTTTAATCTCATGAACCCCTTTGTTAAAAGCACCAGTTTCAGCAATATTTTTTCCTTTATATTGTCTTTCCCATTGAGTCCAATCTACATCATCAATTGATTTCTTAGAAAGAGTTCTTGGAGTAAATACTCCTTTACCGATAGTTTTAGATCTTGCGGTACCTGTAACAGCATCTACTACAAAGTTGGCTAATTTACTAGATGACTTAAAAGCAGGAAAAGCTACTAATTCAGGATAAGACTTCTCAATAGGAACTCCTCTAGTACCAGATTCCCTAGCAGCCTCTGAAATAGCTTCTAGTCTTTTACGTTTTCCAACTGCTCTAGCTTCTTGTGTAGGTCTTATATAAGTCTCTGCTACTGGAAGTTGTTTTTGAGGAGGAGACTGCATAGTATTAGGATCCCATTTATATTCACCAGCTTCTTGATACTGATCTAACCATCCGCCATCTTGTTTTTCTAGAAGCTTTTGAGTATCAGTTAACTTTGGATATGCTTTTAGTAGACTATCGTACTGTTGAATCAGTTTAGGTTGTCTTATAGTATGCGCATCATGTTCTATAGTTCCTGGAGTATGATACATGTATTCATCATACTCTTTTTGAGTATTAAACTCAGGCGTATCCTTCCAGGATTTTACTCCTGTATTAAGAAATTCTTGATTCTGTTGAGCATGAGTCATCTCTGCTATAAACTGTTCAGTTGGAATCTCTGTATGAATTTGACCTTCAGGATCAAGATTCATTTTATTCTCAGATCCAGTATAGTAAGCTCGCTTGGTTTCAATAGGGGCTACCTCTATATAAGGTTTTCCATATTTATTCCACAACTGTTTAGATGCATATACACTATCAGGAGTACTTCCCGCATGGTTAATAAAATAATTATCAGTGTCTTTCTGTAGTTTTGAGTTCTGTAGTTCTGTTTCCCGATCTATATCCTGTAATCCTTGTGCATAATATGGTGAATGTCTTTCAAGTTGTTTGTGGTTCTTTGATGAAAGAATACCACGTTCTTTATCATACATTTTACCAGCCTCTCGATACAAAGCATTCTTTTTAAAGTCCTGAGGAGTACTAACAAGATAAGGATCTACTATAGGTTTTCTACTAACTTCTGTAGATTCAGCAGTAGGAGTATTATCCTTTTTTAATTTTTCTATAGGTGCAGGACTTTTAAAAAGAGAGGTTACAGCATCTCCTGTATCAACTATAGCCTTACCAAAAGCAGGATATTTTTTAGCCAAATATACAACTGGATTATATTCATTTACAGTATTCCAAAAACCTCCATCTTGATACTCATCTAACCAACCACCATCTTGTTCTTGTTTTAACTTTCGGGTTCTACCTTCTGATAAAGCATTGTACTCTAAAAGCAACTGTTTCTTTATATTAGGAGATAGAAGATCTATACTCTTATCTCTAATAGCTTTATCTATTTCAAACCAGCGATCTTCAGCAGATTCAGGTCTTGTAAAAGGTCTCATAGCATAAGTTCTATAAGCTGAAGAGTCAGCTGCATTCTCTGCACCAGTATAGTTCCAACCATTTTGGGCCTGAGGTATATAACCGCTGTTACCAGCATGTATCCGACCTAGTCTATCTATTACTGGAGGTTGACCGCCTTGTTTATAAGTATTTACAGCTTCCCAGATCCTAGGTTTCCATGTTGCATTGTAAGCTTTTAGATTCTCATTTATTCCACCAGGCTGTCTTTCAATATTTTGATAATAAAAATCTCTACCCTTGTTTAATAAAACCCTTCTTTCATTTTCAGAAAGCTTATTTATTTCTGGAGAATGTTCGTTCCATTGCTCATTCAAAGATTTTTGTAATTCAGGAGTCCACTTTGAAGTTTTAGTATCTACATTGTATGAGCCCCTATTAGGTATTCCGGATTTTCCCTTAGATTTTAAATATTGATCTATTTGATAAACTCTTGGATCTCTACCTGTATTATATAGAAAGTCACCAGCTTCACCCTTCTCCATAGCTGAACTATAATTATTCAACTCAGGAGCAATAGTATTCATATAATAATCTATAGCTTGCTCTTTTGTAGGAGTCTCTGTTCCAATAACCTGCTTACTATTATTAAACCCGTAATTAGTTAATCCTGTACCATATTGATTACCTTTAATACGTTCAAAATCCATAGTCTTACCTGCCTGATGTCTAAGACTATCTTGAGAAGTACCACCAATTTGATAAGTATCTAACCAATCAGGAGTACCACCATTTTTTGTATAGGGAAGAACTTCTTGATTCATGAACTCTCTTAGGCGAGCTCCTCTTTCAGCATCTGCTTCAGTAGCGTAGGCACCTAGATGTTCACCAGTTTTCTTATATCGATTAAGAGTTTGATCTGGAGTATGGCGTTGACCATCCCAGAATGAAGGAAGATTCATAGATTTATCATCCATTCTAAATCCCATAGATACTTCATTAGAATGAGATCCATCTTGATTCTTAAAAGAAGGATAGGTTCCTGCAGGTACATATCCGGGTTTGCCAAGAGGACCACCAATTTGATAAGTATCTAACCAGCCACCACCATGACCAAAGGCTTCAGGTTGCTCGAGCTCAGGCTGCTGTCTGTAATCTAAAGTAATTTCTTCTCCTTTTTGAATTTGTCTTAAAGGAGCTATGTAACGAGAGTTACCTTGTTTGATACTAAAGGCATTGGGCATATCAGAATGATTGTAATTCCCGATATCTCCTACCATCTGATCATTCATATGACTCATACCAATCATCTTACCAGGCATGAAACTGGTATCAGCAAAGAGGCCAGTACCATGGATACGAGAAGGTCCAGTCCTAACTAAAGGAACTTCTACATCCTTAGACCAGGCATTGGTCTTCTTGGCTGTAGACTGTACTTTTATCTTTCCTCGGTTGTTAGTTCTCATCACTTAAATATACGACTTATTTCTTGAAAAATCCAGTAGGAGGATCTCCGTAAGATTTGGAGTTTGGCTCCATATAAAGTAATGCTTCTCTCTTCATTATCTCTTAGATATTAGATTTTTGTTGTTGGCTACTCTCATTAGTAATTTGACGTTGGAAGATATGTTTTTGTATAAAAGTACGTGCTGGGCATAGTGTCTGAACTTCTTTCTCTGTAAAGGAGATTTAGAATAATTCAAATTCGCTGGATTAAGAGCTCTTATATAGCCATTAGATTGAGTATCCCAAATTGGTCTCTGCACATTAGGGAAAGTAAACTCACCACGATCATCAGTGATATCCCAGAATTGATTAAATCTATATTTCTGTTCTACCTTATCAAAGAGAATATCAATAGAATTAGGATTTACTTTAGGGTAAAGAAGCCTTCCTACTATATCATTTTTAGGAGTAGGATTTAAAAGAAGTACACCCGAAACCTGCTCTGAATTATAGATTACAGCATGATCGAAATTCCAATCCAGAACATGGTAAAAATCAGCTTTATCATTCCTGTATATGTGAGCTTCCATAAGATACTCAATTGATCTTAATGCTTCCACACTTTGACCAGTCTGGGAGATGTAATCCAATTCAAATGGATAATCTACACCATAGAAGTTACAGAAGCTTGTTTGGTTATCAGTATGCATCCATATTTCTCCTACATCAGTAGTAGGATTTTTTACAGTTGTGAGCTGATGAGTCTTACCCGGCAGCATTAAGTCAGGATGCCAATCATGAAAGCTCTGCCAAGTATTATTTCGAGGATCAAAGCTAATGGTCCATGAAGCATCTTCAAAGTATACAGGATCTCCTAATTTGATTGGAGTAAAACCAGCTCCAAGGAAGAACCCGGGATTACGTGCCCCAAGAGGGATGTATTGCATTACACCTACATATTGAGATCTTAACTTATAGTCTTTTTTAGTAAAAAACAGTACAGTATCACGATTATTAAAAATACTCTGACATCCTATCCCAGCTACAGGATTATCAAGTAAATCAAAGTTTGGAAAGTCTTTAGTGAGCTGATATGGTAAATATCTGCTAAACCAAAATTTCATATTGATTCCAGAAAGTTCTGTTACATTACCTGCATATTTGAAGATCTTTCCTTGATTTTCAGATATCCAGAAAAGGCCCACCGGAGTATTGGCTACAGATAATCTATTTTGACATGAGCCATACTCATATGATTCATTAGCATTTACTACAGATTGTTCCGGCTGAGAGAATAAACCACCATCACCAATTGTAATCTTAGTTCCTAAATCAGTCTGAAGAGTGTCTACACCCTGGTACATGACAGGAGATTGTTCTTGGAAGAAGAACATGGCCCCATTCTTATTAATAGACTCAACAGCGGTAACCATGCTTTTAAAGTCTTTATAATTATTTGCAAGGAAAACTCTCCAGAAATCTTTTTTAGCTTCAAGATTCTGTGGAAGAGAATAGATCACGCGCTTTCTATAGTAAGTAAAGCAGGTTAATGCGATATCAGGATTATAGTCTCTATCTTGAACATTGCCCCACGAGAAGAAGTTATTAAACATTCTAGAAATACTCAAGGACTGATCATATTTAAAGAAGTTTCCAGACTTAATAATACCTGGTTCGAATAGAGCTCGCAAGTCAGTAAACTCTTCAGAGTCATAGTATCTTTCAGCAATAGGTTCATTCCAATCTCTAAGATCTATATTGATCTCAGATTCTACAAAGAAGTCTTTTACACCACTATTAAAAGTGTAGAAGTACTTATCAGTTACACGCAGAATTCCTTCAAAGAAATTTACAAATGAACTAGCCACAGCAGGGCCATCTAAACTATGCTTTAAACTTGGAAGAGCTACAGCGCTAAAATTAAGAGTAGTAATTCCTGTAACAAAACTGTTTAAGAATTCTCCAGTATCAAATTTGGTAAAGTTTGCCCAGTATCTAGGATAATGAAGCATGTACCTCTGGCTATAGTCAAACTCAAATCCTTCAGGTTGGTCATAGAGCCAATCCCAGAAATAGAAGAAAGTATTTTTTTCAGTATATCTACCTATATAAGTATCACCATTGAATAGTGGGCCCGGTAAAGGTTGAATAGGAGTTCCTGGTACAAGTGGTAGAGCAGTTGGATTAAGAAGACATGTTGAAACGGGGACTTGAATAATACCATCTAATTGCCCATACTGATTTCTCATTCTATGCTTCATAGCAGTATAATGAGATACAGCAGTAGTATTAAAATCTAATATCGCATTTCTAGGAGAAAAGCCACTATAAAGAAGATTATTTCCATTATAGTTTGAATTAGCTTGTCTTAAAGCGGTGCTGCTACCAATGGTTTGAGCAGTATTATCTGTTGTAGAAGTAGGATCAGAAACATCAACAAGAGTTTGAAGAGCTACAGTTTTACTTCGATTAGTGTTGTTTACTCTAGCATTACTGTTCTCTCCAAAGTTTTGAAATCCTTCACCAAGATAAATAGCATTTGTAAGTTGATGTCTAAACTGAGGTGGGGTATTTACAGAATACTGATTATAATATCCATGAGATGTATATCGATATGCATATTGAGTATATGGTATAAGAGCTGTTATAAGATTCATAGCAGCATCAGTACCAATTGTCCAGAAATGAGAAAATAGAGTTGCTGAAGTTAAACCTCTTATGATCGGATTAACCTCACCCACATCCCCATAGTCAGTAGAAGTTAATTGAATAGCTGGGCTCATGCCAGGACCTTGACCTAAAACTTCTAAAAGACCTCTATAAGTTTGAAGAGGGATATCAGTTCCTGTTCCAAAAATAAGATTGGTTAAAGAAACAGGACTATCTTCTGCAGCAATATAAGCATTGGTAGATGTATTATAAGATGTAGTAGCTATTCCCTGAGCTGTTACTATTGCAGCATTTCCTACAAGATCGTTAAATCCCCAAAAACCTAAACCAGGATTAGTTTGAAGTCCGTGTGTGGCATTCTTATCAAAAACTGGAGGAGAATAGCGTTGTATATTTTTACCTCTTAAAGCAACAAGAGCAGCTCCTATTCCTAATACAGCAGCTGTTACAAAAGCAACATCTGTCATTAGTTTCTCTTTTGGATGCTTTGGACTTTCATCAAAACTTCCAACTACAGAGCCAGAGATTTCACCATAGAGTTTTAATTCTTTTGGAGATAGAAAAGGCTTATTGAAAGACGTATCAGGAGAATGGAATGTAAACTGATTTTGAGAATAGCCTACAGCTGCTCCTGCAGGGTTTGGACCATTTGTTACTAGTGGACCATGATCAGCATGTATCGGATTCTCACCTTCATTCTCAATAGGAGTTAAAGATTCATCAGACTGAAGAGAGTTAAATGGATAGTTAGGATAAAGGCCTACTTGAGGAGTTCCTGTATCATAAGAACGCATGTTATTAAGCATGCCTTTAGCTATAACAGTCTTGTTTCCTTCTCTAGATCCACGTAAGATTTCATATCCTACAATACCTGGTATAAGATTACCTTGATTGTCTACAGGAGGTAATACATTATCAAAGTTAACACCCAGAACTATTATCTGTTCTTTATCAGGTTCTGCTGGATTAGTTCTAAAATGGGGTATGGTTTTATTATCAGGAAATTTATGGTGCCTAATAGGTTGACCACAGATATCATAATCCCCAGGTACAAAAGGGTTAAAGGAACCTAATTGGGTACCTGTATATGGTAATGTTGTAACAGCTGACCAGGGATGCGAATTGGCATTGAATACATTTGGTTTTTTATCAGGATAGATCTCAGTAGATTGCCAGTATCCCATCTCACCTTCCGCGATTAAGAATCCACCATCAGGCTGGGGCGTACCCACTAGTGCTGGATTATATACACCGCTTGCTGTATTATTTATCTCAAAATAGGGATCGCTAGCATCAAGAGCATTTATACCACCTACGGATGTATATTCATAAATAGCAGGAGGACCGGCAGATATTACTCTGGCAGGTCTACCTGGGATATGATAAGAACTAGACTTTTCAGCAGTATCATATACCCATCTTATAAAAAACGGATAAACTTCATCTCTTAAATAACTAGTAGCATTTCCACCTTTTTTATAATAATTTGAAGGATATGCTACAGCTTGCCAAGTAGTCTTGATCTGATTGGCTAGTGGCTGATAGTTAAAGTCAAATTTAGATCTAGGTCCTGTACGAAGCATATACTCCCCGATCTCAAAGATCCCATCAGATTTCTCATAGTTAGGAGTTCTTAAAGGGATCTGTTCTACTGGTATAGAAGGAAGAGCTTCAGAAATATGATCAAGTGAGATGTGAGCTTGACGGGTACTGTATATTCCAATTTTCTTAGCTGAGGTTTGAGAATTAGCAAAACGGACTATAACTAATTCAAAATGATCAAAATGATCACGGTCCATTTGAGTGATATCAATCTGAAGAGATCCTCCAAGATTATCATGATTAAAGATAGCTTGGGTATTAGAAGGCATATAGTAATCAGTAACCCGCTGTGAGTTCAGAACATAGGCCACAATCGCATAATAAGAACCATTGAGGATAGCACCACCCTGAGGACCTTTGGATACCTCTAAGCACGGTGTAGTAACTAAGGGAGCTAGTCTTAGAGCTTCACAATCAAGGTCTGTTGTAGGCGTACAAATTAAACAGTTGTTAGTCGTAACACAGTTCTCTATAAAAGCCGGAGCATCAATTTTTATAGTACGGTCAGGATTACGAGCTGAATCTGCCCAATAAGTTTGCCAGGTACAATCAAAGTTCTCTTTAGCTACTCCAATTATAATATTATTGAGGCTGAAATTTAAACAGTTATTCTGATTCATTGCTTGACCCAATGAATTTCGAAGAGGATCATATTGACAGGTAGCTTCTGTAAAGATTCCTATCTCATGAAGAGTATTATTTGTAGAGAAAATGGCCCATCGATCAGAGTCAAGATGGATAGCTCCTATAATTTGAAAGGGTGCCTGAGTACAAAAGGTATTAGAAGGCTCATTACTAACAGTACCTTCATTGCCATCTTTTGAATTATTAACTCCATTCCTAAGGTGATACCATGATCCTTCTGGGAAGAAAGATTCATCCACATCCTTTACCATTCCTTTTATGAAGGTAGCCGGATCAGTAGTACTGGTTTGCTGGAATTTTTCAGCCATTTTTAAACTGCATTGTTAACTCGTGATGACATCTGGCCAGCATGGCTCTTAAACATGTCATAATACTTTGAATATTGAGCTAATCTATTAGCAATCCAAACTTTCTGCATTTCTGAGAAATTCGGGGTATTAACAATAGAAAGAGCATTATTGCGTGCAGCTCTGAGTCTTACTTCAATTAATTCAGTTTGTGCTCCATTTGATCCACCATTCATTATCTGATTTTCTATAATTCTTTGCTTAATTGCATATTCATAGTATTCATTAAGCATAGGATGATCTGGAACTAGAAGATTCCCTTGATCATCTTCCAAAGTGCCTTGATAGTTAATATAAAGATTAGCACAATCAAAATTAGTCCATATAAAATTATCTTTAATATATGCTTCATCAAAGCAAGTGTATTTGAGATTTGGACAATCACAATCGATAAATTTAGAGTTAACAAATTTAATTTGATACATCAACTTATAGGTACGAATTTCTGTATTAATTTTCTGAGTAATACAAGGTTGATCCTTATTCCATTCAAGACATACTTTCTGATTGCAATTAGTAGAATCTGGAAATGCTGTATATTTTGGTACTACAGGGTTTAAACTCTCAGTATGAGTACCCTGGGGAAGGATTTGTGCAACAGTGTGTTCTCCACAGATCATGGCATAATTCATCACATTAAAGTCATCAGGTAATCTTACTTTACCTTTTTCTACTTCTAAGAGTCTTTCCTTAGTCATCTGGACTCTAAGACCAAGATCATAACTAACTCTCATTGCAACTTTTATAAGTTGAGATGCTTCAATCTGATTCTCTTGATCTAACGAACTAAGATCATTTAGAACATCTGAAAGAAGATCATTAAAAGTTCTGTATTTTAAGGTATAGTTATAATCCATGATTATCTAGTTGTTGATTGCTTATCTGAAACCTCAGGATCTGTAGGTATCTGTTCAGTAAACCCAAGTTCTTTTAAAACTCCCTGGTCTATTAAGGCAAAGAGATGTTCTGGAATAGGAGTTGCTGAATCCTGAATTATAGTACAAGGATTTTCACATTGGAATTTAGCAATATCTTCCTCAAAAAGAGCATCTACTTTAACTTGAGGCCATCCAAGATTTGGGAAATACATGTAATCATTCATATACCAGTAGTACGCTGCCTTGTTATATTTATATCCAGAAGTTCTTATGAGTCTTGTATAGGTAAGTGGAGTAGTTGCTTCAACTTCAGTAGATCCATCAATTGAGCTAACATATCTTATTAAGGGACCATTAATGCTACTCATGATCTTAGGCATTTTCTCTTTGGTACGGAGAATGGTGCACCCGGATTCAACATCACAGCATGCTTCTACTTTATCTACTTCTATAAGATCTATACAAGGAAGTGTACGGAATAGAGAAGTAAAGGCAGCAAAGCGACCTTTTTCAAGCTCTTGCTTGATATACATATTTGCATACTTCAGAATAAGAGAATAAATAAACCGATCAGTAATAAAAGCATCTGCTTTGACCGCTTTAACTATATTTCTAATCCTGGATACAGCTTTGCCTATTGTAGTCATTATGTTAGATCAAATTCATTATAAGTTTTACTTACTTGCTTAATATTCTCTTTGAAAAATGTTCTACTTCTATGGCGCTGATATTCTTTTACAACAGTATAAAGTTCAGCCACAACAATATATTTTTTCCAATCTTTACGATATACTTTTGAAAGGGCTCTCTTATAAGGCCTATTTCCTTTAAAAGACCAAATACTTCTATCTCTACCCCTAATTGCTGCTAAATGAGGACTATAATAAATCTTTGCAACATAACCATCAGTCTCATAATTACGATGTTTTATAGGAGCATTAGCCTTAATTGAGGCTTGAATATTATAATTATTTTTAACCTTAATCTTAGTAGATCCAACAAAGATGGTTCCTCCCATAGGTAAAGATATTCCATCTCTTTCATTAAGAGTAGTTTCCAACATCTTTTTAGAAGTACTTTCAATAACTTTCCCAAACTGTTCATAGGTAATCTTTGAATGTTGAGGATTAGCTTCTATGAATTTTTCAAATAAATCTTTGGTTAAGATACGTTTAAAGTCTTTTCTAAATCGAGGCCCTTTTATGTTAGGTGCTTTAAACATAGTATACAGTAGTAATATACGAATAATCCTGCAAAGTTACAATTAAAGTTTATCCTAAAAAGAGAAAAGCTCCCGAATTACTTCAGAAGCTTCCTCTCTTGTCAGTCCGGTGTAACCAACAACCTTGGACTTTCTTATCTTTATGGTATCACCACAGGGGCTGCCCAAGCAGCGGCATCAGTAGAATCATCATCAGGAGCACACGCTGGTTGTACAAAACCATCATAAGTTCCTGGAGGATCTGAAGGATTAACTCCACTATCACAAACAGTTACTCCTGCATCAGCAATAACAAACATCTTAGGAACACCTGGTGTAGAGACGCTGTTATCTAAAATTTTACAATAATCAGCATCTAATACAGGATCAATTTGTTTATAACCGATTCTATGAGGACCTGTGGTTTGAGGGGTATAACTAACAGTGATTGTAGCCATTATGGTTTGGTGTTAATTCTTAATGTTACAGAATAACAATTTCCAACAGTACAGAAAGTGTTAACTCTTATGAAATATGTTTCATTAGGCAATAATGGGCTAATTACAGCTGTATTAGGAACAGGTGTAATTTGAAGAGGCATTTGAGTCCAAACTACCTGGGATATGTGTTTCCATTCTACTTGATAATTAGTAGCAGTAGGAGAATTCACCCAAGCAACAGCAATTGAGCTAGGAGTAATTAAATAAGGATATATGTAAGGTACCGATTGACATGCTGAAGCAGGGCTGATACATCCAGGATTAGTCAAAAATAGACTGATCATCTGCATTATCTGAGCAGTGCTAGCACCTTCTGGAAAGTTAGTATCAACGATACCATAATCATTTTGATACACACATGCCTGATCAATTAGTTCAACACACTTCTGAGGCACTGGACAATTTGCATCTGGAGGACACGGGCATCCAGGGACAGTTGTGAAAGGTCCATCTTTGCAACCACAAGGTATATTAGATCCACATTTAGTACAACTCATTTTTATTCAATTTAAGGTGTTGCTGCAGATACAGCTGTTGGAGCAGCACATGGATATGGTAGAGTGTTAAAGAATGCTTGAGGGCAAACCTTAGTGACTCCGTTTATGATCACTTTAACTGAAATGTAGTAACCAGTATCACCAGTAAGACCCGCAAAGGTTCCTGCAACAAGTGCTGCAAGAGCAGGGTTAACATGTGTATCAGAAGTTACAAACACTCCTGCGCCAGTGTAAAGCTCAACAGTGTAAGTTATTGGTCCGCTTACATTATTAGTAAAGCTATATTCTGCAGTTTCAATAGTTGGAATTATTACTAGTGGAGGACATGGTGCAGTATTAATGATTAGATATGTAAGAATTCTCTCACAACGTAATCCACCACAATCAGATCCTGCTGAAGGACGATTCCAACAACCTTGAATGCTGATAGTAAGATCAGTAGCACTATTAATAGGTGTACCAGTTAAACTTATCACTACTCCAGGAGCATTAATGTTATTTACTACCTGTACATAGGTTACATAAGAAGCCCCATCACCATCTGTAATGGTGATTAAATTTCCATTTGGGAAACAATCAGTGAGGCCTGTAGGAATAGAACCGGTGAAGAATAAGGTTACAGCATCTGGAGCAGATAAGATCGCAGTAAAGCTGATATCCACATCATCACAGTCAGTACAACAACAGGTTGCTAAAATATTTTCAACAGCAGATCTCATATCACAGATACTGAGCCACATGTTGTTTACTGCATCAGCTAAAGTATTATATTCAGCTGCCGGAACCCATCCAGTAATACCAGAATAGGTGTTATTTCTATTAGTTAGAGTCTTCAAACTATCCATGTTAGCACATTGCTTTTGGACAGACTGAAGAATTTCAATAGGGGTTCCTGTAGCAGTTTCTAGATTACAAACCTCATTTTCAAGATTAGTCAAAACAGTAACAATTGGCCATCCTCCTGGAGGCGGTGGTCCTAATAGACAACTTGTACCAACAGTACTAGGAGAAGCCGCTACTTCTGCTTCAACAGCAGTAAGACGTTCACCTTGTGCAATTTGATCAATATCTAGAGTTTGAATACGAGCATCCTGAGTAGATATACTTCCGGCTATTTGGCATACTTTATTACCTATAGCAGCAGTATATTCAGTCAAACTCATAGTGGTGATAGTATCACCAACCTGATTCTGGAAATAGAAACAAGGAGCTATAGTAACAATACAATCATCTGGACAATCTTTACATGTACAATTAGCAGCATTATCACAACAGCACTGTAATTCACATACCTTAGTAATTAAGAATTGAATAAGATCATGAAAATTTTGAGGATCTGGGCAAATAGGCTTAAAACAATCAATATCATAGGTATCAATATCAAGAGTATCTAGAATAGTACAAAGTTCAGTAGCTAGTTTAAATACCACA
>Ga0307377_10003832_pt1 | contig 16712 bp, 24 predicted proteins | sample TR3MG_FD_202535 | JGI IMG/M metagenome (GOLD analysis project Ga0307377, IMG submission 202535) | Soil microbial communities from Risofladan, Vaasa, Finland - TR-3 | ecosystem: Environmental > Terrestrial > Soil > Coastal area > Acid sulfate soil | place: Finland: Risofladan, Vaasa | collected... | reverse complement strand
CCGAACGCGTGGTTGACGTCGCAGGCCGCGACCGCGTTGATGCCGACGCCTGCCGTGCAAGCCGTGTTGGCGACCCAGGTCTCCCACTGCTCGCCACCTGTGATCGTTCGGGCCATGACGCCGTACTCGTCTGCCGCGACGTTGAAGCAATAGGCCGCCCAGATGACGTTCTCGTTGATCGCGCCCATGTCGTTGCATGCCGTGAGCGTGTAGCCCGCGATGATCGGGCTCGGGCACATCGTCCAGGTCGTGCCGCCGTCCGCGGTCATCCAGATCTCCCCGTCACTGTAGCCAACGTAGAAGCGCATGCTTGAGAAAATGACACAGGTTTTGCAGTCCACAGCCGCCTGAGCAGCCGGGCCCGTGACGGTGACCCAGTCGGCGCCGCCGTTCACGGTCAGCCAGATCTCGTTCTGGTCGCCGACTACCATGCCCACGCGGTCGTTCACGAAGCGCACGCAGTTGAGCGCGTCGCCCGTGCCGCCCAGCATGAGCGTCCAGGTCACTCCGAAGTCGGAGCTCTTGTAGACGTTGCCAGCCAGGCCGCCGCCCGTGTCGGTGCAGGCCCAGACGTTGCGCCCGTTCAGCGCGAACAGGCAGCCGTTCCACGGGAAGAACTCGGTGTCCACCGTGCCGACCTGCGACTGAACCCAGGCCGTGGCGCCGATGTCGTCCGTGTAGGCCACGAAGGCCGGCGTCGCCACCGTGGTCACGCCGATGGAGGTCAGGACGCGCACCGTGCCGTCGTCCAGCTCGAAGCAGACGATGCTTGACGCATCCTCGGTAGCCAAGAAAGGCTGGAAGGCCATTGCCACCCAGGTCTGCCCCCCGTCTGTAGTGCGGTAGATCTCTGGCGGCGCTGCCGCTCCTGCCGTTGCGCTGGCCACCATGACGTCGCAGCTCTCAACCGCGCCACCACAGACGCCAGCGCAGGACGGGCTGGAGCAGTTGGCGATGTCTAGCAGGTTCTCCACCTCGACGATGGTCTTGCGCGCATAGCCCAGCTCGTAGGCCCAGAACAGATCCTGAGCCGAGAACGAGAACGTCTCTGTGATCTGCGTCGGGATGCTCCCATCTGCGTGTCTGCTGCTCGGGCTGTTCACGCTCATACTGGTCGCCAGCGCGTCAGGTATAACCAGCACTCGCCAGAAGGGCGAGAACGTGGTACGCCCGCCGCAGGCGTAGAACACGTCGTATACCGGGATGGCGCATTTCTTGGCGACGGCCAGCTCCAGCGCGTCTGCGAGTCGCCCGATAGCCAGCTCCATGTCGAAGGTCACTTCTCCCTCTGGCCCTTGGAGCCGAGAGCTGACAATCCACCGACCGCGCGCCGCCGGGTCTGGACAGTATTGCCGCTCGACATCGCCGAGGGGCTTGCTCACATCCCCGAGATCGTGGCAGCCCAGCCAGCTCAAGTCTTGCGGCCCGACCCCGTCTACCTGAATGAACAGGGAGCCGAGGTCATCGTTCAAGTATTGGTCATTCAATGCCATGTTGTCGTTACTCCTCTATACTCAATAGCTCGCGGAAGACCGGGCTGACCGCCTCGTGGATCGCGGCCATGCAGCCCGGCTTGTTGGCCACCACGTCCTGATGCGTGAAGATACCGCGCCGATAGAGCCCCCTGGCAAGCGCCGCCACGTCGAAGGCGAACGTCACGCGCTCCTCCCAGCGGAAGCCCTCCGGCACGCCCGCCTCCAGACTCTCCGCGCTGACTTGGTTGTCCCTCACCTCCTCCGTTGGCACCCAGGCCCGCCTCGACAAGCCGCCCTGCTCCCACTGTACGCACGTTGCCGCGCCGCTGCGCTTCACTCGCCTGACGTCGATCAGCTTGACGCGCTTGGCACGCTTGGGCCGCTCCGATTCCTGAGCCTCTAGTTCCTGCTCCGGTTGCTCCGTCGGTTCGTCTGTCATATCTGTCTCCTATACACCGCCCTGGGCGCTCCCGCCCTGTGCGGCCATACGGTTGATCTCTTTGGCGACTCTGAGCATCGCCTTCTGCATGATGCCCTCAAAGTTGTCCTTGCCGCGCTTGGCGATCTCGACCGAGAAGTGGCGCGGCTTAATGCCCGAGACATAATGCCCCTTGCTGTAGGCCGTTGGCCCGCCCCGGTACCCGCTGCCGCTGCCAATCTCGCCAACGCGTGTCTTGGGCCGGTAGACGCTTGGGAACGCGAGCACGCTGGCATTACGAGGCTCGACCCAGTGGCGCCTTGTCCCTTGATCCACGAACAGGTAGCGCTTGTCTTTGGTCGTGACTCCGACTCGTATCTCGGTCGATCCGACCGATACTCGGCTGACCTTGACGTCAAAGTCCACGCCACCTTCCCAGGTGCGCGTCGCCTGCTCGTGATACTTCAAGAACAGCTTGCCGACCTCGTCCATGCCATCCCGCAGGATGTTACGGGCCGAGCCCCAGCTCACCTGTCCCGGCGTGATCGCCTTCACATAGCTGCTCATGCCTCACCCTCGAAGATCGCCTTGCCGTCTGCATCTCTCTGCTCTAGCATCAGCCTCGCGTCTCGCCTGTCTACCCAACGCAGCGGGCTCTCCGGGCTGAACGGGTAGAACTCGTCTGTGCAAGGCCCCTTCCAGCGCCCGCGCCTCTCGCCCAGGTAGGCCAGCTTTACCAGTCCCTCCTGGCCGAAGATGACGCCGCTGGTCGCCCCCGGCACTGCCCCGCTGCTTGTGACGTGCGTCCCGCGCGTCCGTCCTCCGCCGCCTCAAGCCATGCTACGGCGTCCTCCGTGCTGTATCCGCGATGATCTCCGCCGCGCGCCAGCTCGTCCAGGACATCTGTGCCGTGCCAATCGCGGGCCAATCGAGACCCGTAGAGCCCGTGCATAGGTCAATGGCCCCTGTGCGCAGGTTCGTCAGCTCGCTCTGAATCCAGTCCAGAAAGCTGCGCCTCTGGTCGTCCGAGAGATCCGGACGCCCACATGGGCAGTTGTGCCAGATCGCCGCGTCAACGATGTTCAGCTTGGCCAGATAGACCAGCGCGTCAGAAGCGAGCGAGCAGTCGCAGGCCCCCGTCGCCCGCAGCGCCGCGTTGACGTCACTTGCCGCGATGCGCAGGAACGTCTCGATGGTCACCCGCTCCGCGCCGCTCATGTTGGCGATCTGGTACTCATCGCCGTTCGTCCAGGTCGTCCCGCTCGTCTGCAGCACCGTCGGCGCTACCGCCGTTACGATGCCGTAGGTGCCCGTCGTGCCATTGTAGACGGCCGCGCCAACCTGGATGCGTGGCGAGAGAGTCCACTGGGCCAGGGTGTTCGTGATGAAAGCGTTAGGCCCGCCGCCGCTGTTGTCGTAGCCGACCTCCAGCGCCTGACAGGCGAAGAACACCGCATAATCGAACGCTTCAGCCCAGCGCTCCAGACAGGCCATACTTCTCTCCTACGTCGGCATCGCCAACGTGATGCCCTGCATGTTGTTGCCCCAGTGATTCGCGCCCGCTCCGGCACCATCGGCAAACGGGTTGTTGCCCATCGTCGTGTCGCCAAAGTTGGCCACGTTCCCAAAGATTGCACAACCACCAGAGCCAGCGCTCAAAGTCACTGCGCCTCCGGCTGTGTTGGCCGGGATGATGAACGTGTTGTTGAAGATGCCCACGTCCGCCACGTTGCCGACACAGTTGACGCCAATGCCCTGCACCCGGTCGAACACATTGCCAGCGCCCCACGGATCGCCGATCTGGGCGCGCGTCGCGTTGTGCTCGATGCGGATACCGTCTCGCGTGATGGCGAAGCCGAAGCGGCAGCGCTGCACGTTCAGATACACATTGTCCGATGCGGCCAAGTTCTTGATCCCGTCCTGAGCACTTCCCAGCACGGCGAACCAACAATCGCGCACGCGCAAGCCCCAGCGTGCCGTCGCGCCAGTCACGTCGTTCTCGATACAGCCATGCGTCGCGCCGCCATTGATGCACAGCCGCGCAATCTCAACGCGGTCAGCCGCGATGGATAGCCCCGCCGTGTCGCCCGTCGGCGTGATGATCGGCATTTGCGTACCCTGCCCCAAAGCGCCCAGGATGTGCACAGTGTTCACGTCCACACTGATAGGCCATGTCTCGCCCGTTGGCTGCCAGTAGTCGAGCACCACAATGCAGTCATTCTGCCCGGCCACGCAGTGCGAGAGCGCTTCTGTTAGCGTTAGGAACGGCGCGGTTGGCGTGAGTCCGTCATTCGCATCATCTCCGATACCGCCGTCAATGCCGTAGACATAGAACACATTGTGTCCGATGCCTTTGTACTGGGCATTGACCAGGGTATTCGGGATGCCCCAGATGAAGCCGCACTCCTCCACGAACTCCGAAGATGGAGCGACCAGATCCGGAAAGCTCCATTGATCCATTGCTTACCTCCTATCGTTCCGGGTGCGGCGTCAGCTTCCAGGCTGGCCGGTCACTGATCGGCTCGGGCGAACTCGTATAGGCCTGCATGAACGCCTGTGCTTTCTCGTAGACCTCATAAGGCCAAAGCTCCGGGCGCTCGGGCCGCTCTTTGAGGATCGTCTGCACCTTCTCCAGCGACATGCCGTAGCCCACTTCGAGATACGCCGCCATCTCTGGCGTGTTCGGCTTGATCGTTATAACCGGCTCCTTGAACCCCGGCGCCTTCACCGTTGTCGTTGCCTTTTTGGTTGCCATTGGTCTCCCCCCTTGCTAGACTGTGGTACCCGAGCTGTAGTAGATCCCTCGGAAATCTGTCACCCCGACGTAACTGGCGTCGTCCCATCCACCGACGATGTCCTCAACCATGAACTCGATGTCGCCCGTGGCGAACGAGCCCATGAGGAAGGCCGCTGGCATAGAGCCCTGCATCATCTGGATGTCTGAGCTCTTCTTGAACACCGCCGGGCCGTTCATCCCCTGCAGCCGCACGACGGTGACCGCCGCCGACTCACGCGGATCAGCGAACAGGTACCAAGGTACGTTCGCCCCCACCGTTGTGATGTACGGGTCGATATGGACGTTGCCGATGCTCAGGAACTGCCCAAGCACGTTGCCGCCCGGCCCACCGTAGGCCAGCACATCCTGTAGGATGTCCGCGATCTGCATCTCCAGGATCGCCGGGATCACCAGGTGGATGTTGCGGAAGTTGATCTGGTTGCCGTTCACGTCGGTGCGCTGCTTCATAGCATTGATCCCGATGGCCAGGTTCGCCGCCGTGAGGCGTCCAGTGCCCGCCCAGGGCGGACCCAGGAGCGCGATGGTGGCCTGCGTCACTGCGTTGTCGTACAGCGCCGACACCCAAGCATCCAGCCACCGCCGGGCCGCGTTTGCCATACGCTGTGGCGTTTGCGCGATCTTGCCCAGGTCATCGTTGAGGATGGCCTGCCAGCTCACGTCGAACTGCTCAGAGTACTCTTTGACGGCCATGTCATACACCGAGTCCTCGATAAAGGTTGCCTCGGACTCGCCCTTCTCGCCTCGCAGGTGGAGCGTGCCCGGCTCAGTCATACGCAGCCGCTCGATGTCCCTGAAGTCGGGCGCCGTGTCCATTTTGACGTACTGCTGCCACGACCCGCCCTGGTACTCGTAGTCGTCCAGAAAGGCCCGCTCAATCGCGTTCGAGAAGTAGTGCGTAAAGTGCGCCGTAGTCATGACCTCGGCGAACGTCTCGCCGTCCATGACCCGACCGCGCGCCTGCAGCTCCTTCAACGCCGCGATGTGGCCCTCGATCCTCGTATCACCCGTGGCCTGTTGCTTTGCAGAGGCCACTTCCATCAGCCACTCACATACTCTTTGCATGGTATCCTCCTAGGCCCCAGCGCCGCGCTGCATGACCGGCACTTCCTCAGTCGCCGCTGTAGCAGTCGTGGTCGGGAGCGTGACGTTGGCGCTGTAGGCGATGGTCCCAAACAGGCTATTTGCCGCGCCCGTAAGGTCCAGCGGGCTTGTCGAAAGGTAGACGTCTGCTGGCATACTGGCCGAGTTGTCATAGTAGACGCGGGTGCCCACATCCAAGACGCCCCAGGTCAACTCAGCGACGCCAACGTTATACGTCCGCACGTTGCGGACTTTGTGCTTGTAGACCATCGAACACGTAAAGTCCACGATGGCCATGCTCACGCTCGCGTCAATGCTGAGCACCGTTCCGCCGATCTCCGTCCCTGCCACCAGGGCCGTGAGCTCCGCCGGGTTGCCCACGGTGGGCGTGGTATCTGTCATCCGCGCATACGGCACAAACCAGTGCCGCACCGCGCCTTCACTCGAAACCTGATAGTCATTCCCAACTGGCATTTCTGCCTCCTATCTTCCCAAGTACTTTTTGTTCACTGCGGCCACGCCCTCTTCGAACTTGGCGCGCCGCTCACTCTCGCTCAGCACCGGCGCAGGTGCCGTCGGGCCGTTGTCTGTCACGCGCCCGCTGCCGAACTGCCGTGCCAGCGCCTCGCCCATCTCTCGGACGGCCTGCTCTAGCGCCGTCTCGTCCGCATACTCGCGCTCAGCCAGAAGCTCGACCACCGCGCCGGGCAGGTTGGCCTTCTCGTCCAGCCAGGCCCGCACCGCCTCAGCAGCCATCGTCTCCGGCTCTTGCTCAGTTGCAGGTTCTGTAGCAGGTTCGCCGCCCTCGCCCGGCTCAGACTCGGCCAGCTCAAGGGCCTGTCCGCCCGCGCCCGCGCGCGTTACCCAGTCCACGCTGCTTACCGTTTCTATGCCCTCGACTATGCGGTAGGACTCGCCGTCGATGTCGCCCTCTTTGACCCGGCCAGATGCGAGGATGGAGCACTCCATTTTGCCCAGCATCGCGGCCTGGCTCAGATTGCGCAGCCGCTCAGCAAACGACGGATCATGCACCACGACCTCGGCCAGCGGCGCGCCGTCCTCATCGAACTCGTCCACTCGCCGGATCGTAGAGACCCAGGTACGGGTGTTCTTCTCCGCGTCCTTGTGGTCCGTCTCGTACATCTTGGCGCCTGCGAATCGGCCCGCGTCCCGTCTCAGCATGGCCGCCGGATAGTAGTGCCGGTCGCTCGCGTTGCCTGCGCCGGGCCGGATCAGCTTGACCTTGACGGTCAGCGGGCCACGCCCGTCCTCCGCCTCAGCCAGCGCGCCCAGGCTCAGCACCTCGGCGCCGTCGCTTGACTCGCACAGTCGCTCGGTCTCGTTCTCGATAGTTACCTCCTGTTCTTCTATGGTCTCCCTCACCTCCTGCACATTCTCTCCTGTCATATCGTCCTCCTGTCCTGATTCGGCGGGTTCGTCGCCCGCCACGGGTTCGTCCTCACCGTCAGATATAGGATCACCTCCTGACGTGTCAGTCTCTTCGAGTGACACGCTAGAATGCTCCTCGGTTGCGGCAGTTTCAGCCGCCAAGTTCTGCAGGTTGCGCAGATCGCCTGCCAGCTCGCGCGCCAATCCGACAATCGCCGCGCCTTTGTCCTCGACCTCTTGCGACATCCAGATCGCATCAGCCACCTGGCGAAAGTCGCAGAACAGCTTCTCCGCCGTCTCACGCATCTCGTAGGCCGCGCGCTGATCGCGCAGGTCGGCCAGCGTTAGCGCGTTCATGTTCCAAGGCATCACGGGCCCCTCGTCCCACATCTCTTGCATGGCCTCTCCGGCTGGTTCCGGCATTTCCTCACTCCTATACAAAGCGCGCAACTTGCGGAGGGCCTCGGCCCTGTTCGGGCCTTCATAGGGATTACCACGCGACCCTCGCGGGTTCGTGAGCGCCGCCCAAGCTTGCCCCATGCGCCCATGGTCTGGCGCGCCGTCTGGCCCCTTGACGGGCAGGTGCCACGTAGACGGGCTGTCCGGATCTTCCACGACCAGGAAGGACGAAGCCGGGTGGGCCACGCCGTCTATAGTCTTGGTCGTCGCCTCGCGGATCATATCCACCAGCGCCCGCGCGTCCCCACGCACTCTGGCGATCTTGCCAAGCTCCATCTCGCTCTCCTCCTCGCCGTCTTGCCCGGCCTCGTCTGCCAGGTCGGCCCAGGTGCGCTTGAATATCCGGCGCACGTCCTCGATCTCTTTTCTCACCGCCGCCGGCACATCCCGCAGCGCCAGGATGCTCGTCATGTCCCGCATGAGCGCCTGCGCCCTCGTCTTGAGCGTTGCGGCCTCACCAATGTTCACGCCGGCGTGAACTTCTCTGATCGCGCCGCTGGCCGCCTTGAAGGCCCCGCTCTCGCACTTGCGAGCCGCCCCGCCGTCGTCAAGGCAAGACTGGTATTCGTCGTTCCAGACTGCAACCCATTGCTTGCGCTTGGCTGTGGGCAGCCGCTTGAGCCAGCCAGGAAGGTCTTTATCGTTCGGGCCCGCATATGGCATCAGAAAGTCAACCTTGTTGCTGCATCAATCGCTGCCCATTGTGCATCGGGGGGGACCAGTGCCCCGCCAGTGTTGTAGATTGCCAATGCCTTGATTGTGCAATTGGCATACTGGCCTGGTGCCCCTGCATTGTTACTGACCCCAATCCATGCATCTACTGCCACGGTCTGGGTTGCCCCACTCGGGCTGGCAAAAAACACACCATTGACATAACATCTGCTCCCTGCCACCCCTGTGCCAACATAAGGACCTGAACTGCCAGTGAGGCCGTTGCGGTATCCAAAGCGCTGATTGGCACCGCCAGCATATCGTTGTATAAACCAATAGGGTGTCCATGTCCCAGCCAATACCGCGTCTGTTCCTAACCACGTCCAGGCTGACCAGTATACAAAGAGCCATGAATAGAAAGCGCCGCCAGGAACATAGTTCGTGCGCAGATATTGATTGACCCCGTTAAGCGTCCAGCCAGAAATCGCTGCCCAGGTTGGTGCCGCTACGGGCGCCGTTGCGTTGTTGCCGTTGCCCGTTAGGTCAACTAGGCTGCCGGCATAATCTGGCGCCCCAAAGGGCTGATAGGCCAACGCACACATGGCCCCAAAATACCCATTCGGATCCCACCAGGTATCAGACGGCCAACTAGCGCCCCCCATCACCGCGGCTCCGCCGCTCGCGCCAGGGCCAGAGACGGCGCTTACCATTCCCGCCCCAGCCATGCCGGGCGTGCCCAGCCGCCGTCTCACGTTCCCTTGCTCCAGTCCCAGAGCCGCGCCAGCCAGCTCTTGCCCGCATCTTGTTTGGGCGCGATGTCCATAGCCTCGAAGAGCATCGCCGTCTCGACCCCATCGCCCACCTGCACGTTCACCGGGAAGCTCAGAATACCAACCAGTCCAGCCTTCATCCCGGCAACGCGCACCGAGTAGGTGCCCACAGGGAGAGCGAGCGTGTGCCAGCCCGCCACAGGAACATTGCCTAGCAGCTCCTCGCCGCTATAGATGTTGTAGCTATCCGCCCCAGGCACGGCTACGGTTCGCACCCGTAGCTCACCCGGTGCAATGCTCGCCGCCCAGACCCACATCGGCGGTGGCAGCCGCCAGGCCAGAATCGTCAGAACGCGAGCCACTAGCCCCTCAGGCGCGCCCGCGACGGTGCCGCAGATCGGATGCTTCATCTCGTCACCGTTCTGCATCCAAGCATCCAGGATCAGGTCGGCGTCGAATGCGCTGTAGCCATTCAGTGCCGCGATAGGCGCGTGCCACTCGACCGCGCCTGCATAGGCCCCCCCAGCCTGAGCCCGCAGCGCCTCGTCCACCGCCGGAAGCTGGCCCATCGTCGCCACCGACTGCGAGAGCGTGCCCTGCGCGATCACGTCTCCGAGTACGATGTGTCGCGCCTGCCAGGTGAGCCCCAGCCGCGCCCCAGAGCCGGGCTGGCCCGTAATAGAGGTGTCCCCGATCCACATAACTAGCTGGTCGCTCGGGATCGCCATCGAATCTCCTATACCGTCCTCAGTGCCACGCCAATCTGCACGATCATGTCATCAGCCGCTGCCGCGACCGCCGCCGAGTCGTAGACCCGAACGATGAAAGCCTCCGGCAGCACCAGCGTCGGTGGGAGCGGCGTCATCAGATATGCCGTATCTCTGAAGGCCGTCAGATCGGCCAGCGCCGGGGCGAACATGTAGTTACGCGTCAAGCTCGCCGCCTGTACGATCCCCGCCTTGACGCGCCCGATCACATCCGCCGCACTATCCTGTATCTCGATGGTCATCTGCCGGTTGCCCGCCGTGGCCGTCGTGGTCAGCTCGACCCAGATCCAGAGTACCTGGTACTCAGTATCCGCTGGTACCGCGAAGCTCTTGTCCGAGTCGTCCGCCGTCTCGTCGGCCAGCAGCGTTGGGTGCCAATCATCGGGAAGCACTAGACTCACCGGCAGCGGGTTCGCCGCGCCCACGTCCGCGCCGTCAGCATAGAGAACGGCCCGTATCCAGCTCTGAATCGTGCTCAGCAGCCCGCTCGGGTTTGGCATGCCTAACTATCTTCCCATATCGCCAAGAATCGCTCCCGGACGTTCATCGTCTCAGCTCGCTCAGCCAGAAGTTGAACATTCGTCTCCTATGCCAGATGGTAACAGAGCGATATCGTAATCGTGGCCTGGTTTGCCAGCCCATCGCTGGACGCCAGCTGCGCTCGGATGCGTGCATTCGCCGGAACCAGCGGGCCGTTCAGCGTGAAGAATGAGTTGCCAAAAAACCCGCCCGCGATGGCAAATCTCAGCCGCGTGATCTCGGCATCGCCCGCGCCCTGATAGAGCACCAGCTCGAATATGCCGTTCTTGTCGCACGTCTCGATATTCACGCTGTGCAGGTAGTAGTCCGACGTGACCGTGGCGGCCGGGATGATCTGCGCTATCGCGCCCAGGCCCCAGTCGGTCGCCGCGGATATGATCGTCGCGCCCGCGGCCAGCGTTGGGTAGACGCGCCCCTGATTCGAGAAGTAAGCGGCCAGGATCGTCGCAGTGGCGAGGATGTCTGCGACGTCCGACGCTACCGCCGGGTCTGTAGCCGCTTGGTTCGTCAGTCGGATTGTCTCCGCCATGCCGCCGCTCCTCTATCTATGCCAGAAACTCAGGGAACACCGCGCGGATGGCCGCGAGCTGGGACTCGCCGATGCCGTCAATCTCCAAGAGGTCTTCATCCGTGGCGCTCCGGATCTTGCCCGGCAGGTCGTAGGTGCCGTCTTGAACCAGGATGTCCGCGATCTCCGCGTCCAGTCCCAAAGTCGCCAGCTTGCCCGTCCTTGCGTCTGTTGGCATGTATGGCATGTATCCTCCTATAGCGCCCGATGGTCTAAGTCGGATTGGTAACGCTATTCCCGTTCAAAAGATGACAGTTGATCCACGCATCGGTCGCCCCCGCCGTGTTCAGGTCGTCCCAATCCCCGGGCGCGCCCGCTGGCAGAATACAACTGAACGAGCAGTTCTCTACCATGTTCCGTGCGCCCCCCGTGAAGTCAAAGCCCTCATCCGTTGCCGCCCCGCCGCCCTGAGCGTTGCTGTTGTAGACCTGACAGTCGCGCACGAGGTTAGCTGAGCTGGCCGCCAGGCCCGAGATCGCGCTTATGGCACATTCGTAGAACCAGCACCGTTCGATCAGGTTGTAGGCAAACCCGCTCTTGGCTGGGTCGGTATAGATGCCATAGTCAATGCTCTGAAAGATGCAATCGTGGATGTGGTTATTCCAGGCAAAGTCGATGTTGATCCCCTCATCCATGCCATCGCCGAAGAAACAGTGGTGGATCTTGGCGTTCTCGCCATACTGGGTGCCACCGCCGCCCGTCCAGACAAGCCGGACTGCCGTGCCGTTGTTGAACACCGGGTCTTGGAAGCAAAAGCCCGCGAGCTCGACGCCCAGCACGTTCACCGCGATACAGGTGCCGCCGTCCGTGGCGGGCTCCCAGGGCACGCCCAGCGCGTCCGCGGTCACTCCGATGATCGACACGCCCTCTACCTCGACGATGACGTTCTCAATAATGGGCGTGCGCCAGGCCGAGCCGCCGCCATACTGCCAGCCGTCATTGCCGCCCACGAGGATCACATCGCCCCGGTTGTCCGCGCAGCGCAGGAGGGCCGCCGCGACTGTGGCGAACGGCTTCTGTGGGCTCTCGCCCGTGTTGCCGTTGTCCGTCGCTTCGATGCTGTTGGGCTGCACGTAGAAGACGTGTGCGTCTGTGTTCAGGCTGTGCGCCCAAGTGTCGGTGAAATCCACGCCCCAGACGCCGCGCACAAAGTCGGTCAAGCCGGTCGGTCTAGTCCCTATCATCGTTGGCCCTCCCATATCCAGCCACGCCCGTCACATTTTGGACACCTATGCGTATACGTGTTATTGCTCGGTTCAAGGAGTACCTGCCCAGTCCCTCTGCAATTTGGGCAGTCGATGATAGCCATCGTTGATCCTGCCTCCGTCGCGTCTGAATAGGTCATCATGGTATCTGTTCCTGAATACCAGTTCTGGCGTTGTATGCCGCGCCCCATCTAGCCCTCCTCGTCGTGGAACGTAGCCAAGATGTACATGTCGCCCGGCGCGCCGACATTGCCCGACTCGCGGCAGAGAATTCGCATCCTCTCTACCGCGCCGTCCAGGCGGACGGGCCCGTATACCCAGCTCTCATCGCCTGCGCCCGTGGCCTCATAGGTGATATACTCTCTCTGGATTATGCTGCCCGTATCGGCTCCGCCCACGACGCCGCCTGCCGCATAGATGGCCTGCGTCTGCCACTCGGAGATACCCGCAGGCACAAGCACGGTCAGGCTCCAGGCGCTCGTCTGAATCTGGATATCCACCGCGCCCGCAGCGCCGCCGCGTGAGTAGTTCAGGTCAAGGGTGAAAGTGTGGTAACCGGGACAGAACATTTCGACCGGGGTGGCGTCCCAGGCGGCCCCGAGAATGGCATTGGCGCGGGCCGTCTGGATCTTCAAATAGTCAGCGCTCCAGGTTGGAGTCATGTGCGCCTCTCCTTTGCAACAAAAAAAGGGCAGGCGCACCTCGTTGGTACGCTGCCCTTATCAGGCGTTCGATATATGATTGTCAGACTGTGGGAGGCGGCTTGCCTTTGGTAATGGAGGCCTCAATGTCCGCTTGTGGCCGCCGCCTCCCGAAAGGAGCCGTGAGGGGCGATGAACTCCCTCACGCCCTCATTGTATCATACCGCGCAGGATATGTCAAGCATCGTTGTCGCTGGCGTCTGGTTGATCAGCGTCACAAATACCGATCAGCGCCATGACATAGTAGAAGTCGCGCAAAAGCCGGTTCCGTGGCGCGAGCGGGTTCTCTCGTAACAGCCGCTCGGGTAGCGTGAACTCAAACATCACATCCTCATCTTGGTTCGGCCCAAGCCCCCAGCCCGAAATCTCTACATGCAGCTCAGCCATTGCTCTCTTCTTCCTTTCCTATCCACGCGTCCGCCAGCGCGTCCAGAAGCTGCTCCCGCGACTCGGCCCTGTTGGCGTAGAACGGCTCGTACTGCGTCGGCTCTAGCCGCCAGACGCGGACATGACCGTCCAGCACGATAGCCCGGATGCTTAGCACCGTTAGGCCGCGTGACTCCTTGACGGCCATCTCGATCCGCTTGAGGCACGCGGGCAGGAGGTCTTCAGTCATCAAGCCTATCCAGTGCGCTCAGGCGCGCGTCAAGTTCATTACGCCAGTTGGGCGCGAGCATAGCCGCCTCGCCATCTTTGAGCGTCACTGAGTAGCCGCCCTCTTTGCGCTCGATCACGAACGACTGCCCGAACGCTTGCACGGTGTCCAGTTGACCCACCAGCCCGCGCCATGCGTTGATGTCCTCGATTGCCTCAGCCAGCGCTGCATTCCAGGCCAACAGGCCCCCCACCTGGCGCTCCAGCTCAGCCACACGGACCGCTAGCTCGCTCGGCGGTGGAGAAGGTGGCGGCGTCGGTCCCTGACCGTGCTTCTCAACGCTGCGCCGGATCAGCCCCCCGCCCCAGTCGTAGGAGGCCCACGCCGTGGTGGGGCATGTCACAAAGGGCGTGGCTGCCACGATATAGTCGTCCTTGAGTAGCTCATCATCGTAGGCGCTCATCTGGCACCAGTAGCGCGCCTCGTTCATCGGCCCGGGCCCCAGGCCGCATTCGTCGGGATAGGCCCAGTTACCGAACGTCTGCCAGCCGCCGCGCTTGCCGCCCGGGAGCAGGCCCCTATCAATGCCGCACTCGCCGATCAGCACACGCAGGTTGTTGAGGTTCATCTGCTGGCGCAGCTCGGCCACCGTCTTGCGGTATCTGAGCGTCCACCAGCCATCGCCTGACAGGACGCTCGGCGCGCCGTACTCGTGTAGTTCAAGGCCACCGCCCGCATCACAAGCAAGATGCACCGACATGCAAAAGTGGCCCGCTGTCGGCATGTCATCGCCACCCGCCTTGAGCCCCGGCCAGCCGACACCGAAGCTCCAGACCCATGGCCTTAACCAGTGTGTGTTCATAACGTCTGCCCATTGACACTCAAAGTCTTCGTAGGCGCGCCAGTTCTCCTGCGTCGGGTGTGGCTCATTTGGGCCAAGAACGTCCACGACTCCCTGCGCAAGAAGCTTGTCATAGCGCGGTGTCAGTAAGCTGATATAATCATTGGCCCCCTTCTCACCACGCGCCATGTACTCATGCTCCTGGTCATCCCCACCGATCCAGAGCCGGGCGATCACGCGCTTGCCCGGGAACATGTCCCGCGCCGGTGTGGCCCATTTGTCGGGATCAAGGCCCTTCACCCACATGCTCGCCGGCGCCGACCGCACAAGCTCGGTTGCCTCTGAGCCCAGCTCAGGAGGCCCCTGGAAGAACACGCCCAGTTTAGATGCCATCGTCCCCCTCTACGCTTACTCTCTGCATGTGATAATTGACCCCAATGATCCAGGCCCCTAGCCGAATAAGCAGCAGCCCGATCCAAACGCCAAGCCGCATTCGCCCCTTGAGCTTGACCTCATAATACATATGCTTCATAAGGTCATCTCTTGTCAGATACGCCTCGCCTGCTTTATGCCCGGCCATCGTCTCCCTCCATTGCGTTTAACGCTTGCGTCATGAACACGTCTTTGTACTCGCCATCAGGTAGCTCCCACCAGCCTCTCAGTCCTATATCCCTAGCGCGATCATCTAGAGCCTTGTGCGTCTCGCTAAACTCAAGATGAATGCCAAGATTGTCAAGGATCATAAGCGAACCGCGTCCACATGCCTCGTTCAGCTGGGCAAGCCACCCGTCAGACATCACCGCGTCGATGTCATCCCGAACCATCGCGCGTGTTGGCGTATCGTGAATCAGCTTGTCAAACGCGCTCTCATACGGCGTAACGGGTGGCAGGGTTATTGTAGGCAGTCGCCGCGATACCAGCGCCGCGACTCCCCCCAGGGCCAGCTTGAGCAGATCACGTCTATTCATCGTCTCCCTCCTATCCCGTCATCGCTGGCGGACGGCCTTTGTTCGCTGGCGCGTCCGTCGGTTCCAAGCGGCACTGGCACCTAAATCCATGGCAGGCGAGCTGCGGGCTTTGAGGCTGTATCCCGTAGCGCATCCAGGTTGACGCCCGATAGACGCGCCCTGCGTATGTTGCACAGTCTCGGCAATGCTCCTCCGTTGGTCCCAGCACCCATTCCAGCTTCTGGTCGGCGTTCGCCATCATCTGCGCTTTGACCACCACGCCGTTGTACTGGTTCACCCAGAGCTCTACCCTCGCAAGCTGCGTCTCTAGCTTGCCGCCGTTGGCCTTGCTGCCTGCCTCAATATCGCGCGCAAAGTTCGGCACGCGGATGTAGTGATCCCAATAGAACCGCTCCCGCTCGAAGCGTTCCTCGTCTGACAGCTCGTCCGGCTTGATCCCGGCCCGCGCGGCCCCTTCATTCCATGCGGCAGTCCCGGCCCGGTCAATCGCCGATAGAGCATCCCCGATGAAGTCCCCCAGTTTGATGACGCCCGCCCACAGCCCACGCACGAGCGAGCGCAGCTCAGAGCGGTACGAGTCAATCCCCGCCTCGGCCAGCCGCTCGCCAGGCCGGGTAGCGCCCCAGCCCCTGCGGCCCCAGGTGACGAACCAGTCAGTGCCCATGCACGTCCTCCATTGCCATCTGTACTGCCCCCTCCTTCTCGATCTTGCGCGCCGCGTCGAGGATCGCCTTCGGCTCCGACTCGCCTGTCAGCGCGTGCATGTGCGCCCACCAGCCCACGCGCGCGCGCCATATCTCGCAGTATTCTGGTTCCAGCTCAATCGCTGTTAGGTTGCGCCAGCCAGCCAGAATCGCGCCGATGCACTCAGACCCCACCCCCGCATAGGGCACAAGCAGCGCAGCATCGTCAAGGTACGGCTCAGGCGGGCGAATCAGCGTGGCCAGGTAGCGGGTGAGAGAGAGCGGCTTTAAACATGGATGTGGATTTCTGGCAGGAGACGTGATAGCAGATGGGCGATCCTTATATCGCAGGTCTCGCTTGCTATTCATACAATTATCACGCCCCGCGTGTTCTGCCATGGCCCGCTCTTCCCACCCCTCCAGCCCGGCGTCTCTTTCGCGCCTTGAACTTTTCGCGCAGTAGTAGTAGCGGTTCGGCTCGTCGCCGTCTTGCTCGCAGCACTGGAAGAAACGGGCGGCGCTGGTATTGGCGTCTGCATAGCCTACATCGCCGCCCGGCGGCTTGGCATATGCTCCATAAATCTGATTGTGCACCTTCCCGTCTCGATTGCGTTGAACTGCCACGCCGCTCTTCGTCTCCGGCATCCCCGCCGTGGCCTCGTCGCGGGCTGGGTTGGGAAGTTTGTCAAACATAGCTTGTAAGTCGGCAGGCATGGCCTCGTATGTTTTCTTGTCAATCTTCATATGTTCGCCCGTGCTCCTTATAATGGCAGCGCTGGCAAAGCGTGATTCCGTTCTCTAGCGA
>Ga0307377_10003830_pt1 | contig 16718 bp, 22 predicted proteins | sample TR3MG_FD_202535 | JGI IMG/M metagenome (GOLD analysis project Ga0307377, IMG submission 202535) | Soil microbial communities from Risofladan, Vaasa, Finland - TR-3 | ecosystem: Environmental > Terrestrial > Soil > Coastal area > Acid sulfate soil | place: Finland: Risofladan, Vaasa | collected... | reverse complement strand
AGGACCGAAGGGACTTTTTGATCCGCAGATCACAAAAGTTACTTCTGGCAAGCGCCGAGCGTCCGGTACCTTCCATTCGTCGTGATTAATACATTCAGTGAACAAGAAATTTTGGTCAAATGCGACAACTATCTTGACAACCACCGCTGGTGCGTTTGTATATGTCCGGCGGTTAACCATTATTTCTGGCGTGACATGGACAGCTTGAGATCAAAATCTTGACCTGTCTATTGCTATATAGTTTAAAATAACTCTCAGGTGAAATAGTCGCTTTGCTTGCTATTAGGCAGCGAAGATGACTAGTTTTTAGAGAGAGGTGTTTTAAATTGGATAAGGGTCTAAACAGAAATCTTGTTTATCTTCTGAGTGGGCAGTTCATTTCCCAAATCGGTGATAAATTTTATGCTTTAGCACTTGCATTCTGGGTTATGGAGACGACAAAATCTGCCACTGCAATGGGGACAGTTATGCTGTTTTCAATGTTACCATCGGTTATAGCTGGGTTTTTACTGGGTGGTTTCGTTGATAGAAACGATAGAAAAACGATATTAATAACGGCTGATATTATCAGAGGTCTCACAGTTGCAGCCGTTGTAGGGGTATATTATTTTAATGCATTAACTCTTCCTGTAATCATTTTGGTTCAAGTAGTTTTATCGATATCCAGTGCCTTCTTCAATCCTGCCGTTCTTGCACTGATTCCGCAGATAGTGGAAAAGGAACAACTGATTAAAGCAAATGCTATGAGCCAACTAGTTTATGGCATAACCTTGATAATAGGGCCAGTTGTCGGAGGGCTTGCAGTTGTATTTACAGGATACTGGTTTGTATTTATGTTTAACGCTGTTTCATTTTTTCTTTCCGCATTTTTTACCCTTTTACTAAAAATTAAAGTTTTGGAGAACAACCCTGAAAATCAGAAGGGAAAGTTGGGATTAATAGCAGGGTATAAATATATTTTCCCAAAACGGAACTTGGTTTTAATGGTTATTATCGTAGCAATCGTTCATTTTTTTGTAGGCGCATTTCAGGTTGCTATACCAACCCTTGCAGTAAAACTTCAAGGGAATGGAGCTCAAAATCTTGGTTTTCTAGAGACTTCTTTTGGTTTAGGTGCAGTGGCTGCGGCAATTCTGTTAAGTAGTATGAAGATAAATATTAAAGAAGAAAAGGTTATTTTTTTTAGTATTTCATTGATTGGACTAACTTACTTTGTCATGGGTATTGTAAATAGGCTTGGTATAATGGCGGTCTGGCCGTATATGATTACTTTTATGCTATTGGGAGGCGCGATTATTGTAACTTCCACCTGTTATAAGGTAGTAATCCAGCATAGTGTCGAAAATGATATGACCGGTAGGGTTTTCGGGATAGTAACGTCTATCGGAAACGGATCTATTCCAGTTGCCGCATTTATCTTTGGTTTCCTTACCGATCTCTTGAAATTTAATATAATAGCGACGTTTAGTGGGCTAATACTTTTGCTTTTTAGTGTCCTTCTACGCATAGTATATACTGAGGATAAAGCTGTCAAGAATGCATAAACCGAGATCAAGAAGAAATACAGATCATGAAATGGGGGTTCAAATGTATAGAGTAGGGACAATTGCAAAAATGTACGGGATATCAAGGACAACTCTGCTGTATTATAATTCTATCGGTCTATTAAATCCTGCAACTCGAACTGAGGCCGGATACAGGTTATATAGCCATGAGGATTGTGAAAAACTAGAGCAAATAATTTCATACAGAGGAGCCGGATTGTCAACGAATGAGATAAAAGGACTACTTATGCAACAACACGATGAGGAGATAATATCGCCACTGTTGAAGAAGCTTGGGGATCTGAATCAAGAAATAAAAATACTAAAAAAGCAACAAATGATTTTAATCAAGCTTATTAAAAATAGAGACATAATTAAAAAAGATGCAATGAATGAAGAAACATTTAACATAATATTAGAAAAAGCGAACATTAAGTACGAAGAAAGAATGAACTGGCATGCTGAATTTGAGGAACACTCACCACAAAGGCATTATGATTTTTTAAAATCAATAGGATTCGACGATGAGGAAATAGAAAATCAAAGAGTATTATTAAGAAACTACCTTATAGGAAATTTCAAATAAACGTCTGACTAGTAAATTTCGTACCCCCGCCGGGGTGGCCGTCTTGGCTAACTTTTCGTTTGTATATACGAGGGTCACTGGTAATTCTACCATCGGAAGATAGTTCGTCCAGTACATGTCGTAGCCACCGCCGGTGGTGTTTATCATGATGATGAATTAGTTGGTTTTGCGCGGGTCGTGTCAGATTATGCAACGATGTTTTGGACTTGCGATGTTTATATTGATAAGAGTCATAGAGGAAAAGGGCTCGGGAAGAAACTAATAGGATGTATAACCGAAACCCCGGAGTTCAAAAATCTTAGAGGAATTTTGGTAACCAGAGATGCACATGGATTGTATGAACAATTTGGCTTTGAAAGAGTTGAATCGAGGTTCATGACTCGACCCATAGGATAATGTTTGGGGGGTCCCCGTCCTTGGTAGGTCTCTGGCTTCGCAAGGCTAGCCACCGCCAGGGTGGCTGTCTGCCGTAACTAGTACGTATTTATATATGAGTGGCTGGTAAGTCTATCATTGGAAGATAGCACATGGAGGTAATTAATGTGAGCATTATTGGAAAATGGGATATCTTTGAGATGGAAATGTGGGATGAAAATTATTTTAATATGGAAGTTCAGGCCTATATTGAGATTGAAGCTAGTAATTTTGGGAGTTTTCAATTTGGATTAGTTTCGGCTCAAATAGACGGAAAAACAATTGATTATGCCGGAAATGACAGATTTGAATTTACATTTGCCGGAAATGATGAATGTGATCCAACGAGTGGAAGCGGTTGGATGATGCTTAAAGAAAAAGATATTATTGAAGGTGAATTTAGATTTCATCTTAGTGATAATTCAATGTTTTGGGCAAGAAAAGCAAAGTAATTTCATCTTGTGAAAATGATGGTGGGGCCCCTTACTAAAATATCTTGCCAAATCGGCAAGGTCTAACATGCCAATCTAAGCCCCCTCCGCGCCCCTCGCCTCCGAACCGTGCACGAGATGTACTACGGTGCTCTTGGGTGACTATGATTCATTAGGTTCCATTATTATTATTATTTACCAGAAAGAAGTTAAAGTTTACAGAACTATTTGTCTTCTGAGCCAACATACCTAAGTTTCTGAAGAGTTGGGTTTTTGATATACTTGTCAGGGAAGAAGGAAGAACATAGGAGAAAATTCTAATGAATAATGAAGAGACAAAACAAAAAACAAGGATTGGAGTAGTATCATTTTAGTATAGTCAGAAAACTCGTAATTCTGGTAATAATATCCATTAAGAAAGAAGGTAATCCAGATGCGAGGCTATGACAAAGAATTCAAAGAAGAGGCCATCAAATTGTCTTATGAACTAGGGATTAGAGCAGCCGCTCTGGCGGCTATCCTGCAACAACCTCCCAATACAAAAATGGGACTGCGTGACCGGGTTATTATGATACTTCTTTACGATTCCGCAGTAAGACTGGATGAGTTATTAAGTCTTAAAGTGAAAGATCTTTCTCTACAGCCAGATAATCCTTACATAAGAATTTCCGGAAAGGGGAATAAAGAACGCATCGTTGCTGTTACTCCTAAAACAGCAGAGCATCTTCGGCAATATTTGTCAGTATACCATAAGAAGGATTTAAAAGCGGATCAATATGTATTCATTACCAGGATTAAAGGAGTTACGGACAGGATGTCTGCCGGAAATGTAGAACGTTTTATTAAGCGATACGCAGAAGATGCAAGAGAAAAATGTCTTCAAATACCGATGAAAGTTTATCCACATATGTTCAGGCGGACAAGAGCGACCGATCTCTACCAAAACGGCGTGGAGCTTGAACTTGTGTCAAGAATCCTCGGACATTCGTCAACAGAAACAACAAAAGTTTATGCAAAACCGTCGATAGAAATGCTTAGAAAAGCAATCGAATCCGTAAATACAAGCAGAACAGGCAAACGAAGAACCACTTTGGACACCCTGTAGCGAAGAAGAAATGGCTAAGCTATGTGGCTTGAGATAAAAATTAATCCTCAGGATCGAAGAAGAATACCCTTGATTCAAGCTGCTTTCACTAAATCCTGAGGATTTTCTAAAGCTGAGGATAATGCGGCACTATTATCGATAGAAATACTGCCATTCACAAGATAACGCTCAAGATAGTCTTGTTGGTTCAAGGAATAGTTAATGGCCTTACCGATCAGCGAGCCGGAGTCAATGATTCCAACCATGGATTTTAGCCATTCAAAATAAGCATCAAGAATCGGCCTGCTTTGTTTCAGGCGTTCTTCATACCGTTTTTCAGTCGATTTGTCCCTTAATAAGGCTTCAATCTTATAGAGTAAAGCAATGCGCTTAAGTGCTTCATCGGCGGTCGTGCCTTTTCGATGCTCTTGTGGGAGACTCTTCAAGCATTCGTCATATTTACGCCTTGCATGAGCCCAGCACCCAGAAATTACGACATCCTCTGGAAGAGTGCGATAGGCCTGATACCCATCGGTTGTCAGATAACCGCTATACCCCGAGAGAAACTCCTTGGGATGATAGCCACCCCGTGTTGTTTCATAGTTGAATAAGATGACCGGAGGTCCATCATACAGCTCTCCAGAACGGTAGATCCACATCCAGCTTTCAGAGGTTGCCTTGCGGTTCTCTTCATGTAAAACTTGAACCCGAGTCTCATCGGCATGAAGGGTACCACAGGAAAGCAGATGGGTTTTCATCTCATCATATAGTAAGGATAGGTATTCCTCGCTGCAACGGATCATCCAGTTGGCCATCGTCTGCCTGGACAGATTCACACCATAACGCTGAAACTCACTTTCGTGACGAGCCAAGGGAACCGAGTTAACATACTTTCCGTTCATAATAGCCGCCACGATAGAGGGTGTGGCTATGCTACCACGAAGCAAGGAAGGCCCCTTTTTAGCACGAAGGATATTCCCGCAGCTACTGTCTTCACACCCATAGACGGATACCACATGCTCTTCTCGTTCAAAATGAGCGGGCACAAAGCGTAGATAACTAGTTTTTTCTTCGGTGATGATTTTTAACGACTTTCCACAGTGACAGACACATTCTTCATCAGAAAGTTTATGTTCTATACGTACCACTGGAAAATCCGCCAGATCTGCTTCGCGTTTCCCTTTTTTCTTCTTACGCTTATAGGGCTTAGGAACGACCTCCTCATATTGAGGTTCGGTCGCAGAACCATCCGAAGTAGCCTCAGCTTCATTAAAACACAAACAGACTTGCTCATATCCTTCGGGGGTTTGATCCTTTTCACTTGAAGAACCAAAACGACGATGGTTAGAGAGCGCAATCTGCTGGGTTAAATAATCCAATTGAGTACTGATTTTCTTATTGTGCTCCATGAGAAGCTTGCATAAGGAAAGGAGTTCTTCCTTGGAACAGTCATTCAATTTTTGGTCTATAAAGGGGGTGTTATTCGTTGTTTTCATAAACAAATTATAGCATATTTCGAGCTAAATTTCCATAGTAAAAATGCTGAAAACGCCCATTCTATGCGGGTTTTTCAGCATTCTTACCTTCGATTTTTCACTAAATTACGATGCTTGGGTGACGCTCTTTAAAGGCGCTTTTTTGCTCAATGGAAAGACCTTCTAGCAGCCAGCGTAATTCTTTAATGGACACTTGCTTGACCTCTTTAGCCTTCATAGGCCAACGAAAATTCCCTTTATCTAAGCGTTTCATAAAAAGCCAAAAACCAGATCCATCCCATTGAAGTATTTTGATGAGACTTTGACTACGGTTACAAAAGACAAACATGGCTCGGGAATAGGGATCTAAATTGAATTGAAGTTTTACGATAATGGCTAATCCGTTAATACTTCGCCTCAAGTCCGTGACACCACACGCAAGATATACCTGGGAACCCAAAGTAAAGTCAAGCATAGACATTAAGAATTTCTAAGACATTACGCAGTGTGTCGGGTTGACAACTCTCAAAAACCTCAATCGATAGGTTTTGATATCGAATCACTATAGGAGCCGATGGGCTCATCGATATTCCCACTTGAGTGATCGGGACAAACTCATGGTTAAAACAGCTATCCGACTCAAGGGATTCTTTGTTCAATTTATTGATCCAGTAATGTAAGCTGGAAAGGGTGAGTTTGTTTTGCTGACACCAGGTTTGAGCGTTTAGTCCACTATTTCGATAATTATAAATACGTTCTTGCCACATTTCGCGTTTTAGCCCTCTAGTCATAAATACCTCCAAAATTTGATTTGAAGGTATTATCTCATGTCAATAAAGTGGTTTGAAGATACGGCCGGTTTGACGCTTACTTTCTAATAATCTTTTCCTGTACATCTAGTGGCACTTTTACCCATTTCTTTACTGCTTTAATATCTGTAACGGTAGTACTTCAAATCTCGTTATATTATTGACAGTTTCTTTTTTTCATTAATACTGTCCAAAGAGAAGGTTCCCCAAATATATTTTCATCGACTGATTCTTTCATTTCTCTAAATTCAATTATTTCAAAATAAGTTTCTAAAATTGTTTTTAATTTATATTCAGAAAATCCAAGTCCTCCGTGCATTGAGTAGTCTCTATATACATCATAATCAGATATATTTGCACCACCTTTTAAGTTGAAACATGACATTGCAAAATATCCATCTGCCTTTAAATATTTTAAAATGGTTTTTAGATATTCATTTCTTCTATGAGGCTTCATATGATGAAAACATCCACTATCATAAATAAAATCGAAACTCTCTGGTATATCTTGAAAGTCAAATATTGATTGACATAAAAAATTCACTTTCAAAGATTGCTCTTTTGCTATTTCTTTTCCACAGCCAATAGAGGTTTCTGAAAAGTCTATTCCATAAATTTCAAATCCTCTCTTTGCAAGATACAAAGAGTTTCTACCCTTTCCACAACCAATATCAAGTGCCTTTCCATTATTCAGCAACCCTCTATCAAAGTATGAAATAAGGTTTTCATCAGGAATATTTTTAAAAAATGGGATTGGTTTTTCCTTATGAGCATAGAAATTATTCCACCATTCACTATCTCGTTTTTCTAAAATATTATCTAACATAATAAGTATGTCATTTTCTGTTTTAATAATCTCTGAATTGATTTTAGCAGACATAGAGCATTCTCTTTTCCATGATCAATAATCCTTCCTAAATTTTATTCTATCCTTCATCTTCCATGCGGGATATCCGTAAAACTACATATACTCTCATATTATTTTCATTCTTGATTCAGCTTAGAAAGTTCCCAAATAGTACCCTTTTTCGATGGACAATGAATCCTGTAAATAGATCTATTATCGGCCTCCCATGAGGGAAAACCTAAAGCTACTCTCCAAATGTACAAATCTAAAACATGCAACAAAGCAGTACATACTTCATTGGGCTTATCATAAGGGGTATTGTAAAAGAATACGTCACCAAGGCTGTGGCGGCAAGAACCAATCTCTTCGATCATCCTTATTTGAATAAGCCCCAGCTTTCCCCACATTTCCTTATATTCTTCGTCAGTCATATTTTTCCTGTACCATAATAAATCTTCCATTTTTGCCCCCCTAACTCCATGATATATACTTAGCTCTTTCAAAGTAACGATAGAAATACCAGTCACCCCTCTCCCCACCAATATTCTTACGCCCCAGTCGGCTTGACTTTACCCCGGCGGGGTTCTACCACCGTTGGAAAGTCTAAACATCATGAAATTGACTCAAAACAATAAAATTTGTGTTGACTATAAAATGGAACAATTGGTATCATAAGCCTGTAGTTTCCTGTCGAATGTTGTTGTAAGGAGAAGTTAAAAATTAAATGATGAAAGCAACCGGAATCGTGAGAAAAGTAGATGAACTTGGCCGCATTGTTTTACCGATTGAGCTTCGCCGCACTTTAGGTATTGACGAAAAAGACCCTCTGGAAATTTACGTAGATCAAGAAAAGATTATTCTCAAAAAATATGAGCCTGCTTGTGTATTTTGTGGTAATGCAAGTGATAACATCTTTACTTGAATATATCTCCTGCACACCAAATTCAATGTCCTTAACAATAAATGTTAAATGGCTAATTCCTTCAATCACATTAAACCTCTCTCGTCTTGTTAGTTAGTGTCTTCTGAAACTCATCAAAAATTCCAGGGCTTGAAACTATGATACTATCTCCGTTAATACAATCCGGAATAATCATGTTCTGTTCTTCGCTGTAGTAACCGGTTATTGCTCCTGCTTCAACAGCAATAAGTTTAGCAGCAGCAACATCCCACGGGTGCAATTTCCCTTCATAGAAACCCTGCATTCTCCCACATGCTACCCAACATATGTCTAATGCAGGAGAACCGAGTCTCCTGATGTCTCTTACGTTGGGTAATATATTTTCCAATAGTGCAATAACATCTCGTATATTGTCTCTTCTGTGGGGGAACCCAGTACCGATGACGCATTGTTTCAAATAATGAACGTCTTTTACCTTTATTGGTTTGTTATTGAGAAAAGCCCCAGAGCCCTCTGAAGCATAAAACATTTCATCAAGAAAAGGATTATATACCACCCCGACCCGGACTTTATCTTCAACAGCGAATGCAATTGAGACAGCCACTTGATAGTGATCGTTGGCGTATCCCACCGTGCCATCGATTGGATCAATGATCCATGTCGGCTGTTGAATTGACAGGTCTCCTTGTTCACTGTCTTCTTCAGATACTAAGTGGTGATCGGGAAATATCCTGGAGATTTCCGTTTTTATAAGATCGTTCGAGATTAAATCCGCAGTTGTTACAAGCTCATACCCATCTTTTAAAGATTCCTGATATTGCTTTTTTTCGCGGAGCTCTTTGATTCTCGTTCCTGCTAAATATGCTATGCGGATTGCTTCACTTCTTATTGATTCCATAGAATCACTTCCTTTCTTAAGAAAATAAACTACGTCCCCGTTAGCCAGACTTTACCACGGCGGGAACTAGCAATGGGTAGAAATGTGGGAAGTTGGTAGTATGAGTAGATACGATATCCTTCATCGTCTATTGTAGGATACCTTGTCGCGATAGTAATCAAATCATGCTGTTGACTAAAACCCCCACAGGGTCAACCCATCGCTAAAATTTGCTAACTGGGCAGAGATACTAGTAACCTAAATATATCCCTACGCACCAGCAATTTAGCCTATGTATGAATTTTGCCGCCTCTTATTGTATATTTCAATTATTATGTGAATTATCCTTTTCATTTGTCTATTTTTGTTAAAAAAGAATACACCTTCCCTTACCCCATGATTATAGATTCTTATTAAATTGTCTAATCTCTATGCGCTGCTAAAAACCAATTCGGCTTTATGTTTTAGCAGATATAGTCCTTTTAATAAAAGCCTTACCATTTCTCGTTGAGTTGTAAAATGGTTTCTCAGTCGCCATCATATGAGCCGTTGCCCTTATCCGATATATGTTTACTGTTACCCAATCTCCCTTTGTTGTTACCCTTACTATCGCCAACGGGAAGAGGTAATCTACGAAAAAGCCCAAATTTACAACGGTCATGAACACGGAAAGGGTTAGACTACATGACGTCTCTGAAAAGGGGCGTCTTTATTTTTTCCTAAAAAACAGACACAGTTTATGGCAGGGGGAAACTACTCATGGCTGAGGGGAAACGGTGAGGTTTTGGCTGAATCCGAATTATTAACTTTATAAACAATATCTTTTCTTAGCCATATAAAATTCGTAAATGAGTAAGTCTAATTTTCCGCTTATACTTACCACTCTCGGATCCGTAAGATCTTTATCAGAAGCAATTTTTTGCATCTGTAATCTCAATTCTTCGATTTGTTCTTGGACCATGAACTTCACTCTTAGAACATCTTCTTTCATAATAAATTAGCACACTTGGATATTTTAGTACAATGAAACGGTAACTTCAACCCTGTAAAAGGTAATGTTTTGTCGGAATATATGAAAATGAGTAAGGTCCCTGCATTGCGTTGGGGCCTTACTCTTTTATCTCATCTTATAAATTGACCCCGCGGTTGGGCCATGGCCTATGCTTTCTTTATACACTTTGAATCTGTTGGTCAATGATACCTTGTTTCCTGATATACTACTGAGCAAATCTTCATATTCCTACTTACCTTCGGACGCCCGTTGGTATTAGGCAGAAATTATTATTACCATATTGTTCCATAATTACAAGCATCTGAATATTATGCTTTATCTTAGGCAAAGGGGGAAATGTAAATGGCATTTGGCGCTGTTGATGGTGTAGATGGTGTTGCTTGCGGACCAGGACGTGGCTTTGGAGCTGGAATCGCAGCCGTTGTCGTAATTATTCTTCTGCTTATCGCATTGGGTATCGTATTCTAATTTAAAGGAGGAAATATTAATGTACGGAATGGGTTATGGCGGTTACGGTATGGGTGGAGCATGCTGTCCTGCTCCTGTTGCCCCTGTCGCCCCAGTTGCTGCTTATGGTGGCGTCGGTGTAGGGGCCGGTGTAGGAATCATTGCTATTGCAATTTTGATTCTTATAGCTTTAGGTGTAATCTTCTAAGAAAGGAGGCGTTTTTCTAGTGTATAGTTGTGTGAAACCAATTTGTTGCCCCCCTGAATATCGCGTGCAAGATCATTACGCCCAACGAATGGTCCCTGTTGTTCATCCAGTCGTGACTATCAATCGCCAAAATATTATAGATGTTCCCCAGCATTATTATCAACAGACCACACAAAACGTAGTAGTTAACCAAGGTTTTCAAAGTCAAGGTTTCCCGGGTTATCAAGCTGGATACACTAACCGTCTCTTCTTTAAATCGACTAGAATGTAAATTCTATGGAGCTGTAACGAAACTAAAGCTTCGCTACAGCTCCTAAACTCTTTACTGAAAGTTAGTTTAATAAGTATTAACCTCTCATCCAATAATAGAATGTGAGGAGGGATTATCCTTATGAATAAAGATGAGCTTCCCGAAATTCTCACTGCACAACATATTTCCAGTTTTCTAGGGATCTCCCGCCGTGTGTACGAGCTGTTTCAACTAAACCCCAACTTCGGAGGGATACCGAACTTTGATATTGGGGCATCCAAGAGAGTGGAAAAGCAGGACTTTTTCAAGTGGATCGAAGCTCGGAAACAAGAGAAAACGCAAAGTTAAGTCATCCATGGACAAACCAAAGGCCGGAGGTATTCCCGACCTTGTCTGGCTACCTGGACACCCAATTCCGCCAACATTCCTTCAAAGACGCCGGGTGTGCCCTTCGGCGGGTTTATTGGGGGCGTTGAAACAAACGCTGAGCCTCTCTCTTTAGTTGACGTATTCCCACCTTTCCCTCCGTGGGATGGGAGAAATTCTAGTTGATGCCGAATCCGGCAACATCTGGACAGCCAATTAAACAAAGGCCACTGACTTCAAACAAGCATGCCTTGCTTAGTACTACTTTTCTAGTATTTCCACCGTCTTCATATAAACTTGGTCGAGAGGCGAACTCAGTTCCCCTGATGAGTTGGGGCCAACCCTGACGCTGGCAATCTTCTCCACGACATCCATCCCCCCGTCTACCTGACCGAAAATCGTATAGGCAGGGTTTTTGTTTAAACTTGCAACGTCTGACCCCGAACCGATAAAGAATTGACTACCATTCGTATTTGGCCCAGAATTAGCCATTGCTACAACTCCAGGCGCATAAGTATGTTTAGACGATAACTCATCAGCAAATTTATAACCCGGACCACCCGTGCCGTCGCCGTTGGGATCACCTGTTTGAATCATAAAGTTTTTAATCACTCGGTGAAACTGCAATTGATCGTAAAAGTGATGAGAAGCTAAGAAAATTAAGTTATTAACCGTTTTTGGTGCATCCTCTGGAAATAACTTAATACTGATATCGCCGAGGTTGGTGTGAATAATTGCGTGATAAGTTTTTTTGGGGTCAATTTCCATAGGTGGCTGCGAACTCCAGGTCTTGCCCCGAACTCCCGGTTGTGCTGGTTGTGTTTGGCTTGATGCAGAGGGTTGTGATGATATAGGTGCCTTGGATGCGCAACCTGCAAGCGACACTATCAGCAGGGTAATTAGCATTAAGAATACTTTTTTCATTTAGTACCTCCCATAATTGACACTTCATCATTTAATATTTCTTCTTTATCCCATAATTATCCTGCCTATACAGAGCTATTAGTTGATGTATTTCGAAGAGTTGGGACGGTTGGGCAAAGCGACCGATTCGCAAGACCGCCAGGCTTCAAACAGACGGCTTTGCTTATAGGTCTAACTCCTAAAGATGCTACCGAACAACCAGTACCGAAAGCCAACAATTGATACCTATGGCCGAACCATGAAGGTATAGTGGATCGTACCTAGTGGATCTGATAAAGCATTTTCTTCGAGGAATGAACTCACATAGTTTATATATCCTTTTAGACCTTGCCTTTTACTCCAGAACTTTCGCGAATCTGTTAAGCGGCGCAAGGCGCTTCCTATGCTCCGATAGTGCTTCTCCCTGTCTTCAGGCGTTTCAAATAAACAATCTTCTGCATTCTGCCACGCTATCTCATTCTCATTCAGAAATATTCGTGCGTAGTCTTCAGGATGAAAGGTTTCCCTCTGATTTTAGCAGATAGAAAGGTCTGACAAAAGCTTTAAAATACTCCGAATTTGATACACTTTTGAAATCGGTGAAAATACCGGTGATATCAACGGTTTGGCTGAGGGGGAGGCTAAAGTGCTGGTATTCCCCCGTACATTCGGACCTTCGTCAGTAGTTTTAGCTACATTCTTGCCATGGGTATTTTGTAGACTTCCGCACTAAGCCCGCACTGTTCACCTCTGAACAGGTTTCCAAGAGGGTTTGATTCCAAAAGGGCAGGTTCATGCGTCTTCATCGAGCTTCAGACGTTTCCATGCTTATACATTTATACGCCTGTCGAAGTATTAAAGGAGCCTTTCAGGGCGTTACCCCATCATTCGACTCGTCAAGATGTTAGTTCTCTTTGTATCTCTACAAATGTCTAAACTTTTCATTTAGAAACGTGTCGCACACTCCCACAGTTCCTCTTTGGTAAGCGTAACACCCTTCCCCATCTTTGAATGATCCGGGCGATTAGATTCGTAATGTAGTACTTGGAGGCATTATCGTACCGACAAATAATGAACTGTTAGAGAGAATTATCTTCTACTTTTCTGACTATCAATTCATATTTTGAATTGTAAATATTCAAAGTTCCTGTAATTTTATATTTGCTGCCAACTTTGATAGAGTCAGCATTATTAACTTCTTTAAAGATCACAGCATCAATTGAACTACTGCCATCCGAAACTATCAAAAATTTGGTTTGCGAGTTATGGTCAATACTAAATTTTGTAACCGGATTGTCATAGGGCAATTACTAACGGAGAGCCGCGTGGATCGAGAAATGAAGCCTAGAATTCTCTGTTTGGCACGGATAGATTAATGAATATGCACCTCGATAGTGCTATCTTGAAGAGCTTTCGAATCACCAATCTGGGTAAGCAATTCCTTGTGTTCCAGTCGGTGAGCATAATCGCTGAGCCACAACGCATGAAATTCTTCGTAAAGCAGATACTCCATAAGCTTATCCTGTAGTGCCAGATCACCCCGTGCCTCATTAATAAATTTATGATACATGGCTATTGCTTTTTTTTCCAAGGCTACTCCCAATTTGCAAGTATTGATAGGACCAGTTAACTCCGCGGACTCCCCCACAATATTTCCGGCAATATCAAACAAGGATCCAGTGATTGCTGGAACCGCAGCACCTGCTGCTAGCAAAGCCCGGGCAAAAAAATCAGCGTGTCCTCCTTCAATCTGCACCATCTTGGCAAAAGCTTTGCGGTAATATTCATCTTCATTCGAGGATAATTGTGACTTGTAATATTTTAAAAGGGTAAAACCCACGTTAATTCTCTCCTATAAGCATAGCTATTAAGGTGCAATATCAACAAAATTGATCATGGGAGTTAGCCAATACTTTGGCTCTGGCTTGTTTCCATTGATGCAAGGTACTTTCTGCTAATCTCGATCCCGTTTCTTTAGCTATTGTTTTCACAGATTGGTTTTGGGTGGCATCATTTTTTCATTATAATCGGATACTTAAATTTCTCACTGTGGAATTGTAAAATTTGTCCATAGTTCTCCTCCTCCGAGTCGTATTAGACTCACTATACTTCTCTTAGAGTCGGCTGCTCTACGTTTTCCATGGTAAAAGTTGACTCGAAAATTTCAACTTTCTCAAATCCTTTTTCGCTCTCCCAAACCTCTACTGCCTCTGTCTTATTTACCTTCTTTTTCACCTGCCTCAAACTATTATTGTTATTGTTTTTTGCTCGGATAATTGCATCAATACCGAGATTACTGCAGTGGTTAATCCAGATAGAATTACAGGCCAGGGCATCATAAACTACAACATCAATTAACTCTTTATGACTCTTCAGCACGCTTGTAATCATTTTCCTACATTTAACTCTCCCTCATCCTTTGAAGCAGAATCTTGTCCGGTCTTGTACATCTCAAAGCCAATAACTAGTTTGGGTCCAATCCCTACTGTAGACATTACAGCGCCACTATGGAAACAATGAGTCTTTTCACCTTTGTTATTTTTCAAGCATTCTGGACAGCTTTTCTTATTGCTCCCGAAGAACTTTGTTCCATCTATAGCCACCACCGTGAATCCGTCGATGGTTCCGTTTTCAAAAGCCTTATTTTGTACTGCCGTTTTTACTATGTATTGATTGATTTCTTTTAGTCCGTCGATATCCATGACTTTAAGTGTATCTCTGATCGCATCAACCTGCGGCAGCTTTGTTCCTCGGGGAAATAGTTTGCTAAACTCATGATTCTTGATCATCAAATTGAGTTCATTAAAGCTTTTTACCCTAAGCAAATAACCAAAAAGCACAGGAAGAATTACTTGACCCGTGCTATAAGTGGGGTTAACTCTTCCATCAGAGAGTTTATTCAAACCAAGCTCAATGTGGTAGACATTTTTCATATATCGTACCAGTTTTACAAAGTAGTTCTTTCTCATTTCAACCTCTCTTTCCCTCTGATTTTAGCAGATAGAAAGGTCTGGCAAAAGCTTTAAAAACGAATTTGATACACTTTTGAAATCAGGATAAATTCCAGTGATATCAACGGTTTGGCTGTGCGTGAGCCTAAAGTGCTGATAAGTACCTCTATGTATAGTTGGTTTCGGATGACTGATCTAAATTTTCTATCGTGCATAGCGGTTACCGAAAGCTAAATCAAATTTACTTTCAAGTCTTGGTAAAAGTTTACCTTAGCAGCCTCATAGTAGGGATTGACCCAAAGTAAAGCTAAACCTAGAGTTACTGCACCTAATAGGAACCAGCCTAAATAACTAAGTCCTAACAAAAACAGTTCAAATTTGTGGCCAACCATCATATGTTTACTTTGATTTAATGCTTCAAAGGCACTTAGCTGAGGGTTATCCATAATAATGTAGTAGGCCATAGAATATCGTAAGGCGGCAATAATTCCTGGAATGATAAGAAGTAAACTCCATAAAGTTGTAAAGATCGTGATTAGGAGATTGATAACAAAGGATTTCCGGAAAGATTTAAACCCTCCAAACATATCTTCAATGGCCGGTTCTTCATTCCTTATCAACTTAAGAAAAAATCCTGATACCCCGAGCGTTAATGGACCCATTAAAATGAAGCTAAATAAATTACCCAAGCCAATTTGGCCCACAAAGATAAATTTTATAAAACTACCCAAACTACTGAAGGAATTTGCAGGAGGCACACTCACTAGTTGCCCGTTCTGCCAAATATTTTGAACAAAATGTATTGGACTATCCTCTTTAAAGGCCATTGTAAGTAGCCAAGCAATAAAACACACAATTCCAGCTTGAAGCCATTTACCTCTTAACTGTTCCTTTGCCCTGCGTTTTAAATCATAGCTTTCCTGAGGCATGTTACACTCTCCTTCATAATCCAACTAAACATATTTAACTCGTTTATTAGAGCAAAGTCCGATTTTCCCATTTTCACTGTTTTACTATGGTGTCCATTTCAGGTTTTCTCGTTCAGACTATGCCTTGTTCTTGAATTGTGGACAGATTATTTTATCTGGCTTACCTCTTAGATACCCCTTGTTTTAAGTGCTAACTGCTATCCCCAATCCACCTTATATCAATTATTCCATACATCGGGTATATATCCCTTTATTTGTCACATATTAAATTGATTGAACACCCGTACATCAGAAACACCGTAATCAGATTTTAAGACCGATTACGGTGTTTAAGACGTTTAATAGCTCGGTTGTCTAACTCTAACGCATATAGTATAAACTGTACAATATTGTTAGGGGTAAAGAACTGGCCTTTTGTTTGTTTAAATCCTTCTCTTTGAATTTGTTCAAAAAAGTCTCCAAGAATATCCTTCCCGTTTAATGAATTTTTGCCATCAACAAAAGAATATTTTTCTAGTTGTCCGACTGTATAAATAAGCTTATTTACCGGGAATTCAACACCGATAGCAATAGGTAAAGCTTTGATATGATCTCCACTTTTTCCCCTGCTCCACACCGTGCACGAAACTTTCGTATTCACACGGCGTTCCATCAACCTAAAACTACTTCCTTATATCACAATAT
>Ga0307377_10003828_pt1 | contig 16723 bp, 17 predicted proteins | sample TR3MG_FD_202535 | JGI IMG/M metagenome (GOLD analysis project Ga0307377, IMG submission 202535) | Soil microbial communities from Risofladan, Vaasa, Finland - TR-3 | ecosystem: Environmental > Terrestrial > Soil > Coastal area > Acid sulfate soil | place: Finland: Risofladan, Vaasa | collected... | reverse complement strand
TTCATATGAACCCTCAACTTTATAGCAGATTTAAACGGTTTTTTTGTTCCTCATCGAAAAATTATTATGTACTATTCACGATGTGATAGAAATTTCAGTTTCCTATTTATAATACTACAACATCTTATTGGGCATAACTTGACAATACCATATATTGCTGTTAAATTTAACTGTGGAGAATGAGAAGACAGTAGGGAAACAAACATGTTAGCAAAAATCTAAATAGCAATTGGAGGATATGATATGCCAGAGGATATCAAAGCAAATGTTTTAGTAGTAGATGATGAAGAACAGTTTCTCAAAGTATTTTCCCAGAGACTGGAAGGTAGAGGTATGAAGGTTGACACCTCTACAAGCGGTGAGGATGCTCTCAAGAAGGTTCACGGCAAGGACTTTGATGCAATTATCCTTGATATGGTCATGCCTGGTATGAGTGGCATGGAAACACTGAAGCGCATTCAGGCTGAGAACCCCGATGTCCAGATCATCATCCTTACCGGTCATGGTACGGTAGAAAAAGGTGTTGAGGCAATGAAATCAGGTGCTGTTGATTTTCTCGAAAAGCCCGCAGACCTCAGCAAGATCATGGAAAAAATTACTGAAGCCAAGCACAAAAGGATCGTTCTTGTCGAGAAGAAGCAGCAGGAACATGTAAAGGAGATTTTACAAAGTAAGGGCTGGTAAATGTTGCAATGCCGCATGAAAGGTATTAACAGTATACCTTATGCTGATGTTTTACACGAAAAGAGGTTTTTCTAATTTTTTATTACTCATTTTTACTAGAGGTTGCGCCAGCTTTCATTGAGTAGGACTCTAATCTTTGAGTAAAGGTACCGAGCGATTTTTTCTCCTCGCCATCCAAAGAGAAAGGAGTCTTTATTCCCTCTTTAAAACCATATTCAAAGGATTATCCTAAAATGATTTATCGGAAAAGCATGTTCTGTGTCATAGCTTTCATAAAATGAAATCTGTAAAGCACAAGGGGAAAAATATTTTGGTTGACAGCAAAACAAAAAAGGTGAAATGCTGGGAAGTCTTTGCCTGTGATAAGAAGGACTGTCCCGTGCTTAAGTCAAGAAACCAAAACTGCTGGTTGATTTCAGGCACGCTCTGCCGGGATTCCATTCAGGGGAAATTTTTGGAAAAAATGGAGATGTGCCTTTCCTGCGAGGCATTTCAAAAAAATCAGGATCTCACTACGCTGAAAGATACACTGACGACAGTGAACAAACAGTTCAAAGAATTCCGGAATATTATCAGCGACAGGGATGCAGAATTGGAACTGATGAGCATGGAATTGGCTATCAGTCTCTCGGTCGTTTTTGAAGCATTAAAGAGAATTTCCTCAGGAGATCCAACGGTAAGGGTGCCTGAAGAATCACCGATTGAGTTGATAAGCAGATTAAACCATTCTGTCAATGTAACAGCTGAGGAAATCGGAGAAATTGTCGACCAATCCCATGAATTTGCTATAGTTCTCGCGGAACATTTTGATGTGCTCCATAAAGTTTCGAAAGGAAATTTGGATGCCCGGGTTACAGGAAAATCGCAAGTCGAACTTCTGGAATCCTTAAAAAAGGTAACAAATGAGATGATCGAGAGCATTCAAAGAGAAATCACCAGGCGCGAGCAGGCGGAGTCAGAATTAAAACACGCCTATGATGCACTGGAACATAAAGTCAATGAACGTACCGCTGCATTAAGGTTGATCAATGAAAAACTATGGCAAGAGGTAACAGAACGCAAAAGGATTGAAGAAAATCTTCGAGAGACGGAATTGCGTTATCAGACAATAGCAGATTTTACTTTTGCCTGGGAATATTGGGAAATGCCTGACGGGAGATTAAGCTATGTTTCTCCATCAAGTGAACGCATCTCCGGGTATAAGGCTGAAGCCTATATTCAAAACCCACATTTTCTTTCTGAGGTCATAATACCTGAGGACAGAGACATCTGGACCCGACATCACCATGATGCCTATTCAGATTTACGCCCAAGAGATATTATGTTCCGGATCAGGAAAAAAGACGGCACGGTATGCTGGATTGAGCATATCTGTCAGCCGGTAACGGATGGCCAAGGGAAGTTCTTAGGAATTCGGGCAAGTAACCGTGACATTACATTACGGAAGACAACAGAGGAAAAACTCAGTGATACTCTTTCACTTCTCAGTGCTACAATTGAATCGACTGCCGATGGTATCCTCGTCGTTGATAAAGAAGGAAAAATGGTAATTTTCAACCAAAAATTTCTGCAGATGTGGCATATTCCGCATTCCGTCATAGAGACACGGGAGGATAATGAAACATTATCATTTGTCCTTGAGCAATTGAAGGATCCTGAAGAATTTTTGAAAAGGGTCAAGGAATTGTATGACCATCCGGAAGCAGTGAGCTCCGATGTCCTGGCATTCAAGGATGGGAGGGTTTTTGAGCGTTATTCCCATCCCCAAAAAATCGGGGATTTGATTATAGGAAGGGTCTGGAGTTTCCGTGATGTTACTAAACGGAAACAGGCTGAAAAAACATTACGAGAGTCAGAGCAGCTGCTCCTTCAATCACATAAAATGGAAGCTATCGGCCGGCTTGCTGCCGGTGTTGCACACGAAATCAACAATCCTCTCGCTGTTATCAATGAAAAGGCAGGCCTGATGAAAGATTTTCTGGAGTTAACCGAAGATTTTCAACAGCATAAAGAAAAATTTATCTCGTTAATTCAGGGTATTTCCGACAGTGTAGGGCGTTGTCGTACAATTACTCATCGGCTCTTAGGCTTTTCAAGGCGCGTCGATGCAGCGCTCGAAGTCATTGATCTGAACCTTATTGTCAGAGAGGTTATCGATTTTGTTGAAAAGGAGCTCTTGTATAAGAATGTTCAGGTGAAAATGACTTTTGCAGAAGATCTGCCTCAAATCGAAAGCGATAAAGGCCAGCTTCAACAGGTTATTCTGAATATACTAAACAATGCTGCCGATGCAGTCGAAAAAGGAGGTATCATTGAAGTTCAAACGGATACCAAAGACGAGCATACTATGAGGGTATCAATTACCGACAACGGGCATGGAATACCCGAAAGAATACTGGACCACATTTTTGAGCCCTTTTTTACAACAAAAGAAAAAGATAAAGGCACCGGGTTGGGACTCTCAATATCCTATGGAATTATGAAAAAATTAGGTGGCACTATTTCTGTTCAGAGTAAAGTCAACGAGGGAACTACTTTTATTATTGAAATACCCCGAAAAGCCAAACCTGATTAAGGAGGGTGACATTGCCTCAAATAAAAGTGCTCCTTGTAGATGACGAAGTCGAATTTGCATCAGCATTAGCTGAACGATTGAGGTTGCGTGACTTTGATACACAAGCTGTTTCCAATGCAGAAGACGCGGTGACCGTTATTCGAAATAACCCTCCTGATATCGTGCTGCTTGATTATAGAATGCCGGGTACAGATGGTATCGGCCTCCTTAAAATAATTAAAGAAATTAATCCTGCTATTGAGGTTATTATGTTAACAGGTCTCCAGGATACACTCAGTATGGAAGAGGGAATGAAGAGCGGTATTTTTGAATACATGATAAAGCCTGTAGATATCGGCGAATTAATGGTAAAAATCAATCTTGCCCAGAAGAAAAGGCAGGGTTGAAATCCACATAAATGTGCAGATTTCTTATCTCTCGTATAGTATCAAGAAGCCAGTCCGTGAAGACCACATACAATCAATGATTTCCAACTATGCTTCGAGTTCGGTAAGAACTCAGGAAACTTCCAAAAAACAAAGTTATTGACTTTTTCAAAGGAACTATGATATTTTTGCACCTATCCAACGGGTAGTACAAGTTCTCATATAGAATTAAGGAAGGGGAACGTCATATGAGTGAATCAGCAAGTTGGGATTGGGATACAAAAGAAAAATTAGTTGCAAACCTCAATGATTGGAAAAAGAAGTTTATCGACCTTCGTGAAATAACCCCCTCTGATGACGGTGAAAAAATAGCCGCTGTAGTCCAGCCTGAGAAAGGAAAGTTTACAACCTGTGTAAATGGAGATGTTTGGGAAGAGAAGTTTGAGAGGGTATACTCGCTCAAGTTTAATCCTGACAACCAGCTTATATCTTCAACATATCGAGATTATATATGGGCTCTTGCTGTTGAGCGTGAGATGTGGGAGGAAACATTCGATTTTATCTGGAACCTAACGTTAACTCAGGATGGAAAAGGTATCGCCGTCAATATTAAAAGGGACCCATACCTTGGTGCTGCAATAAATGGACAAGTATGGGAGAATCTATATATAGATGCAAGACATCTTGCCGTAAGCCCCGATGGGAAGAAGACAGCTTCGTGTATTCAGACAAAACAAATGAAAACATTAGATATTTTTACCTATCAACAGGGTATCTGGACTGTTGCAATAGATGGAACTCCGTGGGAAAAAACATTTTGGACTGTTTGGGGTCCTGTATTCAGCTCAGACAGTCAGCATGTGGCTGCATGTGTAAGAACAGGCTTTGCTCAATACAACATTGCCGTAGATGGAAACACATGGGAAGGGCCATTTGGTTTAGTGTGGGAGCCAATTTTCAAACCCAATAGCAACGATGTCATTGCACCTATAAGAACACCAAAAGGCACTACACTTGCAATGAATGGCAAACCGATCTGGGGATTTTTCTTCAATGCATGGCGGCAGAGATTCAGCCCTGATGGCCAAAAGTTAGCTGCTGTTGTAGTTCCTGTATTTTCTCGATGGACAATAGCAGTTGATGGCACACCCTGGAATACTACTTTTAGCGATGCAGTTCTCACGCCTGTCTTTAGTCCAAACAGCAAGAGGGTCGCAGCGGTAGTAAAGGACAACAATAGATGGACTGCAGCCATAGACGGTACACCATGGGCTGAAAAATTCGACAATGTATGGGATCCAATTTTTAGCCCTGATAGTGATAAGGCAGTAGCCAAGGCTGAAAGAAATGGCAAGTTTCATATTATTGTTGATGGCAAGGTCAGCAAAAAAGGATATGAATCTCTCTGGAATCCCATCTTTAGTCCTGATGGGAAAAAGCTATTGATACGATGCATTGATGGTGGGAAATATTATCGCAGAGTAATTCCAATCAATGAAATATAATGCAGGAGTAAGAAATGTATGACTTTGTAAAAGATCCGTCAATATATAATTTCGTGAGAGGCCCATTAGTCTGGATTGCTTTTATTGTATTTGTTGGTGGTAGTATCTATAAAATAAGAGAACTGCTTTTACTCGCCAAGAAAGAGAAAGTTGTCTACCCCTACATGAGTTTAAAATTTACCCTCCGTTCCCTTTTACACTGGTTCATACCATTTGCCAGTGCTAACTGGAGAAGGCGCCCTGTAATTACAATAGTGACCTTTCTCTTCCATATCGGTCTTGTTTTGCTCCCCATATTCCTCCTTGCACATAACATCCTTATCTACGAATCCTGGAGGGTAAGTTGGTGGACCGTTCCCGAAGGATTGGCAGATATCATGACTATGATCGTCATTGGTTGCTGCTTTTTCTTTTTCCTGCGGAGAATTTTTGCCCCTGAGGTACGATTTGTTACGTTTGCTGATGATTACCTTATCCTTGCCATTGCATTTTTACCTTTTATCAGCGGTTTCCTCGCTTATCATCAATGGCTTCTCCCTCATAAAATTATGGTGATACTCCATATGGTTTTTGGTTCACTTATGCTAATAGCTATTCCCTTTACAAGGCTTGGTCATATGCTTTATTTCTTCCTTACAAGATCTTATATGGGTTCTGATCAGGGGTATCGTCATTCAAAGGACTGGTAAAATTAATTTATGGAGGATTCTATAGATGGCTGAAGCAGGCGTCAAAGAAAACGTCAAAATAAAAGAAGATTGGATAAAGCTGAAAAGAAAACTAGTTGCTGATCCGGGCTTTGATGAAACCGTAAAAAATCTCACAACGGAGAAGATAGAAAAAGCAGTAAATGCTGTTTTAAATATTGGGAAAAATGCAGGGCGATTTATGGCACCCTTAGAAACCTGTATTCATTGTGCGCTCTGTTCAGATGCATGTCATTGGTATCTCTCCCATGGCAAAGACCCTACGTATGCACCTGTTGCAAAAGTTAAAATGACTCTTTGGGAGCTGATCAAGAGAAAAGGAAAAGTAAGCCCAGAATTCATGAAACAGGTTGCGAGGATTGTCTTTTGTGAATGCAATCTATGCCGTCGTTGCAGCATGTACTGTCCCTTTGGTCTGGATATAGCATATCAGCTTGGCATGGTCCGCCGCATATGTTTTATTCTTGGGTTAGTCCCCCAAAACATACTGGATCAGACCCATAGCCTTTCAGCTACATTAACCCAGTTATGGATCACCCAGGCTGACTGGATTGATACCATGCAATGGCAGGAGGAGGAAGTAAGGGGTGAGATAAAGAATGTCCGGATTCCTATTGATAAAGAAGGGGCAGAGGTTATGTGGTGTCCTCTCGGGACTGAACCGAAAGTGGCAACCTATCATATTGCGCGAACAGCGAAAATCATGAATATTGCCGGGATTGACTGGACTGTAGCTGCGCAGGATGGCTGGGACAGTGCAAACATGGGAATGTTCATTCGTGACATGGAGACGATGCAGAGAGTTGTGCGGGGGATTTATGACAATGCCATGAGGTTAAAGATCAAACGAATAGTGCTCACTGAGTGAGGGCATCCGCTGAATGCCACATGTTATGTGGCACCGCCGCTGATGGGTTGGAAGGATAGTCCGATAGAGACATTGCATCCGATTGAGTTTTACTATGAACTTGTCAGCACTGGAAGGATAAAGATAAATAAAAATAAGAAGATTAAAGGCCCTATTACCATTCAAGATCCGTGCAATCTTGTAAGGCTTAGAGGCAGAGCAGAGATGATTAGATACCTTGTTGGGCAAACATGTGAGGGTCCTATTATAGAAATGCAACCACACAGTGAACATAATTATTGTTGTAATGGCGGTGGAGGTGGAAATGCCATTGGCCCTCCATGGAAGGCTAACAGACTCGAGGGGGCCAGGATAAAGGCCGAGCAAATTATAGCTACAGGGTGTCATAATATTTGCGCCCCATGTCATAACTGCTATACCAGCATCAATGATGTAATAAAATATTATAATCTCGAAGGTCATGCTATGTTTATGGATGAAATAATAGCCAATACCATGGAAGTTCCTGAGGAATTTAACCCATAGATAATAAACCGGGAGGGATGAGAATATTATGAAAAAAGGTTTGATTGTTTTTGTTGTTGGACTTTGTTATCTCATCTTGATCATCTATGGTATCAGCACAATCTATTCCGTAGAAACTCCCATGGAGATGAAGATACCTGTTCAAAAAGTGCCGGTCCAACAACTAAAGGATAAAATTTCTATTGCCCATACAGATATTTTCGGATCACTGGAACGCCCTCAAGTAATTTTTGATCACAAGAAACATATTGATGAACTAATAAAGGATGGCAAAAAAGAATGGGATACCTGTGACTCCTGCCATCCCTGGAATGAGGACAAAACGCAAATATCATTTATATTCCCCCAGAAAGTTGTAAAAAAAGATAAAGATTCCTATATGAATGCTTACCATGATGAGTGCATGAATTGTCATAAAGAGAGGAGTTCTCAGAAAAAGAAGAGTGGCCCCGTGACCTGTGGCGATTGTCATCCTGAAAAGCTTGCCACATTACAATACAAATATCCGGTCACGGAGTTCAGTTACGAACATCATGATAACCATGATAAAAAATTAAAAGAAAAGAATATTCAGGATAACTGTTCTTACTGCCATCACATCTATAATGAAGAGCTTGTCTATGAAAAAGGCAAGGAATGGTCATGTTATTACTGCCACGAGATGGGCAGGAAGACAGGTCCGGTTCTTGCAGTTGAGACAAGAATTATCGGTAAAAAAGGCCTCAGTTTAGAGAAGGTCTCACACACACGTTGTCTCAATTGTCATCTCTACTTTAAAAAGCAAGAACAGGGAAAGATCAGGGCAAAAGACGAAAAAGAAGCTCCCCTTGAGTGCGTGAAGTGCCACACAGGTAAATACAAGACGGTTGCCGAACTGGAAAAGGTTCCCCGCCCGGATAGCGGACAGTCAGAAAAAGCCTTTTTAGAAGTTGAAAAGTCCAAAATGAAGGGAGTTCCCTTCGACCATAAGGCACATCAGACTCAATCCAAGACATGCCGGGGATGCCATCATGAGACACTGAATGCATGCAAGGAGTGTCATGCATCCATAGGAAATCCGAATGGGGGAAATGTTAATCTCGCTGGCGCATACCATGAAATTTCTTCTGAACATAGCTGCTCAGGATGTCATGCGGTCAAGCAATCTGAAAAAAATTGTAACGGATGCCACCATGCAATCCTGCCAATCGATGCCCAGACAAAGGGACCAAAAAAGGCAGTATGTGCAATATGCCATTCCGGAAAGCGCGAACTCCTTCCCGCGACAAAACTTTCTGTTAAAGGACTCGATACAGAGAAGGTCAAAAAGGAGGTTGAAGTAAAGATTCTTGAGAAGGAGTATGAACCTTCTAAATTCCCTCACGTAAAGATTATTGAAAAAATGATAAAAATTTCGAATGACGATAAATTAGGATCCTATTTTCACAGGGATCTCCAAACGCTCTGTGAAGGATGCCATCATCAGAGCCGGGCCGAGGCTGAAGCAAAGAAAGATGAGCCACCCTATTGCAGGAACTGTCATTCCGTTGCTTTTGATCCGCAGCGCCTCAACAGGCCGCGGCTTCTCGCTGCTTATCATCGTCAGTGTATACAGTGTCATATAAAGATGGAACTTGAGAAGCCAAAGGAATGTAAGGAATGCCATAAGGAAAAAGAAGTGCGGCCCACAACGGATATTCTTTCAAAACCAGTGGAAGCAAGTAAGTAGAAAGAGGAGGATTGGATGTATATCTTTGAACAATTATTTTCCCATCACGGCTACGAATATGCTGTGGCTGTTTTGGCAATGTTCGTTTTTATATTGTTCTATTTTATCCTCACTTCAGAAAGAAAATAAGTAGCATGGAGGGTAACTCATGAGTATTGATAGAAGACAATTCCTGAAGCGCTCATTAACCATGGCAGGAGCCACGTTGCTCAGTGGTGGAAGTATTGCCCATGCTTTAGATAAAAAGGACCCTTCTATTTATTCGACGGGCAATACAGCAAATGCAAGAAACTGGAAGTTATGGGTTGAGAAGTCTGAAACGCTTACTCCTGAAAAATACGGAGTTCTTGTTGATACAACGGTCTGTATCGGATGCCGGAGATGCGAGTGGGCATGCAATGAATGGAACAAAAATCCAAACAGACCGATAAAAGAGTTTGAAGCATCGGTATCCCAACAAAAGTCTGTCTTCGATACGGTGCGGAGAATGCATGCCGGCAATTTTACCGTAGTAAATCGCTATATGAGCTCCAAAGACGGAAAACCTATATATGTAAAAAGGCAGTGTATGCACTGCGATGATCCGGGGTGTTTATCTTCATGCTTTGTTGATGCATACAGGAAAGCAAAAAATGGACCGGTTATGCATAATGCAAGTGTGTGTATTGGGTGTCGATATTGCATGGTTGCCTGTCCTTTTGATGTGCCTGCCTACGAATATTACGCACCGCTCAATCCTCAAATCACAAAATGTACATTCTGCTTCGATAGAATCTCAAAAGGCAGTGTGCCGGCCTGTGTCGAGATCTGTCCCGCAGGAGTATTGACATATGGCAAAAGAAACGATCTCATTAAACTTGCACACGAAAAGATAGGAAATGATCCCGATAAATATGTTGATCATGTGTATGGAGAGCATGAAGTAGGAGGTACAAGCTGGCTTTATCTCTCTTCAGTTCCTTTCGATGAAATTGGTATCAGAACAGATGTGGGAAAAACACCTATACCGAACATGACCAGGGGGTTTCTTCTTGGAGTAAAGATGTTCGAGATAGTCGCTGCATGGCCTCTTGTTTTCGGTGCCTATTATGCAATCTCAAAGGCTCGTGAAAAAACAAGATCGGGCCATGAAACATCCGCTGAGGGAAAGGGAGAAGGTCATGGCGAAAAACACTAATTCTTGGTTTAGAGAAAAGATACTTCTTGGTAAGTCTAACAGAGATTATATTAGCAGTAGTGCTACACCGGGGAATTTCATTGCAGGCCTTGTCATCATCTATGCAGTTATCGTGATGATTTACCGTCTTTTCTTTGGCCTCGGACCTGCTACTAATCTTTCTGATAACTATCCTTGGGGCTTTTGGATAGGATTTGATATTCTTATTGGGATCGCGTTGGCAGCTCCGGGTTTAACCCTTGGAACAGCAGTCCATCTCTTTGGGATGAAGGAATATCGTCATTTTGTTCGTCCAGCCATTCTTTCAAGTCTTCTCGGGTATATTTTTGCGGTATTCGCACTTCTTTTCGATCTTGGCCGTTATTACCGTATTCCTTATCTCTTAGGCTGGTCATGGGGATTCTCTTCGGTCCTGTTTTTGATAGGCTGGCATTTTTTCCTCTATATAAACATCTGCCTTATTGAGTGGAGTCCTGCTCTCTTTGAATGGTTAAAACTCAGGAAACTCAGAGAAGTTTTTCAAAATTTGGCGATATGGGCAACCATTTTCGGAGTCATTATAGCCGGTGGCCATCAGTCTGCGCTTGGTGCTTTGTATCTTGTTGCCCCTGCAAAACTCCATCCCCTCTGGTATTCAATGTTCTTGCCTGTATTTTTCCTTTTGTCCGCTATATTCGCAGGAATTTCTATGGTGATTGTCGAGAGTACCATTACCCACGGAGTTTTCAAAAATCAGCTTAAGAATTTTAATCAAGCTGAATTTGACAAACGTACCATTGGCCTCGGTACGGCAGCAGCAGCAGGTTTGTTCATCTACTTTATTTTAAAAATATTTGATATTGCTCATTATGGCAACTGGGCATATCTGAGTACATTTTACGGCTACTGGTATTTGCTTGAAGTCCTTGGCTTTGTTCTCTTGCCGGCTATGCTCTTTGCATCAGGGGTTAGAAACCGGAACGCAAGGCTCATACGGCTTACAGGATTTTTGACCGTATGTGGTGTTATTTTAAACCGATTGAATGTGTCTATTTTGGCATACAACTGGCAATTCCCCGCCTCAATGAAGTATTACCCAAAGTGGATGGAGATTTCACTGTCTATCGGAGTTGTAGCGATGTTAATTGTTGCTTATCGCTTCATTGCTAACAGGATGGCAATTATGTATGATCATCCCGATTATGATTCAGGTCACTAACATTCTATCTTATTCGGCCTGTTATTACTAAATCAGGTGGATCGTTATGATGGGGACATCTATACGGTGTTTTCCCGTCAGTGGATAAAATAACCACATTTCTCGTTTCAGAGCTGTCTTTCAGTAAAATCTTATATGCAGTAGCTAAAAAAAGCTCTATAAAAAGCGGGTTATCTGCTTTTTATAGAGCTTTTTACAATTCGGATAAATATTATTTGAGAGAAATACTCTTTGCGAGATTCACTTCGCCCTTCTTGGTATATACAACAACAACCTTGTCGCCGGCTTTGATATCATGCAGGCTCTTTTTTTCGTTACCTTTAGCTATCTTTGTTTCCTTGTCTGTAACAGCGATAACCTCTATTGCTTTATCCTTAAATTTCTTTGTTACGGTAACAGTACCTGCGCCTTCATTTACTGATTTTACTGCCCCGCTGATCTGTAATGCTTTCGAAGCAGGCAGAAGTTTAAAGTCATGTGACTGAGCCTTTTGATTTTCGGATGCGTACGAAGTTGTTGCGATACAAAAAGCAAAGAAAAAAGACAAGAGAATGAGAATGCATTTCTTCACGGAAATCACCTCCTTTCGTGAATATTTTCATGAACACGTTATGTAGATGATCTTTCTTGTGATTTATCATTATACTAAAAAAGTACGCATAGCGGGAAAGTTTTTTCTTAACCAGACCAATAGACAGCATTTTACCTCGCAGGTCGATACGACCGAGAATGAGCGAAAATACTGTATCTGCCGACATACAAAAAATGTATGAATAAAACAGGTTAGGATGCAAGAGTCCGGACAATTTTATCAATTTTTATGGTAAAATTATTGAATTTATAAAGGAGCAGAGAGACGTTATGAAGATGACAGGCGCTGAAATATTTATTGAAAGTTTGAAAAGAGAAGGGGTAAAGCACATCTTCGGATACCCTGGAGGAGTGATACTGAATATATTTGATCTCCTCTATGAAGATAAGGACTTACAACTCATTCTCACAAGACACGAGCAGGGAGCTGTTCATGCAGCAGATGGATATGCACGGTCAACAGGCAAGCCCGGGGTGGTTCTTGTTACCTCAGGGCCGGGGGCTACCAATACCGTCACAGGGATTGCAACCGCCTCTATGGACTCCATACCTCTTGTTGTTTTTTCCGGCCAGGTGCCGACCATGCTTATCGGGAATGACGCTTTCCAGGAGGCTGATATTGTCGGAATTTCGAGGCCATGTACGAAATACAATTATCTTGCTAAGGATGTCAAGGACATCTCAAGGATTGTCAGAGAGGCATTCCATATTGCAATGACAGGACGTCCGGGCCCGGTCCTTATCGATCTTCCCAAAGATGTTACATCATCAAAAGCTGAGTTCACGTGGCCTGAAATAACAATCAGAAGCTATAACCCGACATATGAAGGCAATAAGTGGATGATCAGCCAGGCCGCCCAGTTGATTGCAAAATCAAAGAAAGCCCTTATCATCGCCGGTGGAGGTGTGATTCTTTCAGGAGCCCACAAGGAATTAAAAGAACTTGCTGAAATAACCAATACGCCGGTCACGATGACATTGATGGGACTTGGGGGCTTCCCGGGAACACATCCGCTTTCTCTCGGAATGCCTGGTATGCACGGTACGTATTATGCAAACAAGTCAATTCAGGAGGCTGATCTTCTGATTGCAATAGGGATGCGGTTCGATGACAGGGTGACCGGCAAGCTTGATGAATTTGCTCCCCATGCAAAAATAATTCATATTGATATCGATCCGACTTCTATAAAGAAAAACGTTCGCGTAGATGTCCCGATCGTGGGGGATGTCAAGAGAGTTCTCACTGTTTTGAACAGGATATTGAAGGAGGATACGAAAGAGCAGTGGGACGAAGTGCGCAAGGCCTGGCTGAGACAGATTGATGTTTGGAGACAGGAAAGGCCGATGAGCTATACATACGACGAAGAAGTAATAAAGCCTCAGTTTGTGGTCGAAAAGATTTTTGAGCTTACCAGGGGAGATGCAATAATTTCAACCGAAGTAGGTCAGAACCAGATGTGGGCCGCACAGTTCTATAAATTCGACAAACCGAGGATGTGGCTGACGTCAGGCGGGCTGGGCACTATGGGATATGGTTTCCCTGCTGCAATCGGTGCACAGATAGCCCATCCGAACAAGCTGGTAATCGATATCGCCGGAGATGGCAGCATACAGATGAATATCCAGGAACTTGCTACGGCAGTTATTAATAAACTGCCGGTAAAGGTTGCGATACTCAATAACCGCTATCTCGGAATGGTAAGGCAATGGCAGGAACTTTTCTTTAACGAAAGGTATTCATATACCCATCTCGAGGTTGTGCCGGATTTTGTGAAATTAGCCGAAGCGTATGGTGCAGTTGGTCTCAGAGCAACAAAACCAAACGAAGTCGAACCTGTCTTGAAAGAAGCATTTAAGATCAAAAAGACCGTATTCATGGATTTTGTTGTTTACTGGAAGGAGAAAGTTTATCCCATGGTGCCTGCAGGTGCACCGATTGACCATATGCTCTTTGAAGAGAAGAAAGAAAAGGAAGCGAAGAAACTAAGGGCAGTCAAATAAAGACAGTAGATAGTAGATAGTAGACAGTAGACAGGGGATAGGAACAGCAGAAGGAACAGACAGAATACGCTAAACGGAGATAAATAAGAGGCTACAATGCGACATACCATTTCATTACTTGTTGAAAACAAATTCGGGGTGCTTTCAAGGATTTCAGGCCTTTTCAGCGGGAGAGGATATAACATCGAGAGCCTCTCCGTCGGTGAAACCATAGACCCCCTGATATCGACCATGACGATTGTTACGAGCGGTGACGATAAGATCATAGAGCAGATCAACAAACAGCTCAATAAACTTATCGATGTCGTAAAGGTTATCGACATGACGGAGCTTGACCATGTCGAACGGGAAATGGTTCTCATAAAGGTTGCCCCGAAACAGGAAGACAAGGCTGAAGTTCTGAGGCTTGCTGAAATTTTCAGGGGGAGAATCGTTGATTCCAGCAAGACTACCTATACGATCGAGATAACCGGAGACGAAAAGAAGATAGAAGCGATTATTGAGCTTCTCAAGCCGATGGGAATTAAGGAGTTTGTAAGGACTGGAAAGATCGCTATCGCGAGACAAGGCATCAAGAAAAGCTGATCCCTGACAGGTAAAGTAAGATACGTTACGATATTGAAGTCATTTCCGAAGCCACTTCGCTTGCCCCCGCATAGTAAATGTACACATTTTGTACGCACGGGGTGTTATTCCCCGTGCGTGATTGTAACGATTCTATTTTTTTAACGATGTTATGTAAGCAACCAAATCCTTCATCTCCTGGGAATCTTTGGCCAGCGGGTTCCCTTCCAGAGCCTTCTGTATACATGCTTGAATGGTACTTTCAAGATTTGCTACGGCCTTTTCAAGACCTTTACCGTCCGGATGACAGGTGTTGCAGCTCTTGTCGTTCGTACTTCCTCCCAATGTCGGGTCCGTAAAAAGTTGCTTGCCCCGTGCGACATCCCCAATCGCTGAAGCCTTTTTCCCTACTGCTTCGGTTCCCCCGGAACCCTTGCTCCCAGCTCAAGCCGCCTGAGCCGGCTCAGGGTATCCAACTCCTACAAGGGCTGCTCCGGTAACAAGGGTAGTAATGCTCAATCCCGCAAGAATTTGTTTGAAACCTTTCTGATCCATCAAATACCTCCTTCTGAAAGTTATTTTTATGATTTTCCCATTAATATTAACGGGAGTCAACTAATTTTTCTATAAAACCAAACGCTGGGACAAATTGCCCCGTAATCAGCCCAGTGTTAAATTAGACCTATTTATTTTTTTTTGATTTTAAGGTATTATATTGCATCCTACCTTTGAAGTCAGAGAAGCCTCAAAGCTTTAAGGAGTTAGGGAAATTTATTCTATTAAGTGGGGTTAAATTATGGGTAAGAAACTGTATGTAGGAAGTATCCCGTTCAATGCAACAGAGGAATCTCTCCGAGATCTTTTCAAAAGTATTGGAGAGGTTGAATCAGTAAAAATAATTACTGATGCAGACACGGGGCGTTCTAAGGGTTTTGGCTTTGTTGAAATGTCATCCGCAGAGGATGCAAAAAAAGCTATAGACCAACTGAACGGCACAAAATTTATGGAACGTGATTTGATCGTTAATGAGGCAAGACCCCAGCAGCCAAGGGAAGGACGAGGTTTCGGCGGGGGCAGGGGCGGTTTTGGACAAGGAAGGGGATCAGGTTATGGAAGAGACAGGAGATAAATTATCATAGAGATAAGAGTAGTCGGAAATGATATAGAAAAAGCTATTAAAATTCTGAAGCGCAAAGTTCAGAATGAAGGTCTGCTCAGAGAAATCAAGGCGAGAAGTTTCTATGAAAAACCTTCAGTAAAAGAAAAACGAAAACGCGCCGAGGCGCGCAAGACAAGGGCGAAGGCTCAGAAGTCTAGAAGATTTTGATAAGATTCTCATAAAAAATCTTTTCCTTGTTAACGGTTTTGCGCTACTGCGGATATCGTCGCCTTCAGCGCCTATAGAATGGGCTGTCCGGTGCGTCTACCCGCACAGAATATCAAGCTAAAAGGAGAAATAAACAATAGCTAATCAAAGACGAGTAGTGCCCAGTAGGGTCGTTGATCTTACCCGCGTAAACAACCAGATCAGGCTGATTAAAGCCAAGCAGATACGAGTCGTTGGCGATGAAGGGCAAATCGGCATCATGGATATTGAATCGGCATTGAAGTTGGCTGGGGAACGAGATTTAGATCTTGTGGAAGTCAGCCCCGATGCTGACCCGCCAGTCTGTAAGATCATGGATTACCGGAAGTTCAAGTTCGATAATGTCAAGAAACTTCAGAAGTCCAGAAAAAAACAGGCGACGCAAACCCTCAAGGAAATCAGGATGCGCCCGTTGATCGATACCCATGATTACGAGTTCAAGAAGCGGAGTGCTCGGAAATTTATTGAGCATGGGGATAAAGTTAAAGTGACAATACGTTTTAAAGGGCGAGAATTGAGTCGCCAGGAACTGGGGGCGAAGGTTCTGAGCAGGTTGGTGTTGGAACTGGCAGATATCGCAAAAGTGGAAATACAGCCTAAGATGGAAGGCCGCCAGATGGTGATGATTCTTATGGCCTTGTAGGTAAGTTGCTATTTTCTAAACATGTGTTGTTTTGATCTAATTATTTCAAAGACCTTATCCGCAGATACCCTTTTCATACACTTCATATCATCACATGATTTCTTGAAGCAGGGTGCACACGGGGTGTCTGATCTAATAACGGTATGCCCTTCACCGTAAGGGCCTGTCCTGATAGGATCCGTAGGGCCGAAAATTGCGTATACCGGAACTCCTAATGCTGCAGCAATATGCATTGGCCCTGAATCG
>Ga0307377_10003826_pt1 | contig 16731 bp, 17 predicted proteins | sample TR3MG_FD_202535 | JGI IMG/M metagenome (GOLD analysis project Ga0307377, IMG submission 202535) | Soil microbial communities from Risofladan, Vaasa, Finland - TR-3 | ecosystem: Environmental > Terrestrial > Soil > Coastal area > Acid sulfate soil | place: Finland: Risofladan, Vaasa | collected... | reverse complement strand
ATCGATGGCCATTGTAGTCTCCTGAAACCGACTGTCTACAGACTCCTCCCTACACCCATTGTACGGCGAAACTCCACTGAAGTCAACTCAAAGTCGATGCCCGCCGCGTAGCATCCCACGTACGGCTCCAACTGTAGCCCGCTGAGGCTGCCGGGAGCCGCATCTGAAGGCGACGCCGACACGGGCTCTCCACTGGCCATGGCCACCTCATTCGAGTCGGCCAAGGTCGTTGCCCCCTCCGCGTACGCCCCCACCTGCCACTTGGCATTTACGTTGTCTGTGATGCCCGTCTGCTTGTTCGCGTAGATGGTGACGCCAGTGAGCGTCTTCCGCTCCAACACCGGCGTCTCGACCGTGTGCGCCGGCACGGGCGGGAACACCAACTCGAACGGAACCGGGCTGATGGAATAGCGAGTCCCTGCTGCTATGGCCGTGCCTGTTACGATGGTCAGCGTCTTGTTGGCCACATCCACTGTCTGTATCAGCCGGGGCTCCCAAGTTCCCCCATTTAGAGCGTACAGGTAGCAATTCTTCATGGATTGATCGAACGTCGCGCCCGTATCTATCAGCGTCGTTGCAGACCCGCTGGTGGCTGTGCCATTGAGGGTCTTGCTGGCCGTAATGCCCATCATAGTATGCGTGCCAGTTCCCACGTCATCTGGATATACGACGACACCAGTTGACGTGCAGAAAAAAGCCCGGGGCATTCCACCATCGACTGGGTGCGGAGCCGTCGTCGCGTACAGGCAACAATTCTTTATCATGGTTGCAGTCTTGGACACATGCCAGATGACAATGCCTTCGCCGGACCCATTCGACGCTGTATTTATAAAGAACGATGCACCCAGGTACGAATCGTAGGCCGAGTAAATCCCCCCCAATTCTCCCGCCCACTCTTTGTAGATGATCCTGTCCAGTTGCGAGTATATCTGGAGGTCCCCGCTCATGCCATTCAGAACCCCTATGCCCAGTGGGGTCATCAGCAGAATGTCGTCTCCGACCGCGTGAGCCGCTTCCCCGGCCGACGCCCCTCGGCCGACGTGCAGGCGGTTGATTGCCAGTTGCGTGCCCAATTTACGAACCCGGTAGATGACTCCCTTGGTCAATCCATACAGCACCTCGCCGGCCTCCACGAGGCGCTCGATGATACCATCGCTCAACTTACCACGATACAGGTGAGCCGCATTGAACTGCTCCGGCTGGTACTTCGTCAGGTTGCTCCACTGAATGCCGCCGCCGCCAGGTGCTGACGTGGGCGATGCACCCATGAACATCGCACCCTGGTAGTATGCAATCGAGCCGCTCGACGGTGGAACCCCTGCCACATCCTCCCACGGGTCATACGCCACTTGCTGCACCAGTTGTTCATCCGTCAGCGTATCTCCCAGCGTTAACTGAGAGTCATGCGCCACGTAAGCCCCGGTTGTCCACCCGGCCTTCATCGTTCGGGTTTTCTCTTTGTACAGCACACCCCCGTCGAATTGAGACCCGGCGGCCTCCACATGAATAGTTCGGAACAACTCGATGGTGCTGAAGTCGTTGGGAGTACCCCCGGGCCAACTAATATCCATGTCAATCTGGTCCCCGCCCGTATCCACCGTTTCCAGATGCACTGCACTCATCGGACTGTACATGTTGCGCGTCGAGTCGAAGAACCGATAAGCAATCCCGTATGTTCCAGCATCGAGCAGACCAGTAGCAGGATTGGACACGCTGGCCGGGGCGGCCAACGTCGTGTACTGGGGACCCATCAACTTGTCAGTCCACGCGGACCCATTGTACCACAGGACCCGGGGATAACTGGCATCCCCAGCCACCGTGACGTACATGAACGGCCCGTAGGTCGTCACATCCACCGCTGCCGAAGTAGACACCGCCGTGCCCGAATTGACCAGTGTGTAACTCCACGTTGACGTTCCCGTGTTGTAATATACGAACATTAGACGCACTGCGGGGGTAGTTGCTACTGTCAACGTGGCCCGCACCAGGAAACCCCGCAACTGATTGGCGTTCGGAGTGCCTTGCAACTCGTGCAATGTGACAGCCCTGAAGAACGTCACCGTGCTCAAGGAGGACAAGTCGGCATGGGCATCAGCCATGTTGAACTTCGTGGCGCTGCCAAACGTCAGCCGATTGCAGCCCGGGAAGGGCCGGATGGTGCCCACGTACCGTCCATCTGCCCCGACCACCCGGCTCAGGGTACCTGGGCGCAGAAGGCTCGGGTGCCGGCCGGCGTCCATGTAGGGACCCGCAATCGGCGGCGCATATACATCTGCTCGTGTCTTTATAGCCATGTTTGTTAAACCGCCGTTACTGTCACGCCCACGTTCGTGATTTCGCCCTTCTGATTCTGCGACACATCCACATCCACCGTGATGTCCTGGTTATAGGTTATGTGAGCAGAGCCGGACCCGTGGGTGATGCCTTCCAGGCCAGCAGCAGCACCTCTCTGTATAGCCTGTTCAGGTCGATTCTGTTGCTGCTGCCCTGCTGGCCACCAGTTAGGCTGTGCCAGGCCACCGCCCGGTACCTCGCCCCCTCCCGGCAGCGCAGGAATCCCGACCCCGCTGGACGCACCCGACAGGGACTGCTGCGTAATCGCGTCTCCGAACTGTTCGGTCAGGTTCCGAATCCAATCCAGGTCGTTGACCAGCGTTAGGTCCCCAAACCCGAAGATGGGCTGGCTCGTGTTCAGGGCACTCGACAGAGCCGCCGTCGAGGCCACGGGGCTCTGGTTGCCCCGCATCCCGTCACCGATGGGCGTCACCGGGGGCCACACACCGGGCCTGGGTGAGAACGGCGTGCCGAACAACAGCCGCCCTGTCACCACATCCGGCCCCGAGGCCGCTGCCCCCTGGTATCCATCCGGGTAGACGTACATCTATTGCTCCTTGTACAGCCTCTGTCGTATATCCTTTGGAGTACGCACGGCATTCGTCAGCAAGATGTCCAGAAGATACTTGACCAACGGGTTGTCTACTTTGACGGCTCGCTGGGCCGCGTCCATATCCTGTGCCAGTTCAGCAATGGCTGGGGAAAAGTGCATCTGCCGGGTAGCCTCCGGCGACAGCCTGCCCGCTTTAGCAGCCTCAGCCATATAGGCATGGCGTCTACCTGTTTCCAACAACTCGCGTGCGCGGCGCGCAGCCGCGATAGACTTCTTGCCACGAGGAGTCCGCGCCAGCGGCGACTTCATCACCGTTTTGGCTTCCCTGGTGCCAAGACCCATAATGATACTTAACAGTTCCTCCACCAACGGGAGGCGAACCATCTTGGCGGCTTCGAGGTTGGGCGGTCGCGCTGGCATCTTAAACTCCACCGGCAGGGGTGGGCACTGCGGGTGGGAGGAGGATCGCCCGTACCCGTTAGTCCCCTGCCGGTCGATTACACATTCATGTACCTGGACCTCTCCATCTTGCCACCCGACTGGGCATCCCGCTGTGCGAAGTGGAGCCTCAGTTCCCGCAAGGCATTGGCAAGGCGGTCCTTCATCATGCCGTATCGCTTCGAGTCCGACTCCACCGCGAGCACATCCATGGTGGCGTGCAGGAAAATCACCTTGTCCATCACCTGGTTCGTCGGGGGACACACTTCGTACGTGATGGTGGCCCCGCCAGGCACCGGGTTGAGGGGCTCACTCAGCGTCAAGACCTTCGTGGCCACAGCATGGGACGCAATCGTACGCTCTTGTACGTAACTGTTCGTGGTGGCCGTCAGTATCCGCAGCCGCGACCCTGCATAGGCGTTTGGGTGTGTGTCAATCTCGCCCACTGTGACCGACGTGGCCATGGTGAGCGTCGTGCCGTCCGTCGCAACCGCTTGTGCCGTACCCTCATGGAGGGCTGCACAGCCACTGGGCACGTAGTGGACCCGCAGGATGCAGCCACTATCGAAATGAGCCTCCTGCACCCACAAGGCATCCTGCTCCAGACGGTAGCCCTTCCCGGCAGGGCTTCCTTCGCCCTCTGAGAAGACTGTGCCCAGGGGGTTGCTCTCCGAATCCAGCAGTTCGACCCGCAGGACCTTGCCCACGTACGGATGAATGGCATACCACTGGTCGCTGTCATTGTCGCCCAGTGTGATGTCCATGTACGTACGGGGCGGCGATTGCAGCGTCTTGCCCATACCGATGGACCGAACCACCTCTCCCAGAACGAACGACGACGATTCCTGTAGCATCTCAGCAATCACGGTATCTGAATACTTGGCATTGACTGACGGCTCGTCAGTGTAGAGCCGCCACCTGGCAATGCCCCGAGTCAAGAATCCGTGCGTTCGTGCCATTAGGACACCAAGATTTTTTTGTACTGGGAATCAGTCAGGTGTGCAGGCACAAAGATGAATGGCCTGGAGCCCGGGCCGGGGTGCAGGTCCCGCAGAAGCCGGGCCTTACCCTCTTCGATGCGCAGGCCCTCCTCATCCCACCGAGCCTGCCGGGAGGCTTCTTGGGCCTCTGCAACCTTGCGGATGTTGGCCGGCACCGAGCCCCTGTTCATGCGAAATCGGAACTCCGTGGCTTGCTCCCGGGAAAAAAAGCACGGGAGTCCCCCGAGAACCATTATCTCAAGTGCGGTGCCGGAGTCCTTGCTCATCCACGATGCTATGGTCCAATTACGAGTATGCCGGTGGAAGTATATGAACAAATCTTCATCCGGGAACTCGTTGTTCAACCAGTTGTCTAGTTCGGTTGGAGCGTCTGGTAGAAAATGTCTGGTTGGAGTAAGTCTAAGCGTAAACATGCTTGTTTCCTCCCCAGGAACACCGCTGTCCACGTTTCGCGGTTATGATTGGTCCTCATGTGACACGATTGACACAACGCCACCAGATTTTCCAGTTCGCTATTCGTCTTGTCGTAGTCTATGTGGTGGACAGCCAAGGCCAAGTTGCAATCTACTTGTGGTTTTCCGCATATCTGGCAACGGTAGTCGCACTGGGCTCGTACGGCCTCTTTCAATTCAACGTCGAACTCGGGAGTATACGGCTCACGACTTCGGCCGCCCCGCCACTGCGGATGATTCGCCCCCCGGTTTGCAGCGGATATTTTGGCGCGGGTTTCGGGCGATAAAATACGACCCAGCATATACTTATTTCCCCGTTTAGATTCTCCAATCTTCGCCCGGGTGTCGTCAGAGCAGGGCATACCCATATGGGCAACAGACATCTTTGCTCGGGTCTCGGCGGTGTGTCTATGTCCCAATGCACGCTTGTTGCCGCGCATGGCCTCCGACATTCTGGCCCGGGTTTCCGACGAGGGGTGTTTACCCCTGTGCGCGATAGACATTTTTACCCGGGCCTCTGGGCTCTTTGCCCGGCCTCTCATAGCCGCGCTGATGCGGGCGCGGGTTTCAAGCGTGTGCTTGTATCCCTTACGAGGCATTTACATTGCCTCCCTATTGGATTGGCTTGGTCGGCATTTTGAGAACTGCCGATTCATCAACTTCGACTTCTTCAATCCGAAGAACCCGAGAGACGAGTTCGGCGTCCGACTCTGAAAATCCAACTGGGCCTTGCTGGGTTTGACCAGGGAACTTTGAAACCGCATTTTTAAGCAGTTCGTATTCCTTGGAATCGAGAAGTACGTTCTCGTCACCAACGAGGCGAGCCGTCTTCAGCCTTCGCGCCAGGTCCGTGGCATCCAAGTAGTCGCCAACGGGCAAGGCCAAGCGCGGATTCACGAGCAACTGCACCAGAGATGCCACCACCTGGTACGTCACCTTCTTAGTGACTGTCTCGCCTGTCTTCTCGTCTACTGCCGTGACTTCGTGTTCGAGTTCGTAGTCCTTGATGCAGAGTTTCTTGGCCTTCATCTTCCACCTCCCACTCGTGGTTCAAACGACCAGGCTCCCAGCCCACTGCCGGGAGCCCCAGCCGTCTCTAGTTTACTCGCCAGTCACGCTGTCCGCATCGAACAGCGCGATGTAATAGGCTGTGCTGCCAATGTATATCCGAGCCAAGGCGTCAAATCCGACTTTGCCCTCTGAGCCTGTATCCCCAGCAGCGCCGTCAGTCACTTTCACGCCGCACTCGTAAGCCGTCCCGGTTGCGACGTAGAGCAGGTTGTCCACGTTGTCGGCTGCCAGCAGGTACGTCCAGTTGCCAGTTGACGTAGCACAGGCAGCGTAGGCAATGGATGAGCCACTTGCCAGGGCTGCTCCGTTGTGGACGGCAGAGAAGCCGGCAATGGGCTTGGTGGCAGTGATCAAGTTGGTGCCGCCGATGCGTGCAATGATTGCTGCTATGCTGTAGGCATACGCCCCGTTGGCAATCGCTGCCGTGGTGTTGCCTTCCAAGGTGCCCATGAGGCCAGCGTGCATGTGCTTCAATTCGACGCTTCTAATCACCAACTGACCCACCAAACCGTAGGTCTCGTGGTTGATGTCGGTGGAGAGAGTGGCATGTCCGATGACATGCCGGAACCGGCCAACCTTTGCGGAGTAACCTGAACCAAGGTCTGAGGCGCTGGCCCCGTGAACGGCTACGGTGTCGAGTTGCCCATCCGTGTAGAAATCGCCGGTGGTCGCAAAGAGGATGCCACCCGTCGTCTGAGCACCCGTCTTGAACTCGCCAATGCGGATACCCTGAAGTACCCCGCCTGTGGGAATGCAAAGACCCACCGGCCAGGAAGCCGCACCGCTCGCCTTGGTGATACCGATGGCCGCGCAGGTGCCGCTGTTGGTAATCATCCCGGCCCCGGTCGTCTCGACATGCAGGCCGAAGCACTCACCGCCGCTATCGACCGTCAGTGTCGCAGTGATTTCCAGAGACAGGTCAGCGCAGGAGAACGTCGAGCCCGTCTTGGCACTGTGCATACCCACCAGTTCGACGTAACCCTGCAAGGCCGTGTAGATGCCGCTAGTCACGTCAATGCCAGCGAGCAGTTTCAGTTGACCCTGGAGAGCCCGGATAGAGCCCCCCGTCTGGTCGAACGTCAGGAGGAGCCGGCTCTGGAAGCCACGAACGCTGTCACCGATATTGGCTCCGCTGTCATCCGAGAAGACTCCACCGGCTCGTGTGATGGTGCTGGTGAGAGCCACACCGCTGCCGGCAGTGCTGGCCAGTGAACCGACACTGAGTGGCGTGTAAGTCAGGTCGCCACCGGCAGGACTGAAGGACCCGTCAGAGCCCAGGTTCTTGATGCGGCTGCCGAGGCTCACGTCCCGGGCACCGAGAACACAACCCTTCCCATCGAGAAGGGTTACAACTGCTGAAGTCAAGAGAGCCATGGTATGGGCTCCTTTCGGTTAGTGCCCGCGCTTAGGGAGTCGGCAGGACAAGGACACGGATGTACAGAACGCTGTCATCCGAAGTTCCCGACACCGTACCGACAGTGGCTTTGATGGTTCCACCCTTGGCAATAGTGGAGTTCGCCTCGACGATCTTGGTCGCCCGTGCTACTGTACCCGCCACGCTGGCGTGCGTGAAAGAAATAGCATCCGTGATGTCACTGGTGCCGTTGCCGATAGTGACGGCATCCACGCTGGAGGCGTAGCCATCGGCTCCGTAGACGCACCAGGCATCGAGGACCTGGCAGTTCCAGGGTACAGTAATCGTGTGGGTGTCGCCAGTGGCAGCAGTACCCAGTTCGATGCGAAAGACCTGCTCGGGGCAGGCCAGGAGAGGATAAGACGCATCCAGGTTGGGCGAGCCGGACGGATTGACTCGGGCACCCTGGGGTGCATACGTGCTTGCAGTAGCCATGGTACAGTCCTTTCAGAAGAGGTGGGCAGGAGAGGCCACTCGTCATGGCCTCTCCCCCCGTTGTTCCTAGTCCTCCGTGATGCCGGAGAGTTTCACACCCTGCGGCTTCTCACAGACAATTTGGTAGTACAGCACGAACGGAGACTGCACCATCTCGGTGGGAGCATCGCCAGAGGTCACGCCGAAGAAGTCGCCGGTGTGGCCCAGAGCCTTGCCGACGAACTCAATCGGAGCCCCGTACCGGGTGCCCTTGCTGGTCGTGCCCGGCTGACGCGGAGGCACGGCCATGCTGAAGTTACCAGCCTTCTGCACGGCGTACAGGGTGCCCGGAGCGCAGAACCGGCTACGCATCACCTGGAGGTCCTGACCTTCATAGGACACTTCCAGTTCGCCGCGACCCATGCGGAACTTCCGCACCTGGCCCGTTCTGTCCGTCACCTGCCGGCCGCTGTCCAGGGTCGGATACTCGTACAACTTGTTGATGACTCCCCTGGTCGTGATGGCCGTGTCAAGAGTCAGACCCGTCGCATCGAAGAACTGGCCCACGTACTTGTTGAACGTGTCCTCGTCCAGCACGCCGACGCTGGTCGCAACCTTCGATCCGAAGTTCGGGTACTTGTCCAAGTTAAACCCGTACGACGCGCTGTTGTTCGGGCTCATCACGTACTGGGCGCCAGTGGCTGCTGCCTTGATCATGTCCTCCAGGCCCAGCGGACCCTTGCGGGCGTAGTCCTTCGTGGCATCGTCGTAGGAGTCCTTGGCAATGAAGTAGTCGCCGTCCGCAATGGCATCGTCTAGAACCCCATCGCACACCAGGCGTAGTTCGTTGGTCTCGCCCAGGTAATTCACACCGTCCACAACGCACTGGGTAGCCACGCCACCAGACACATTGGCCTGGCTCCACGTCGAGCCATCGTCCGTGTAGATGTCAACCAGCATACCGTCCTGGAACTGGTGCACCCGCCCGTTGTCCACAGAGCAGGTGATGATGCCGTCCGAATCGCCCGTCGAACTCGGCGTCCCGTTAACCTGGGCAATGACGCCCGTGGTGGGAGCGAAGAAAGAGTTGGCCTGGGCCAGGGCAATCATGCGGCCCATGGCGTCCAGGTTCAACTGGGTGTACTTGGCAATCGCCGCCGTCATCTTCTCGGCCCGCATGTACTCCAGCGGCCAGGCGCAGTTACCCATGGCCTTCGCCAGGGGCACCGTAATCTGCACGATGCTCTTCAGCGGAAGGTTGGCGGCGCTCGGGAACCGATTCGTCGGCAACTTGGTCGCATGGGTGTGGTACTTGCTGGTGCTGGTGGTCACGTAGTCCACGTTCGGGTCTACCCATTTCAGGGCACCCGCCAGGCCGGAACTACAGGTCAGGCGCATGAGCCAGCCACGGCTGATGTCCGCCAACCGCGCGACGCCTTCCGAGGTGATGTCCATCTTGTCGAATGCAGCCGGGTCAATCTGCGGCAGCATGTCGATGACAGTCGGACCAATCTCTTCCCGAAGCATGTACTGGATTGAGGTAATCACAGCCGTATTAGCCATGACCATACTCCTTCACACGGAGGCTCCCGGCAGGGTTGGACCCCGCCCGAGCCAGGCTTGTTCCTGTTACGTTCCGTGTGGTCAATCGGTCAAGGCTAGTCTACGGAGACTTCACCTCGTTTGGCCTTACCAGCCAGGGAATGCAGAAGGCTGGTGATGTAACTGGCGCGACCCGACTGCCCCACCGGAACCCTTTCCTTCGGTTCACTGGTTTCGATGCTGGGGGGTAGACCAATCGCCGGCCCGAGGGACGTGAGAACGTCTTGCTCGCCGCCTGTTGCCAACTTACCGGCCTGTACCAGTCGGTCATACAGTTCACCTGCGACCGCCGTGTACAGTTCAGGGTTGGCTTTCTGCCCCGCAAACACGCGAGAACGTACCTTGTCCATCGCGTCCTGAAACAGCCCCGCCTGGATCGAGCCCTCGGCATCCCACCGGATAGGCCCGCCCTTCGTGACTGCCTTTAGTATTGTACCGATTTTCTCATGGCTCGTCAAGGCCCCCTGTATGTCTTTTTCGATTTCAGCCACGAGAGCCTTGTTTTCACGAGTCGTTTCCCTGTTGATGAGGTCCGGCACCGCAGCGGCCAGGTCCCTCAACGACTTGGGCAGCCGTTCCAGGGAAATCTCCTTGCCGTCGTCTGTACCTTCATCTGTCTGCAAGTTGCCGCCTCCCTTTCGCAGTTCATCGAACACGGCCACTGCCTGGTTCACTTGGGCCTCTTGTGCTCCCACCGCCCGCAGCAGCCCCACCACCTCATCCTGCGTCACGGCCTCGGGAGACATCTGTAATTTCTTGAACGTCTCGAATACCTTGGTGGCGTCCGCCGCCGCCGCGAACTTTTCGTCTGCGCCCGCGACTTTTTCCAGAGACTTCAGGGCATCCCCGACGGTTACCCGGCGGTCCACCCCGTTCACCCGCACTTGCACCTCTCGGGCGTTCAGCGGTTTCTGACTCTCCGTGTGCGCCCTGACGAGGTCCTCGGCCTTGACCGGAATAGGGGCCTTGCCCTCCTCCACAATCTCATACCCGCCACCCTCTGCCTGTTTCAGTTCCATGGCCATATTACTACCCTCCCATCATCGGTTGGGGCGGAGGCGCTTCCTCCGCCAGTGTCTCAGGATACTTCATCTGGTCTGGGTATCTACCCAGCATCGTCTGCATGTTGATGTACGACTCTTGGAATCTAGCACGCACGGCCGGAGATGCTAATGAAAACTCAGGACGTGCCATGAATGCACCCATCACTTCTACGTGTATACTCACAATATCCGATTCGGAGACCTTCGCCACGCCGGCCTCTTTCTGGGGAGGCGTCTCGCCATCGTTGAACAGCAGGATGTTATTGAGCATGGCCTTCCGGTAGTTCTCCCATTCGGCGTCGTTGGCCACCGGCAGGTCCAGGTTCAGTTTCCTGGACTGGATGCGGAACCACCTCTTGGTGATGAGCCCGCCCTGCAACATGTCGTACAGGTCCCTGCGCTTCTGCTCCAGGCTGGTCGGAAACGCCTCCGCAATTCCCACCTCGACCTCGTGGGCCTTGGGAATCTCGTTGGTCGTAGTCAACTCGCCAGTCTGGGGGTCGATGACCACGCCGGCCAACGAGTCGTCCAACATCGTCTGGATGGCCACCCGCCGCGCCGGCCAGAGCCGGTTCATCCGGTCCAGCAATGCCTTGTACACCAGCGCATAGGCCCCCGCGATACTCATGGCGGGGAACGTCAGCGGCACCTGGCTCATTTCCTGAAGAAATCCCAGGCCCCGGGCACTGTCCACCCGGCCCTTGTTCTCCATGGGACTCGGGGGACTCAGCCTGTCCATGACGGCCAGGCCCATCTGGATGGCCCGCACCGGGAACTGGCCCAGGTCAGCCATGTCCAATCGGAATGCCTGGGCGTTCGGCACCGTGTAGTCTGGCTCGTACGACAGTGCCCTCGGCGGGTCCGACCCCTCGAACGCAGACGGGTCCACCCCCTGGCTGGCCGGGATGAACGTCGTCCCATGTATGCTCAGGTCTTCAACATTCTGAAGCGTCTTGCCCAGCGCCGCCTCCAGGGCCACGTTCAGTGGCAATACTATTTCCGGGTGCCCTCTCGAATAGAATCCGCCCACGCTCGAATAGGGTGCAATCGCAATCGGAATCGTCGGGGGGTTCTCAGCCTTGTCGAACTTCTTATCCCGGAGCAACAGGTCATCCGTCCAGATGCAATACCGGCTCAGGGCGTGGTTCCTGCCCTGCACCCACACCTCGTTCAACTTCACGTACTCCTCCAGGTCCTTCGACTTCTTTTCCCCGATTGACTCGACCCGGCTCCCCAACCCAGCCACTGTCGAAAACTCCGCCGCTGCCGAGGGCACCTGCCCGTACTGCACAGACTTTATCTGTACCTTCTGCCGGTTCTTCTCGATCTTCTCACCCAGACCCAGCGACTTGAGCCAGGCCAGCGGCACCCACCTCTGCCGAATGATGGCCGTCACCTCGGAAAGGGTCTTGGGAGCAGCCGGCACAGCCATGAGTTCCCAGGGAGGAACGACCTCGATTTCCGGGGGGGTGGACCCTTCAGACGATGGCTTGAGTGGCAGGGTCGGCTCAATCCACACCACCAGGCCGGCCATCCCGTACTGTGCCACCATCGGAATGAACTCCAATTTCGTTGCGTCGGCCTGCTCCTTCGACACAATGGAGTCCAGAACAATCTGGGACACCGATGCCTTGCGCATGTGGTCGAGCGTCATCAGCCGCCGCTGCACCTTGGGCAGCGTGTTCATCCGCAGCAGTTCCCCAATGCGCTCCCCGAAATCCTGCACAATCTCTTCGTACCTGAAGTCCAGTTCCGTCGTGTCCGTTTTCTTGACACGCACGGACCCCTCTCGATAGTTGATTTCATCGAAGTCCCGGTTCCCATTCAGGTACTCAAATACGATCCACCACACAACCCGCCTGACGTAGTGAGCCGCCTCCGCGCTCTCGCGCATGTGCGTCAACGCGGTCAGCAGGTCGCCCGGCTTGTCCGGAAGAATCAGTCGGCTGCTCATATTTCAATTCCTATGAGTGCTTGATGGTGACGCCGGTTTTGTCCAGCGAGGAGGGAGGACCACCGGCAGGGGGTACGAGGGGCTGCCGGCGCAGAAGACTCTGGATGACCTGGTGGCTCCCGGCAGGACCATCCATCCGGGTAGCCAGTACCGCTGCCAGGAGGTCCTCTACCACTTCCTTCTCCTGGTTCTGATTTCGCTGCAACACCCTGGTCATGCACAGAACTGCAGCCACGGCAATGACGCCCGTGACAACGAATGCGGCCGTGAGCAGCACAACAAGGTCAACAGTCAGTAACATGGAATTACCTCCTCACCCGTCTGACACGCGCAGGCCGTCTCCGCCCTTTATTATACGCGCGGCCATGCAGCACGTCAAGGGCTCTTTCCAGGTCCGCCTCGGACACGTTCTCCAGGTTCGGCATCAGGGGAAGCCCCAGGTCATCCCGTAGCATCCCTCGCTGGTGATAGTAGGCAACGGTCTTAGCCTCGGGGCCGCTCTTCTGGGAGTCCGGGCTGATGCGGACGACGTACTGGGGCATCCCGAGGGCCGCGTCGATGGCATCGTCGTGTTCCAGCAAGTTAAGGTCCGTGGTGAAATCATCAATCTGCCGGAACAGAGGTGCCCAGTGCTTCTCGTGCTGCCGGGAAAGAGGCAACTTGATGCGGTGGCTGGTGAACCGCCACTCTTGGCTCTTGATGCGCTGGGCTTTGCTGGGAGCCGACCGGCCTCCATGCTTCAGGTGGTACGGGCGGGGCCTCCAGCCTGAGTCCTGGCCGGCCGAGATGAACTCGGCCATGCGTATCTGGAGCAGGTCCAGGATCGACTGGTCCTCGCAAGCCACCACCCGGGGCAGCCACTGGCTTCCGTACTTCCAGATGAGGTTCACCAACCCGGCATCGGCCACCTTTCCGTGCCATATGTCCAGCAGCCACATGTTCAAGTCAGGCGTGAATCCCGTGACACAGACCACGGAGAAATCACTGGTGGCAGTGACCGTCGAGGCATAGTCCACCGTCATAACCACTGCCTTGACGTGCTTTTTCATAAACTGGCTGAACGGCATCACGACCAGTTCGGCTCCCTCCGTGGTCTCTGCCTTGTGACCCCGGGGCAGGGACCAGTACCGTAACTCCGCCTCGGACTCATACGGACCCGTCGACAGGTCGCCCAGCACCTCGTAGGTATCGTAGGTCGGGTGGATGTGGAACACCCGGTCTTCTTCGGCCACTGGCTCGTTGAGGTATTCGGCCGAGAAGTTGCCGGCCCCCATCCGCTTCTTCTGCTCCATCAGCCACTCGTACGAGGCCATCTCCGGCCACAGCAGTACGATGGTTCCATCCGGCAGTACCTCGAACGCCTTGTATCGCCGCCGATTGAACTGGGCAAAGCGCGGGTCATCTCCCTGGAGTGCATGGTACAGCAGCCCCCGCCGGTTGATGGTCGTGCCGAGCCATAAGAACTTCGAGCCCGACCTCAACATGGGCATAATCTGCTTGAACACCGTGCGGTCCAGGTGGTCGCGCAGGGCTGCCACGTCTGTGGACTTATCGGGATCGTACTCCGGGTCATCCAGCAGGAACAGGTCTGGGCGCTCTCCGCGCTTCCGGCCCGTCACACTGAACCCCTCCAGCGACGACCCGTTCTTCAGCGAAATCTGGTGGGCCGACCACAGGCCCTCGCCCCGGGTATACTTCAGGTCTCCCCAGTCCTGGATGACCCGTTCGTTCCTCGTCAACTGTGACCGGATGTACTCGACGCGCCGGCCTACCATCCGGTCGGTCGCCAAGCACAGGGCCACCGAGAAGTTTGGCCGTGTCACCATCAGGAACATCGGCAACTGGAGCGCGAACTTGAAGGACTTGGCGAATCCCCGGGGAGCCCCCCACACGTTGTGGTCATGCCCATGGAAGTCCCGGAGGAGTTCCAGATGAAAGTTGGCATTCGGTACATATCTCTTGAAGAACGGTATCGAATGCCCATCGTCCTGGATGTCGTACTCGGCCAAGTAGTACGCTTCGAAGAAGAGAAACGCCACTACAAAATCCTCGGGCGTCTCCTGTGTTTTCAGCACAGCCAGCCGGTACAACTGCTGCTGGTCGGCCTCCAACTCGTGGTAGTCGGGCGGCAGCGGCCAGTTCGGGTTGTCCTTCACTGGGGGGGCTCGATATGGGATCGTGACCGGGTTCATTCGGGCGTCCCGGCAGAGTCAGTCGGTTCTTGTTCCCGTCCTCCGGCGGCGGTACCAACGCGGGTCCATGCTTCTTCCCGGATGGCATCCACCACGGCCAGGCGCAGGACCTGGGTGGCAGCCGAGCGGACGTGATTGACAACTCCGCCGCTCGTCATTAGCAACGTGGGAAACTGGCGGTCCACGTAACAGTCATCTCGGATGTGGCCCATGGCGCGCTCGGTGACAGCCGCTAGCGTGTAATCACGCCCCGCCCAGGCCAAGGCCCTCCGTGCTACCAGGCCCATGGCCACGCCGTGTAGGGCCATCACCACATCCTTCGGTCTCACCTCCAGGAGCCGCGCCTTCGTCTCCTGCCAGATGTCTCTCCTCGGGGTCGGCGGCGTCGGGGCCGTCTGTGCCGGGGACTTGGGCGGGGTCGCCGTCTGTGCCGAGGTCTCCGGGCTCGTCTCGGGTTTCGACTTGCAGAACCGTTGGTGAGAGGCCAGACCCGCCTTCGACCTGTACTTGTTCCCGCACCACGGACAGGACTGTTCCTTCGATTGGGGGTTTGTGTTCTCCGGGGAGTTGTCCGACATGTTCGGCCTCCTTATCCAATGCTCTCTGAATCTGGGTAGTCACCCTTGCCATGCGCATCTGCTCGATGGCTACGTTACCGTGCTCGTCACGGGCCGTCAGTTTTACCAGTGCTCCAGACTGTATCAGGGCTTTCTGTCTCATCGCTTCCAGCATGGCGATGGCTCCCATCTTCGCCTTGGGACCCACCTCGTCGTCGATGACGATGTTGATGAGGGTGTTGACCTCCGTGCTGGGCGAGTAGCCCCGCCGGTGCAGGATGCGACCAATCTCCACGGGGTCGGAGAATGAGAACACGTACCCCAGGAACTTGTCAATGTCTTCCTGGCATAGCGTACCAGCCACGGGTTTTGTCAGGGCCTGTTCATCCACCGGCAGGTTCCTTATCATTGGCTATCATGGTTTCTCCTCCAGGTATGTGTCTGGTCCTTGGGGGCATCTACGAGAATCAGGCTATCCTTTACCACTGGCAGGCGCAGTCGAGTAGCCCACCACTTAGCCACGGCCATGGCCTCTTCACCGAGCGCGAATACCTGTTGCCCCTTGTCATCAAGCAAGGTCATGTGCCGGCCATGCACGTTCAACCGCAGCGACCATATTGGGTAGGAGCCACAACGTATGTCCCATCTGTCATGCTCAAACACTTCTACAGATACATCTGGTAGTTTGGATGTGTTCTCAGACGGCTCTGAAAATGTCATGGCTTCTCCTCCTTGGGTTCCTTGGGTTCTTTGAGAATGGCTGCTCCGGCCCGGCGGGCAAGTTTCAGGAGAGCCTGCCGGGAGGCCCCCCGCCGAAGGGCTTTGGCCAGGGTGAGTTCCTCGTCCAGGCCGGCCCCAAACTCCTTGATGGTCTCGGCAGTGACATCCGTGACGCCCAGTTGAGTCTTGCGCTTGCTGGAACGGTAGGCCCGGTTGCCCTTGGCTGCTGTGCCGGGAGCGATGAAGCCCGGCCCGCCAAAACGGGATACCAGCAGGAAGGCTTTCTCCAAAGCCTGGAAGTTGAAGTAGGACTCGCCGTTCGGCCACTCGATGGTTCGGACACCCAGGGCCAACAGGGTCGCACGGGCACCCACGATGTTGGGTTCGATTTCCTGGTGGCCCTGGGCACGCTTCTTGTGGAAGCCCATCATCAGGGCAAAGTCCCGGACCCGGTAGAGTTCGATCCCCTCTCCGATGTTGAGCACGTAAATGTCGAGGGACCCCCCTTCGAGGTCCGTGGCATTGCGCTTCTCGCCGTAGATGAGTCTGGAGGACTTAGACTTCGCCACTGGTAGCCTCCTCCTTCTTGTGGGCTCGATACTTCTTCTGGTATTCCCGGGCCTTAGCCTTGCGAACTTCAGGAGACTGGGCTCGACGACCCCCATACATCATCATGCGCGTGATGGTGCCCAGGGTCTTGGCCGAGGCGGATACCGCGTCAGAAGTCATGTGAGCCAAGCAGGCTTCACAGACTATAGTACGAAGCGTGTGGGTAAGCCGGCTGACCCGGCGTTTGGACTCGAAGACCCCATTCCCAGTATTGCAGACGTAGTACAGGTGCGTGTGCGGCGTCGGTTCCTCGCAGTGCTGGCAGGGCTGGGTGAAGTGGGGGTAGAAAGCACAGTCGCAGCGGCGGCGGGCACACGGGGCACGGTAGTAGGAACAGGGACGCGGACGCAGGCCGGAGTCGATGTGCTTCACCCGGC
>Ga0307377_10003823_pt1 | contig 16741 bp, 28 predicted proteins | sample TR3MG_FD_202535 | JGI IMG/M metagenome (GOLD analysis project Ga0307377, IMG submission 202535) | Soil microbial communities from Risofladan, Vaasa, Finland - TR-3 | ecosystem: Environmental > Terrestrial > Soil > Coastal area > Acid sulfate soil | place: Finland: Risofladan, Vaasa | collected... | reverse complement strand
AACCTGCTGTACGTGGTAGACGATGAGTCGAGAATGGATCAATACGGACGGCAGATTGAGCGGGAGTCTTCGGTGGTGCCTGTTGAGAGCAACAGCGCCGGAGCCAACTGCTACGCCTTGCTGAACGAGTAGGTCTTTCCAAACCGGCGGTGCCCAGAAGGTGCCTAAAGGCCCGGTTTCTACGTCGCCCAGAGGGACTTGCCTACGCCGCTTCCAGTGAGCGTAGATCGAACTGAACGTAGGGCATCCCGCCCGGCATGATGCTCCACATCGCTTTGGGCATTGCCCATTTGCCCAATCCGGCGGCGATAGCCAGGATGCACAAGACTTCCATCGTCGGGTGCTCGGCCCAGTGGTTGTCGTGTTTGTCCATGCACAGGTTGAGGAAGGTCCAGCCTCCACCTCCGCCGTCCCCGATGAAGAAGTTGCTCGGAAGCTCCCGAAGCAAGTCGGCAATCTTCTCCCGGCTCTCATCCACGCGGCCGGGATGCAGCCCGTAGTCACGCATGATCCCCTCCACGATGAGGGTTTCGATGACTTCTCCGTCATCGGCCTCCGCGTCCGTGTAGAGGCAGTGCGCCAGCAGGTCAGTTACAGCTTGGGTGGTGAGTTTCGCCATTGTGGTGCTCCTAGTTTTGTCGGGCTCTCCAACGGAATTTGTAGTCGAGTCGCTTGTTGACCCGTTCGCCCGTCCAAGGTCCCAGGTACGTTGCGCCGTTCAGGTGGTCCTTGCGCTCCATGCAGTAGCCCTTCGTGTAGCATTTGTCGTTGCCGACCGGAGCGCCTTCGTAGTAGCCCTGGGTGCCCATGCGGAGGACGGCGTGTTCGATGTGGGCTTCGATCCACTGTTTGGATTCTTCGTCGTATCGTTCGATGTCGATGCGAACGTGAGCCGGCAGCGGTAGATCACGAACCGTCGCCGACCGGATTCGGTCTCCGCTTTTGAAGACCTTGGGTTTGCGGACCTTCTTGGCTTTTTGCGCTGCGGGCCGGGGAACGGGGGCTAACCCGCGTTTCTCCAATATGTCACAAAGCGCGGTGATGAACTCCACATCACGCTCGGCTCGGACAGCTTTGAAGTGCGTTCCGTAGTCGATGGTGTAGTCGTTGTTCTCTTCGTCTGCGGCGTACTGGTCGTGGATCTCCTGATCCACGTCGGCGTAGGTCATCAAGGTCGTGGAGTAGCCGGTGGCGTAATGGGAACCTGCCAGGATATTGGAAAAGGCATCGACTTCTTTGGCCTTCCAACCGTAGTCCACACCAAACATGCCGGCACCGTGATATTTGGCCTTGGCTTGTTTCCCGGTGCCGCGCAGGAACCGGGTGAAGGCGGACATGGCCCAGGACTTCGGGATCTCAGAGAGCCCACGGAGCAGCGTGTAGAGCCATCGTCGGTTCTCGTCGGTGTCGTGCGTTTTGATTTCGGCGATGACCTGGGGATCGTCGTTGCCCTCAAAAGCGTTCTCAAAAGGAACGTAGGTAGAACCTCGATTGCCGATGAGCACAAGCAGTGCGTTCAAAAAATCATCGGGTCGAGCTTGGGCTCTCTTGATGGTTTCGATTTCGTGGGCTTGTTTGCAGCCTTCTCTGTCCGCCGCGTACTTGTCGTAGTTGAAGACTTTGTTCTTACGGTCGTGGTAGCCGTGGAGTTCGTCGATGGCCGCCATCCGGTCCTGGTAGGCTGCCAGTTCTGCTTTGGTGAAAAGTGGTTTTCCCATATAGGGTTCTCCTGGCTATGGGGTCTCGATGACCATGTTGTTGGCGTCGGCCAGTTTCACCCAGAAGCGCCCCTTGAGTTTCTTCTCGGGGCACTTGACGATGGTGAAGGTCAGCGACGAATAGGCTTGAAGGTCTTTGCGCGCTCGGATGTAGACGCGAGCACACTTGAGGACGGTGCCTTTGGGAAGCGTGACGTTGGGGCTGAACTGGTTGCCGTTCTTGTCCTCCAGCCACACGGTTGCGTTGGGGCCTTGGATGATTTTGCACTCGCCACCGGCTGTCCCGCCAGACGTGTAGTTGTACCGGCTGGAGTAGGTCGGCAATTCAGCCCGCTCCCAGAACTTCGCGTTACGACGCTCGGGATGCAGCACAAATGTCCAGTCTTCGGCGAGGGTCAGTTCGTCGCCGATGTCGGGCACGTAGAGCGTCATGCTTCCCATGGTTCTTTTACGCAACTTTCAGGCTCTCTCCACGCAGGAGGGGCCAGCCATTTTCCCAATCGTCGATGATGGTTCCAACCCATCCCCGTTTGAGCATCAGGTGCCGTAGAACGTCTTTCTCGGGAAAAGGAACTCCGACGTATTCAAAGCCCTCTGGGAACACGCCAATCACGCGGTCTTTGAGTCGGCCCTTCTTGCGCATTGGCTGATCCAGGCGCCAGGTCAGGTCGATGACCTTGCCGTTGATCTCGGCCCACCCGTGCTGCACAGCGATGATGGCCTGCCCGAAAGCCCAGCCTTCGTGGTAGACCAACTGGTCACTGAAGTCGTGATGGACGAGCATCTGGGCGTTGTAGTAGCACTGCTGTTGCTGAAACCGTTGCCGGCTGTTGTCCACGGCGTCGAACACGATGGACATTTCCTCGTCGGTGAGTTCTTGGCTCGTGAAGTCCACGCCGTTCTGATTGACGAAATCCTCCATGCAGGCGTACTTGAATCCCTCGGGGACCCGGATACCCAACTTCGTGCGGGCCAGGGTGCTCACGCGGAGCCATTCGCGGACGTTGCTCATGTCCATGGTCCTTTCGGAGTGAACGCACCGATGAGCGCCTCACCCAAGTCTCGGGCTTTCTCGCACTCGGCTTTGCCACATTCATCTTCGCAGAACATGCCCAACTCGTTCGTGATGGTGAGGGGCTTGCCTGTGGTCTTGCACACGATGTTCACTTCATCGTCGCTGACCCATTTCTGAATGGACTCGCACATCAGAGGCCCTCCGAGAACGCCTGCCATCCATTGGAGCGAAGGCTGCGAACGATGTAGGCCGCTTTCTCGGTCGGCCCTGAGAAAATCTCGGGCTTGTTCCCCGCCATCGCAGCTTCTACCCATTCCTTCGTTTCTTTGAGGCCGGGAGTGGGGGCTCCTGTGTCCGAGACAAACTGACGCACGTCTTTGATGAACTGGATTTTTTTGTCCACGTTGGGGGCCGGCTCCAAGCGAACACGCTCACGCCCCAGGCTTTTTCCCACCGTGTCGGGGATGGTGATCGTGCCGCCGATGGATTGGACGAACACCTCCAAAAGAGCGATGGGAAGTGAAAACTCGACCCCACCCTCGTTGATCCCAACTTCGATGAACCCGGGCTTTTTGTGCCCAAGCGTCATGCCGGACTCGGAGTCTTCCAGGGTCAGGTGGTATTTGTTCTTGTCGGCCATGCTCTTGTCCTGAACCCTAGAAAGGGCAGTCGCCAACCTTGTCGGCTTTCAGATTGAGGCTCTGTTGGTCCGGGGTGGTCTTCTCGGTCTTGACCACGTTCTGTGCGGCGGTCCACACGAGGGCCATGCCTCCCTCAACTTCGATGCCCACGCTCCAGCCGTACTTGGTCTCACCGTGCCAGCGCACCGGACCCACGAGGCCGATGGGCAGCTTGCGGCCACGGACCACTTCCACGGTCTTGCCACGAAGGGCACCACAGCCGTCCGACTTGCGCCCGTTGCCGATAATCTCTCCGCGACCGTTACGGGGAAGTTCGCCTGCCACCACGTTGCGGATGAAGCAGTGGGAGTTGTCGGTCACAATCATCGAATCGGACATGGTTCTCGTCTCCTGGGTTCTACACAAAATGCGTGTGGGTTCTACACTGCGAAACGAACGCCCCAGATTTCCGTGTCCGTCGGGACACGGCCCAACTCGCGGTGAAGCTGCTTCTGCTCTTTCCGCAAACGGCTGGCGACGATGCGGGCCTGGTAGTGGGACCGTTCCCCATCGCAGTAGAGGTTCTCGGGACTCAGGGCGTTTTCGATACGCCGAAGCTCGTTGAGGATCTCATCCTCGGTGCGTGTGGTGACGGGCACGACAGGGGCGCTCTCCCCTTCCTTGCGGAGTATCGAGGGGGCCACGCGCCAGTAGTGAACGCGACCATCATCGGGGGTGACGGAGACGGTGCGCTTGTTGACACGAAGCACGGTGCCTGTGTGCATTTTGCCTGCACGACCCTCAAACTTCACACGGTCGCCTTTGGCGAAGTCGCTGGACTGCCGGCTGTAGTCACGAATGCCGCGCTCCTCGGGAGCCACCTTCTCTTGGGGCTTCGCATCCGTGGGGGCACGCGAGATCAGGCTGTAGGGAACCGTCCACACAGCACCCGTAGCCGAATGACGGACGCGCCCTCGGTCTTCCAGGGTGCGTACCTTGGCACGACTCGGGTTCAGCTTGACGATTTCGCCCAGGGTCTCTTCGCCCCGACGAGAGCCGAAAAGAACTTTGTCACCAACAGAGAGGTCGCTGCGTTGCATACCCTCTCCACAGGACACAGGCGCAATCTACACCGCGCCTATTGCGCGGTTTGGAGCATGTCGATGGCGGCCTTGATGTGGCGTTCTTGGAGCCCGTTGGCCCAACTGGTCTGCACCAGATAGGGAGTCATGTGGGCGAAGGCTCCAGGCCCCATGTCGTCGAGAATCACGAATCTCTCGATTTCCAGGTGTTTGTTTTCCGTCAGCCAGACTTCGACTTCCGTTCCCCGAAGTCCGGTGCGTCTGAGTCCTTCGGGTAGTTCCGAATTGGTCGGTGTTCGACCAATGACTTCGCCTGTGAACCCACGGCTGTCCAATACGCGCTGCATCTGATCCGGTTCAACGTAGTAGCGCCACGAAGTTGAGGACACGACTTTGGCGTCCGTGGCAGCGAGGATGGCGTTGAGATGTTGAACGGGAACCGGGTCCACCATGTAGCCCCAGTAATCGTCGCCCCCGGCTTGTGGTTCTTCGCAAAGAGGGTTGTCGGCGAAGTAGTCGGCGCTGTTGAGCACGCCGTCCATATCTAAGAACACAACACGCATGGGTAAATCCTTGCCTTACCTTACCCGGCCTAGGGACGCCTAGCCTGGGAAAGCCCCTCCGTGCTGCGCATCGCGTCGCAACGCCAAGCCGCTACCATTGAGTCGTATCGGTCAATTCAATTTCTTCTTTGGAGAAACTGTCAATGGCTGTCGCCATCGTTCCCAAGCCCGTGGGCGTGAACTGGACGCGGTAGCGCCCACCGATAGCCCCACTCTCGGCCGGATGCTCTTTGTCCATTCGGTCGCGCCACTCGACGTACTTGGTCCGTTCGTGGGCGTCGAGGCAGAACCACAGGTAGTTCTCAGAGCGTTCTTTCTGGTCTTCCAACTGACGTTCCAAATCACGGACGCGATCTTGGAGCACGTCGATGGTATCCACATCCCCTTTGAGTTTGCGTAGCTCATCCCGATCATGGACGGCCTCGTCGGCGTCCATGCGGGTCAGTTCCAGAGTCGCCTCCAACTCAGGAACCTTCCGCGCTTCGGCCCACAGGCAGGCAGGCATGGCGAAAAGACGAGTCCCACATTCATGTGGGATTGCCTGACTTACGTGGATGATGTCGTCGTGAGGGTCGCCGCAGACGTGCGTGACCTTGAAAAGACCGTCCGGTAGAGAAAGTTCTTCAGCGAGCGTAGCCATCGTGGGGTCTTTCTTTTGGATTCGATCTCGTCGAGCATCCGGTTCAGGAGGTCAGGGAGGTCCCGAAGGAACTCGGCGTCTTTGTAGCGCAGCATGTTGGGAGCAACCACTTCGGCTCCTTTTGGATTTCCGGGCAACGTCGTGAATTCACGGAGGCGGAACACGGAGGCAGAGGCGCCAGACGTGACGCCACTGAACTCCAACTTGTGCCGGAAGTCTTGCACGGCCCCCATCGGGCCACGGGCGAGGTAGAGCTTGCCCCACCCATCAAGGTGTTCCTTGATGCCGGAGATTTCGGAGTCAGTCAGATGTGTCATGTCATCACGTTCTCTCGGATGAGTCTGTCATCCATGCCGGTGTCGATGTGACCCGCTGCACTGGCGATGATGCCCCCACGGCTTCGGGCTTCTTCCATGAGACCCTCCCACTCGATGGGTTTGTTGTTGGCCCAGGCGTCCCGCAGATCCACCGCCACTTCTTCCTCCTGGGTCTCCTCTTTGATGTCGTCCATGGTTTTCCGACGGACGAACATGAGGATGTTCAAGAAGTGCCCACGTCCCAGGTCTTTGTAGGGAGTCCGTTTCCCGTCGCCGCCGACCCAGATCCGAGCGTCGGCCAGGGCTTTCCGTTCTTTCTGGTAGGCGGCTTCGTCACGACCTTCTCCCCCGGCCAGATGCCATTGCTCCGGGTGGCACATCTGCCACATGATCTCGTCGTCTGCCATTTCGCCCATGATGATGAATCCTTGGATTGCCTAACCGGGGTTTGCGTAGCCCCTGCTAGCCTCGGGCAACCGCGCCCAGCCATTCCAGACTTTGCCCCGCCGTGGCCGACCTATGCTGGCCCGGCCTAGTGCTTACCTGTTGTACGCAAAAAGCTGGTCCGGTAACTCACCCAAGCTGGAACGGTAAGTCGGCTTTTGCAGATGGTTCAACCATTCCAGCGGTCCCGGTCGTGGATCGATCCAGGGTTCGATCCACGACAACAGCGGCAACCCCGAAGACCCACTTGATCGGAGCGAGATCAAGTGCCTTTCAGTTCCGCGCTCTAACTCCCCGAATTCGTGCGCGTAAAGGCCATAGGGGTTTCAGTGTAGATGACCCGTATAAAACCTAGTCTATCACTGCCGAATTCAGGGAGTTAGGGGGGTTCCACAGAACAGTTTTTCAAACCCCGCCGGCCAAGTCCGCAGTATCACTGCGAAACTGTGAACGCAAGGATTAGAGAGAATCATAGGTTTTAGACTTGAGGGCCGATTTTCTGAGGGGCCCTTATTGTCGGGGACCGATCTAGGACGGGTCCTTTTCCTCGGGGAAGCACGCCTTCAGAGCTTGGAGGACGAGCCTCCAGATGTTGTAGGACAGCCGTGGGTAGTTCTCGACTCGACCAGTTCGGGTGAAGCCTTTGCCAGAACGAAGATCCTCCAGCTTGTAGGCAGTCTTGCCTTTGCGGCAAACGCGAACTTCGTAGTCCCCGCGCCGCACGGAGCCGCCCGCATTGTAGATGTACGTTCGGCCAATCTCGCGTTTCTTGGCCTCGTCACCTTTGGGCCACATTTCGATTTTGACGACGATCATTTCACTTTCGGGGGTTTGAGGCGCTTGGCCGTCTTGACCTTGCGCTGCTTCTTGTCTGCGTCACAGTAGCGAGTCTCGATGGTTAGATCGTAGCCGGTCAGGACTTCCGCCATCACGCGGGTTTCTTCAATCTGGCACCCGTTGTGCCCACGCTCGATGATGTCGGGCGTCCCGTCTTTGGCGATGTGGACGCGGAAGTATCGGTTCCCCTGGAGCTTATGCCACCCAGGCTTGAGGGTGCGGTTCTCGTTCCACCAAACGTCCACGTCGTTCTGACCGACCACCTTCACTTGTCGGAACCAGTCGAAGTATCCGCCTTGGCCCAAATCCGGTCCCCACAATCGAGTTGGCATCCGCCAGAGAGTTACACGTTCGGGATCGTCTACGCGAACGCTTGCTACTTCGGGTGCCCCGTCGTCCGTGAAAATGTCCGTCACAATCTCGGGCTCGCCCCAGTCTTTGTCCTGGGCGAGCTTCATTTGAATCACGTCCCCGACCTTGAACCGGGTGCCATCGTGGGTCGTGACGGACTTGCGGCCCTTGGGCTTCTTGCCCTTGATGGTCTGACTGCCAATTTGAACGTCCAACCCGGCTTTGCCGAAGAACGTAGCGATCTCATCCATCATGTCTTGGGGTGTCATGTCTATTCCCCCAGGTCGTAGTAGAGATCCCGTCCGCTCTTGGGATGCGTGTAGATGTCGTAGCCGATGGCGTACTGGCGCATGTCTTCGCACCACGCTTCGACGCTGGACTTGTTGTTCTTGAGGTAGTCCTGCTCGTCCGGGCCAAGCGTAACCTCAAAATCGAGTTCCCCTTTCTCGTCGAGGAACGCTTTGCAACGGAACTGGACCCCTTCCAAGAAACGGTCGCCGATGCCGTAGCCGTCGAGGAGGACGTATTCCGTTTCCACGATTTCTTCAGTCTCCGCGTCTTTCCATGTGATGCCCATGTCAGCCTTGCTCCGTGTTGATTGTGTAGGGGACAACCTCGATGTCGAGGGCTTTGAATTCTTCGGAGATGCCAAGTTTCTTGGCGAGATCCCTCATGCGTTGGAGATCCCGTTCGGCCATGACGACGTACTTGGCGTCTGGGTCGGCCAACGTCTCGTGAATGTAGCGGTTGGGCTCCAAGGCCATGTGTCGTGCTGCATCCATGTCTAGCTCTCCAGTGATTCCACGAAAGCGTCGAACTCGGCCTTGGATTTCCAGGGCACGACGTTCTGCCGCTCGGCCAGAATGTTGTCGTCGCAGATGGGGTTGTTTTTCAGCATCGGACCAAATTCGGTCCACGAGGAGCCATCCCCAAAGGCCACGTCCCCGCCGACGTGTCGAACGTCAGCCGGGTCGCCGGACTTGTAGGCGTCCAGGTGCTCACGGTCGGTGAACAACACGAACTCGCAGCCGTCGTCCATCACGTCAAAGAGGAAGATGTACTTCCAAGGTGTCAGGTGTTTGCTCATCAGATCAAATCCTCTCCAAGCAGTGCCTTCGCCATGGCTTCCTCGCGCCCTTCGTAGTGAGAGCCTTCTCCCATGTTGGCGTCGTTCAGCGCCGTGATGATGAAGGCTTTGATTTCCGCTTTGCCCTCTGAAGTGGAGGGGTCCACGCCCAGTTTCTTGAGCGCGGCCATGTCCACGTTGAAGCTAAGGTGGAGGGGGTCCATCAGAACGTGCCCTCCTCGTCGCTGGCGGGGAAGAACTTGTCGGGTTCAAGATCCCAAGGCTCCGGGGCGTCAGGGTCTTCCATGTGAGCGCAGAAGCCTTCCTCGCGCCAATCCTGGCAGGAGTACGGGCAAGCCACGGTTCGGGGTTCAGGGGTCACAGCACCGCCTCCCGAAGCATCCGGCGAGGGATGCGGTAGGTGCCGTACTGGTACGAGCCACGCAGGGGCTTGACGGACAGGATCTTGTGAACCTGCCCATTGCTCAGTTTCCAGCTTTCGCCCACTTTGGGCTTTCGGCTGGATTTCACAGCGGCCAGTTCGCGGACCTTCTTGCGCCACTCGATGGCGTAGCCCTCTGTGGGCTCGTCAGCGGCGTCGAGGTAGCTGATGGGGCAGTTGTAGTAGCAAGGCCCCATGGATTCATCCATGTCCTTGTAGCCCCAGGTGTCGCCTCCGTGCTTCGCCAGCAGGTAGCACCCGATGAACGTGCGGGTTTCGCCAACTTTGCCTCCCTCGTGGAGAGCCCACATGACGTTTCCGCGGATGCAGGATTTGAGGGTGCGGAAGACCGAATCTTCGGTGATGTGGGGAGCCGTGAGGTCACGGATCAGGTCACGCTTGGTGTCGGTGTGGTAAGGGAATGTCCAGCCCATTGGTCGTTTCTCCTGGTAGCTACACAAGCAACTTGCGCGTTCTACACTTACTCGTTCCAGTGAACGCCTTTGAAGAAAGAGACGACGACTTCCACGGTGCCGGAGCCAGGCCAGTACCCGCAGTCAATGCGATGCCCCATGGCGTCCAGAGCCCGCTCCAAACGCATCCGGGTTTCGTGGCTCCCCGTGGAGAGGTAGATGCACGACATTCGCCCGTAGGTTTCATCGCTCACTTTGCCGTGTTTGAGGCCCAGGGTCGCAGCCTCCGCAAACATGGCAAATCGAGGGTTTTGAGCGGCCAGGGCGCTGAGATCGGCGAATAGGCGCTTCTTGCTCTTGGGCCGGTGTTTGGCGGTTTGGCTATTCCGGCGAACCGGGCGTCCGAGGGAGTCCAGAGTGGTCATTCCGATCATAGGGGTTACACAGGAGTCCTGTTTTTTCTACACGAACCGCGTCTTTGACGCTCGGGTAGAGTGTTTTGATGACCGACGAAGAACTGGAGATCTTTCGCCAAATCACCGCTTTCTCGGGCAAAGCGAACGATCTGCACCCCCTCAAGCTGGACCGTTGGTGGAAGACTCTTGTGGGGGCTCCTGATCCCATCTATCTCCAAATGGGGTTCCACGGCATTTTTCAGCAGATCGACGAGGGGGCTCGGGCAGTCCAGGCGATGTTGGATCTCGTTGGTCCTGAAAACCTCCCCGTGTCGCACCAAGAGATAGCCCAGCGCCACATCGGCTATTTCACCTTCCATGTGTCTTCAGAAGTCGCAGGCACCCGCAAGTTCGACGTGAAGTGGGACAAGGCCAGGAACCACTGGAACCTCTCCAGCCCGGAGGGGGACACGGTGGAGGCCACCAGCAGTAAGTTCCTCACCGATCTGGAGAAAGCCGTCTCCAAAGCGGAGGAGTGGACGGTAGAGCTAGATTCACTTGCACCCCCGGAAGAGTAAATTAGGTAGGAGGAACGACCCATGACTGGAAAAGTCGTCAATCTGAAGGCACTACGCGACCGCATGTTCGTTTGGACAATCGCCGGAGAACCAACCGTCGAATCCTACGAACTATCTCGCATCCTGGGATACGTCCAATGGGGGTCCCTGCGAAAGCAGATCCTCACCGATTGGGAAGACTACCTCACCAGTGGTGACGATTACTTCTTGGTTCACGACTCGGTTGCACTACGGACCTACGAGGCAGAGTGGAACAACAGTGGGCACGGGGGTGGAGGCTCGACCAAGGATCCGGTGAAATCAGATCGGGGATACCTGTTCGTCACCGGCTCCGGCCTCAAGAAGATCTTGGCGAAGTCCAAGAAGAAGAACATCCATGCGTTTCGTGCCGACGTGAAGGCCACTTTCGTCGAGGTAGACACCAACTACGAGTTCGTGGCACCCGATGATTTCGCCGTGGACATCAGCACCGTTCGGGAGCAACCGGCACCGAAGCCGACGGTGTTTCTGGCGGATCGAAAGTTCAACTACGAAGTCCTCCAGACTCTCTTGAAGCAACTTCAGGAGATGGACGATCCCATCATGCGTGAGATCGCAATTGCGGCGGCCGAGGAGGCCACGGGTCGGGATTTCACGCATCTACGTCAGCCAAAACCCGCTCCGGCCCCCGTTCCCACGGTTGTCACGATACCGACCAAGGTCATTGAGCGAGATCCCCTCCCTCCACTCAGGATCACTTCAGGTCCAATGCTCGATGAGGAGGGGTTCTACTCCCTCAAAGCCATTGGAGCCAAGGCCGGTGGGTACTCCCCCAACACCGCAGGGAAGGCCGCCAATGTTGTCGCCGACCGCATGGGGTACTCCCCGGAGCAGATTCGTCGAACTCAACTGAGTTTCAACGATCTCCCGGTGTTGAAGGACACCAACGGCCGTCCCCGGCAGATGTTCCGGTTCGCCAAGAACTTCTCCAACGAAGTCATCATGGAGCTACGGATCAACGAACGGTTCCAGCCAACGCCGCAGCCCAACTTGCCATCGCTCTCGTTCGCACACGGGGAGAAGCCTCCGAAGCTCTCAGATGCTTTCGTGCTCGGGGACGACGAGGATGAAGCGGACAGTGACCACATCGAGAGCATCGTGCAGACGCTCCAGGGTCACAGCAAGCACTAGCCCGGGGGCAGAGCCTTCTGTTCTTTTGCCGCCGCCAGGAGCTTCTGCTTCTTGGTTTCGATGCCCTTTTTGTCGATGAGGGCCCATCCCGCAACGTAGGCGACACCGGCAAAGGCGAGCCACATCGGGTTTGCTGTCCAGAACAGCATCATCGCGCAGGTAGCCAACCCGGCCCATTTGACGTTGCGACCCAGGCGATACTGTGAGGACGACTCCGCCAGGTCAGTCACCATCCGGTCCACGGAGGCGTTCTCCACGGCGGCAACAACGAGTTGATCCTCATCGTCAATGACGCGGGAAACTGCTCCGCGTTCGGGCAAAGGAAACAAAGACTTCGGGAGGGCCGCTGTCAAACTCCCAGCAATCTGATGTTCTCGCATGACACGATTGCCCAATTCAACCGCGTCCTGTTGGCTCCCCACCTCCTGCCAACGGTTCGGTCCCCACACAGGCAAGACGTTGACGCGCCAGGGCTCTCCAGGGAGATGGCTGATTTTGACACCATCCATCGGGGCAGCCTTCCTTTCGTCCCCATCCAGGTAGCCCATGATGTCGTTGATGGAATGTGCCGTTGGCCGGGTGTCATCCATACCGGCTCCCTGGAACGTCTCCATCTGACAGCAGCCGTTCCCGTGCCAGTTGGGCAGAGCGCCCGCACAGGTACGGCAGAACTTGGTGTGGAGCTTGTACGGGGTCTCGGTTTGAGGGTCCGTCAGTTCCAGGGCCATCGCGGCCACGCCCAATGTCACAAAGATGTTGGGTTGCTGAGATTTGAACCGTCGAGATCCAGCCATGGCTGTACGGGCGGCTCCGTCACCACTTGCCAGTCCGGCATTGACCATCGCTACCCGGTGGATCGACGTGGCACTGACAGCCTCGATGCGACGGGCGAGCTTGGGTTTCCAGGCGCCACTCCGACTTCGCACGATATGGAGGAAGGTTCCCGTACCCCGGACAGTGACGCCTTTGCTCTCTTTCGTCGGTTTGACCCGACCCACGACACGGGGCGCGTTTCCAAACATCACGTTTATGTCCGGCGCGGCGTCCCACAGGTGTTGAAGCTCTGATCGTGCTTCGGCTCCGAAAGTATCCTCGGCTGGAGGAAGGGCTGGAGGTTCTGACGCTTTGATCTGAGCAACGTACTCATCGTCGATGCCCTGACGCACGAAGGCGTAATCCAGCAAGATAGTCGCCATGTTGACGAGCCCGTTGTCAGAAGCGTAGTCGCCAAAATACGTCGCCGCCCAACTCAGGCAGGCGGTCGTATTGAAGTCTTCCTTGTCATCCCCATCGAAGGCTTCCTTGACGCGCTCCTTCAAAGCGTCGGGGACGTTCCGCACCATCTTGGCGAGGAAGAACTCCGCCTTCGTCATCCACTCAGGTTCATCGGTGCCTCGTTTGAGCTTGGAGAGTTCTTCCTCGTAGTTGAACCCTTCTTTGGCGAGAGCTTCCCGAAGCTGGCTATCGAAGACCGTTTCGTCACTGTCCCGGTCAGGAAAGAGGGCGTTCTCGGCGGCACCACCCGCGAGGCCCTTCAGATCAGCGATGAACCGAGCCCCCGCTTCCCAGGCGATCCGTTGGCGTGCGGCTTCCTTGGCCGCCGGGCTCGCGGTTCCGTTTCCGTTTCCGCTATCCCCGCCTCTGAGAGTGAGATCGCCTCCAAACCCCGCCGACATCAACACCACCATCTACCAGGCCCTCCGAATGGCACGCTCGGCGATGAGCAGACCATGTTCGTGGGCCCATCGGCGCATGTGTTCGACGTGTGCCGGCTCGGCCACCCGGTTACAGTACCCACGAGCCTGCACGATGGTCTTGGTCGGAACATGGACCTCAATGGTCAACATGCGCTCCTGGTTGCACTGGAGCGAGTAGATCGCTTTGGCCCCACGGGCGATGTTCCAAGCGTAGGACGCCACGCAGTGCTTGAGTTCACGGCCCTCGTTGCGAAGCTCCTCGTAGTGGAGGATTTCTTCGATCTTCCAGTGCTCGACAATTGGCCGACCCGTTCGCTTGTCTTTGGTCTTCTTGTTGTGACGCCATCCCTCCACCCCACAGGTGTCGAACTTCTCCGGTGGCGGTTTGTGGTAGACGGCGTAGGCGTTCCGTCGAGCCATACGCTGATGGGCGGCCAACTCGTCGTGCCACTCCCGCATGGAGCGCAGGAGGCTCTGTGCCGTGCGGCCTTTGATCGACCACTCGGGGTTCTCGACACGCACATTGTCAATGTAGTCGATGAGAGGCCCCACTTGGGCAGGGTCCAACATGCCCTGGTTGCAGAGCCATTGGATGATGCCCGCACGGAAGATCTCCCCACGAGGTCCATGGGAGAATCGGTCGCCCCATTCCGTGTCGCACAACGCTTCGGCCAACCGACGTTCACCGTCGAACGATTGGATCTGTGTCCATCGGACAGCGGACACCACGTTCTTCACCCCGCGCTGCGCCATGAAAGTGTGGCACTGCTTTTTGGTGAACGGGATGAGGAACTTCCCTTCCTTGATGAGTTTGTAGAGACTGGCGCCTTGCGCAAGAGTTACGAACAGGTCGATGTCACGAAGGAGATCGCCGTCGAGTTCTTGCGCCGCACCGTCGGGTGCAATGGCACGGTGGGGGGCTCGGGCAAACCAGGCGGAGTACCAGAACGCAGGCATCGAGTATTCGACAAACAAATGTTTGATGAGGCTCGTCACGATGGAGCGCATCGACTTACCACGGGGTTTCCATTCGTCCACGGGACGCACCCATTTCGCCTGGATCCGCAGCATCCGATTGAGAACCTCCCAATCTTCCGGGCAGTCGATGACCTTGCGGGCTTTCTTCGGAAGCTGACCGAAGGGACCAAGGCCGAAGATCAACGTGTACTCTTTCTTTGGATCCGTCTTTTTCGCCAATGCAGCGGCGAGCACCGTCTCTTGACGACGCCTTTCTTCGTGACGAAGCGCAATGCTTGACGAACGAGCCATAGCGAGCCAACGGTTATACGCGAAACTTCCCCATTGTCACGAGTCCTTCGGTAAACGCCGGTTTTCCATCTTCGTATTGTAGATAAAGCCCTGTTTGACGAATCCTTCGTCAATGTCTTTGATCCGCTCCATGCAGGCATGGGCGGTTTGGCTCCCGTCCTGCATCATGTCGTGGAGGGTCTTGAGAGCTTCTCGGAGGGCGTCGGATTTCCGATCCACGGAGTTCAGGATGGTCTCCCGGTGGGCCTCGTACTTGCACACCGCCTTGTGCTCAGACGCGATCATGGCAAGCACTTCTGCCCATCCAATCTTGGGTGAAGGTTTGGGTTTTTTCTCCGGGGCTTCTTCAAGGACCGCATTGCCTGGGTCGTACTGGTAGCCCCGTTTCGTGTGGATTTGTTTGGCCGCCTCGGCCTCTATTTTCATGGCGGCAGCAGAGTCTTTGGCCTTTTGCTGTCGGGCCGCAAGATCTGCTTGATACTCCTCGTAGAGTTCGCGCTCCAAGGAGTAGGAGTCTTCGTTGTTGGCTTCGTCCCATCTCGCCATCTCGTCTTCGCCCAGGATGGTGACGACGAGATTGATGTTGCGTTTGAGGTTCTTGTCCTTGACACGTTTGACAATGAACGCGCAGCGAGGATCATCAATGACCCATTGCTGCTGTCCCGACTCCGTGTTGGCTTTCTTGGGGGTCGCTCCTGCGGCCAAGAACTCCAGTCTTTTGAGTGCTTGGTGGTAACGGAGTCCTGGTTCGACTCGGCCGCAGTAGCGTTCTATGGCGTGCGATGTGAATTTGAACACTTCACCTTCTCGGAGTGTGAGGGTTGAGAGGGCTCCCGTTTGTGACGAAGGCCCTACTCATTGTACGCACTAATCGTGCGCACCGAATCCCCCGGCGTAGATCATCCGGGTGCCGGCGGGGTAGACGGCGAAGTAGTCGATGTCCCCGTAGTTCCTTTTCTCGGTGCCATTCTTGGTTTTCTCGTTCCAGATACGGTCGGCCTCGGCCTTGGGTACCGGCTTGGACACGTCCATCCACTGATTGTCGAACCCATCGTAGAGCCGCACGACAAAGAGTTTCTCCTCCTCGGGCTCCTCAATCTCGATGGCTTCCACACGGTCTACACCTGTGATGGCCTCGATGGCTTTGCAGAGGATCTCCAGTTCTTTCTCATCATCGGAGACGTGGACGATGATCTGTCGTTTCTTCATGGCTCGCTCGTGTTTCGTACAACTGCTCCAGGGCTTTGTTCATTTCCTCGATGGTGCGAAGGCGCTCGGGAGTGTCGTCTTCCCGGTAGCAGCCCACTCGCCATCGGTCGCGGTCCACGTAGAACTTCCCACCAAACCCCAAGGAGCCTTGAAACCGCCATTCACGGGGAGGTTCCTCGCTCGTGAAGTGCAGGACGAAATGCTCTTGGTAAGTTTTAGGGGCGTCCCCCATTTTGACCAAAAGGTCGTAGATGGCGTTGGCGCTTTCCTTTGACATCATAGGTTCACCTCGCCGGGGTAGCCGGCGTCAGCCCACTCTTGGTTCAATCGGGCGCACTCGGCATCTGCCAGCCCACGGATACGGCCCGTCTCCTCACGAAACGCCTCTACACGGAGGGCCCACTCCTCGGAGGCGTACTCCCCTTCCCACTTGGGATCCGACTCGTATTCTTTAGGGGCCAACTCCTCGGAGAAGTCGAAGTCAGCCACGTCATCGTGATTCAGCCGGTCGGTCACGTAGAACATGGTGCGGGCCGCCTGGCGCCCGTCAAGCACGTCTCCACCTTTTCGGCTCGGTCGGTAGCCCACCTTGTAGCGGCCTTCCTCCTTGAGTTTCTCCAAATGCTCGGCGCCCCACTTGGCGGACAACTCGGCCCGACGGGCCTGGAGCGCCTTGCACTCGTCTGAGGCCAGGAACTCTTCAAACAACCGCTTGCACTCGGCGTCACTGTCTTCCTCGGCCCCGGCATAGGGAACGAACTCTTGGTTCAGCCGGTTGTAGATTTGGGTTTTGTCCCCATGACCGTGAACCTGAAACATCTGGCGCCAGGGAAGTTCCTTCTGCTCCTCGGTTTGCCACCGGGGGTCGCGCTCGATCATGTCATCCAGGTCACAGGCACGTTGGTCGAACATGCG
>Ga0307377_10003822_pt1 | contig 16743 bp, 15 predicted proteins | sample TR3MG_FD_202535 | JGI IMG/M metagenome (GOLD analysis project Ga0307377, IMG submission 202535) | Soil microbial communities from Risofladan, Vaasa, Finland - TR-3 | ecosystem: Environmental > Terrestrial > Soil > Coastal area > Acid sulfate soil | place: Finland: Risofladan, Vaasa | collected... | reverse complement strand
TCCGGGGCCTACTACAGCTGGTCCGCCGACGTCGCCAAGAAGTACGCTGAGGTCGATCCGCTGGAGTTCGAGTCCCCCAAGCTGGAGCCCCGCAGCGCCGAGTATTGCTCCTACGTCCTGGAGGCGAAGGAGACCGGGAATCCGTTCAAGCTCCAGGGCAACGTCCGCAACGACGGCTACATCACGAACCTGCCCATGGGATCCTGTGTCGAGGTCCCGGTCTACGTGGACAAGGGAGGCCTCCGCCCGCTCCGGTTCGGCGACCTGCCGCACCAGCTCGCCGCCCTCAACCAGAGCAACGTCACGGTGCAGACGCTCGCCGGCCAGGGATCGCTCTCCGGCGATCCGGAGCTGATCATGCAGGCGATGGCGTTGGACCCGTTGACATCCGCCTGCTGCACGCTGCGGGAGACCCGGGAGATGGCGGCGGAGATGCTGGAGGCGGAGAAGCAATGGCTGCCGCAGTTCGAGGGCAAGAAGCTGCGGAAGACCCCGAAGATAGACGTCCCGAAGAACGTAAAGCACGCCGAAGTGCCGCTCGATCCCGCGCTCGCCATCGGCAAGCGGTTCATGACGCTGATCCAACAGAAGACGGACTAGAACAACCGAACTGCCTTGGGCGAGACGGAGGCAGGTCCCGCTGCGCGGGCGCCCGTCCGTGACGGCCCGGCAGTGATCCTGGAGGGATAGCATGAGATTGGGAGGGCCGGTTTTCGTCGAATCTGACGATCCTGAGGTTCTGGCGCGAGCGCACCGCGACCTGGGGTACCGGGCCGCCTATACCCCCGGCGGCCTCACGGCCGGAGACGCCGCCCGCATCAAGGCCGTGCGCGAGGCCTTCGCCAAGCACGACGTCGTGATAGCGGAGACCGGCGTCTGGAACAACCTGATGGACCCCGACGAGGAGACGCGTCGGAAGAACCTCACCGCCGTCATCGAGGGGCTCGCGCTCGCCGACGAGCTCGGCTCCCGTTGCTGTGTCAACATCGGCGGCGGCTTCAACCCCGATTTCTGGGCCGGCCCCCATCGCCACAACTTCTCCCAGGCCGCCTTCGACCTCGCCGTCGAAAACGCCCGCAAGATCATCGACGCCGTCAAGCCGAAGACCGCCAAGTTCACCTACGAGATGATGCCCCACATGATCCCCGATAGCGCCGATCGCTACCTCGCCTTGATCGAGGCGATCGACCGGCCCGCCTTCAGCGTCCACCTCGACGCCGTCAACGTCGTCAACAGCCCCTACCGCTACTACGACGTATCCGCCACCATCCAGGAGTGCTTCGACAAGCTCGGCCCCTACGTCGCCTCCTGCCACCTCAAAGACATCCGGATGGAGGACGACATCACCGTCCGTCTGGGCGAAGTGCTCGCCGGGCGCGGCGGTTTCGACATCGCCCTGTATCTCAAAGGAATCGCCGCCCTCCCGCAGCAGCCGCCCGCCATGCTGGAGCACCTCGCCTCGGCCGAAGACTACGACCAGGCCCGCACATACGTGTTCTCCATCGGGCAGCGCGCGGGAATCTCGTTTCAGGATTGACCCCGGCCTCCGGGCGCCCTCCGGCGGCCGGAGGCTGCCCTCCTGCGCCATCAACGAGGAGAGTCTTGTGAGCATTGACGCCCTCAAGCAGTCGCTCATCGAGGAGATGAGCGAGATGGACATCGTGGACACACACGAGCACTTGCCGAACGAGTCCGAGCGACTGGAGCAGCCCGTCGACTTCGGCGCGCAGGCGAAGACAGGGCGAGCCGGCTGCTGACGCCGGAGGGACCCCCATCGGGCTACACCCGTGAGTTCGCAATACTTCGTGCGCGACGTCGAGGTGCGCGCACCGAATGAGGAGCCAGAAAGATGCCGCGAGTAGCAGACGGTCCCAGCACCATCCTCTTCAAGCCGCTCAAACTGACTGGGAATACCCGGCTCGACGACCTGCGCCAGCGCTCGGAGCTGTCTCAGCAGATGCGGGAGGCGGCCATCCATGCCCCCAGCGGCAGGTGCGTCCACTGGGGAATCCCGTTCAACATCGGCCGCGCCGTTTTCCTCGAGGACGCATCGGTTTCTGTGAAACTGGCGGAAGTCCGCGCTCCCTGGCTGATCTTCGCGCACACCTCCGACGCCCGCGAGCTCGACACAGACGAGCGCGGCTTCCCACGCAGCAAGACGGGCACGGGGCGCCTCGGCGAACACGCGGCCAACTACGTCGTGCTCTACGGCGATGGCACGGAAGAGGTCATCCCCATCCGGAGACGCTTCGAGCTCGCCGCCTTCCAGGGCCGGTGGGGAGAGCGGAGCTTCGAGGCCGTCGCCCATCGCAAGCCCCGCTCCTTCCGGCCCCACCACGAGCAGCAGCACTTCTCCTGGGGCCGAACCCAAACCCGGGTCGACTCCGGTGACGGCGGGCGGTGGCTCAACTGGCTCTTCGCCTGGGAGAACCCCCATCCGCGCAAGCCCATCGTCGGCCTTCGGCTGGAGCCGATCAGCGGCCTCGTTCTGCTCTCGGCGGTGTCCGCGGGGAAGGCCTCCTCACACCCGCTTCGTTGGCAGACCCGGCAGAAGGCCGTACTCCGCCTTCCCAAGGGCGAGCAGCTCGACCCGACTTTGGACGAGGTCGGCACGTTGGCGCAGGTCCAGCTCGACATGGGGCAGGTCATCTCCGCCTCCCAGCGCCCGCTTTATCCCAATGAGGAATGGAGCAGGACCTACAACAACCGACTCCCCCAGGTTTCCCAGAGAGAGGTGCTGGTCGAGTACACGGCCCATCCCGACGCCTGCTTCCACCTGCCGGGCGGGAAGGCGGTTCCCGTGAAACGCCTCTCCCCGCGAAGCGGCACCAGGCCGCTCGCCTACGTTTCGCCGGCGACGCAGCGCGTGACCGTCCGCGTCGTCGCGAGGGACACCGGACAACCGGTCCCCGTAAAGCTCCACCTCCACGGTGAGGCGGGCGAGTATCTCCCCCCCGTAGACCGCCACCGCCTCCCCAACCCCGCCTGGTTCGAGGACTACAGCGTCGACTTCGCCCACAAAGGAATCCACTATTGCACCTACATCCCCGGCGAGACCCGAGTCGACCTCCCCTTGGGCAAGGTCTATCTCGAAGTCTCGAAGGGCTTCGAGATCCGGCCCGTCCGGAAGGTCTGCAGAGTCACCCGCAACACCGAAGAGATCCTCGTAGAGATCGAGAAAGTGCTGGACTGGCGGGAGCGCGGCTGGGTGAGCGCCGACACCCACGTCCACTTCCTGTCTCCAGGCTCGGCTCTGTTGGAGGGCTCTGGCGAGGGAGTGAACATCATCAACCTGCTGGCCTCCCAGTGGGGCGAGCTGATGACGAACGTCGGCGATTTCGATGGCAAGACGACCTGGGGCTCGCGGGAGGCAGGGGGCGATGGCGAGTACCTCGTTCGGGTCGGCACGGAGAACCGGCAGCATATCTTGGGGCATATCTCCCTCCTCGGATACGAGGGCGGGATCATCGCTCCAATGACCACAGGAGGGCCGGACGAATCGGCGGTGGGGGACCCAATCGAATGTCTCATGACCGAGTGGGCGCAGCAGTGCAAAGAGCAGAACGGCGTCGTCGTCATCCCTCACTTCCCCGACCCGCGGGGAGAGACGGCGGCCACCCTCGTCACCGGCGCCGCGGACGCCGTCGAGATGACGGCCTGGGACAACCTCTACGGAGGCATCAGCCCCTACTCCCTGGTGGACTGGTATCGCTACCTGAACAACGGCTACCTCATTGCCGCTGTCGGCGGGACCGACAAGATGTCGGCGACGACGGCGGTCGGCACCATTCGCACCTACGCCCGGCTCGATCCGAACCGGCCCTTCACCTACGATGCCTGGAAGGACGCCATCCGATCGGCGCGGACCTTCGCCACCTACGGGCCGCTGCTCGATTTCTCAGTGGAGGGTCAGGAACCCGGAGCCCGGATCGAAATGGATGCCGCCGGCGGGACCGTTGGCGTTCACTGGCGAGTCGCCACGGCAACCGTGCCGCTATCCCGGGTGGAGCTGGTGGTCAACGGCGAGATTCGTGAAAGCCGGCGAGTCAAGTCAGACCGGGATGAAGGGCATTGGTCGGTCAAGATGGATCGCAGCTCCTGGCTTGCGCTGCTGGTCCGAGGACACTACCGCGACAAGCCCGAGATCATCGCCGCCCACTCCTCCCCGGTCATGGTGGACATCGAGGGATCTCCCTTCTTCGCGGCCCCCGACGCAGTGTCGATACTGGAGCAGATCGAGGGCGCTCTGGCCTATCTCGACACCGTCGGAACCCGGGCAGAGGACGCTGCCTACAAGCGCATGCGGCTGGTGCTGACGTCGGCGCACCGCGGCCTCCATAACCGCCTCCATCAGCTCGGCCACTATCACAAACACACGCCGCTGGACGACCACTCAGAGCATCATGAATGAGGATGAACGCTCTTTCCCGCGCATGATTGCCTCCGGCCGACGGATCTGCCCTGCTGCGTAGAGCGCATTTCATAGCCCTCACTCGCCTGGCTGTCCGCTAGAGACGCTGGCGTGAAATGCGCCTGCTGGACCCTGGCGGCTTGTGCTGCTGTTTCATAACTCGCCTCAGCGGGTCATGAAACAGCTTCCGATTTCGAGGGCACCGCGTCGCCGATGTGCGGGGCGCGCCCAAACCGCGGCTATCCCTGACACAAATCACTTAGGAAGCGTGCAGGAATCCGAACATACATGCCTAAACTACACCTCGGATGAGCGCCGCCCCTGAGTATCCCCCCTGGAGTTTGCTCGACCCTATAGCGCTGCCTATGGGCAGGAGTCTGCGTGCCGGGGGGCACGATGAGGCCAAAGCACAGCGGCCAGACGGAACTGCTGCACTTCGCCGCCAGGGATGGCGAGCTCGACCTCGTGCGCTCTGCCTTGGATGCAGGGGTCGATGTGAACGAACCGGCGGAGAACCGTTGGACGCCGCTCCACTTCGCAGCAGAGGGCGGGCACGTGTTCGTGGTCCAGCTTCTGCTGGACCGAGGGGCGGATCCGGGCGCGACGACATCCGAGGGGTACACGCCCCTGGATGTCGCCGCGGTATACGACCAGAGCGGTGTCGTCGAACTGCTCCAACGACACGGAACTCCTAGGCGCCGCAAAAGATAAGACCGTTCTTGGGAGCCGGGCTCACCACCGATCACTTAGCGGAGCGGTTAGGAGGCGGGAGTCCGGCTCTCTCGTGTTTGTCGAGGGGGCGCCGGAGACCCTCAAGTCGGCCGGCGGCCGACCCGGACGATAGGAAGCGGCAGGGGGCTAGGGCTCAGCGCGTTCGGCCCTGAGCGGCGAGAGCCCGCTTGACCTCGGCCAGGAGAAGGTCGGAAGAGGCGGGTTTGCGCAGGTAGGCACTGACGCCGAGTTGCTGGATCTCCTGCTCCTGCGCGTGGGAGGCGCTGGCAGTGAGGACGATGACCGGCAGGGCGGTGTGGACGGTGCGGCGCATGAACGCCAGAACACCGACGCCACCCTCCAGAGGAAGCCCGATGTCGAGGATAACCAGGTCGGGCAGACTCTCCTTCGGTGCGCTGAGCTGGACGAGAGCCTCGGCGCCGTGGCGCGCTTCCTGGACGTCGTAGCCGTTGCGCAGAAGAAGCTCTCGCAGCACGGCCATGACCTCCGAGTTGTCCTCGACGATGAGTATGCGCCCCGGCCGTTCTGTGCTCAAGGTCTGTCCCTCCCGCTTCGGCGCTTTCATGCTACCCAGGTGGCTGCGGCTTTCACAGATGCCACATGTACGCCTTGGTGAGGCATCGCCCTCCGCGGAGCAAATGAGAGGGGCGCGCGGAGGCGCGCTCACGGCTCTGCGGCCAGAGGGTGCGACGGCTTCGAGGGCTGGGCCCCGGCGCGCCCGCCCTGTCACGGCGCCTCGGGCTGGGATTCGGGCTCCGAAGAAGGCTGTGCGCCGCCAGGCCGGGCGGAGTCACCGGATCTCGTCTGGCTGCCCCGCGCTCGCATGCGCATCATCCCACGACGGCCGGACCGCATCGCTCGATCGCGTTGCGCCTGTACGGCTTGGGATTCAGCAACCCACTGGGCCTCCTTCGTCCTGTAGCGAACCATGAAATAGAGCGCTCCCAGCGCGAGGGCGATCACGATAACGACAATGACGAAGAGCGGACTCAGAGACTTCTTCACGCGAGCTTCCTCCGTACCGGGGATATCACCCGGTGGTCGCCGGCCGTCACACACGGCGACCTGCCATTATACCCCATGGGGACCGCACAGCGCCAGTCTGCAAGCAGCGCGGGCCAGGGTCATTGCATTATCTGGCTGTGACTGCTCCCTTCGCAATGGGCGGATGGTCGTCATCCGTAGGAGGCACATTCTTGTGCCGAAATCTGTCATTTGAGGCGTCTACCGCGGCTGATCGCGGCAAGAATGCCGCTCCTACGAGTGCTTCCTCCGTCGCTTTACGATAACGTAATGACCCTGCAGCGCGGGCTGTCACCGCAGGTGTCGGGACTGCAGGAACGACGTCTCCGCCGCCACCATGATGCAGCACGACCCGCGTCACGGATTGAACTCGGGGCCGGGAAGCAGCTTCAGCCGACGCGCCATGTCTTCCCGGACGCAACTTACGGCCGAATCGGCATGCGACGGATCGACCAGTGACGTTCGAAGCCCTCCCCAGTATCGTGTCCCAGCAGTAGGTTCATATAGTCCGATGGTCTAGACGGTTAGATAGGCAGTCGTCGTCCAGATAACGGGCCGCTCACTTATGCAAGTGATTCGCGGGACACGACACCAGAAGCTGTTTCATAACCTCAAGGTCACGTCTGTTTCCGCCCCTTGGGGCATTCCGGGCGGTGCCAGGCGAGGTGCATCGCGTGAGACTGGATTGTGAAACAGCCTCTACTGACGTTCGCGCAATGAAGTAACATTGCGCGAACGTCTTTCTTCAGGCATTGCCTGGATTTCTGATGAATGTCGCCCATTACTTCCTTGGGCGACATTCATTAGTGCCGAATGCTCGCGGAGAGCATGTCGTGCACGGCTGCGAGGATCTCCTCCATGCTGCAGGGCTTCGTAAGGTAGCGGTCAGCGCCCCCCATCCAGCCATCGAGCGCGTCCGCCGGTCCGTTGCGCCCCGTGAGGACGATGACGGGAAGGTACTGCGTCACTGGTTCGCTGCGCAGCGTTCGGAGCACCTGGAGCCCGCTCATCACCGGCATCATCAGGTCCAGGATGACGAGATCGGGCTTCTCCGTTTCGACTAAGACAAGCCCTTCCTTTCCATTTTCGGCCGAGATCACCATCAATCCCGCGTCGATGAGAGCGTCGGCGAGCAGGGTCACCATGGCGGGATTGTCCTCCACAACCAGCACTTTCTTGCCCATATACGAGCCTCCCCTCGTGCAGTGGCTGGCGGCAAGCCAGCTTCTCGGAGGCACAACGCGAGACTCGGGTGGAAGCCCCCCTACGACATCATGCGTCTTGCGCGCTGATGTTGCCAGCACGATATCATGTTTGGGCGCCGCGCCCCGTCAGGTGCGGCCCCCGGTTCGGCGTTTCGCCAAGGCGGCGCGGGGCCCTCTACAGATCGCTCGTCACGACGCTGCTGAGAACCCGGCCCGATCCCGACCGTCCTTCCCGAGCGGCCGATCCGTCGTCGCTTCGAAGCAGCCATTTGACGGCCGCGACAACGGCTCCGACCCTCACCGGCTTTGTCAAGTATATGTCGGCGCCGCGCTTCCAGGCACGGCGAACGTCGGAGAAGCCTCCGCGCCCGCTCAGGACGATGACCGGAAGCTCGCGGTCCGCCAGGCTCTGGCGGAGAAGACGAAGCGCGTCCAGTCCGCTCAGCACTGGCATGTGAACGTCCATGATGACCAGGTCGGGCTGCTGCTCCTGCACGGCGACGAGGCAATCCGCGCCGTTCCCGGCGGAAACGACCTCGAATCCATGCGGCTTGAGCGCGTCCTCTATCAGCTCCACCGTCGGCTTATGATCGTCTACAATCAGTATCGTCTGTCCCATCCTGCTTCCCTTCCACTCTGAACGATACCCCATTTCATTCAATGCGTACGATTCCTCGTGGAAGCGGGACCGGCGCGCCGAACTGCCGCCGCTTACCAAAACGTTATTCCGCACACAGAGCGAAAGTGCACACTGAGACTGCCCCGCGCGAGGAGCCTCCATCGGGTCCTCGGCACTCTCAGGGCTCGGTTTGACCCTCCCTCGCTTGCTTTGATATACTCCTCACGCCATGCACGGCACCTCCGCAATGCAGCGGCCCAAGCGCCTGATCGTGATCATGGACGGCGCCGCCGACGAGCCCCAGCCGGACCTGGGCGGGCGGACGCCGCTCCAGGCCGCCCGCATGCCCCACTCGGACGCCATCGCCCGGGAGGGCATCTGCGGGCTCGCTCGGACCATACCGGAGGAGATGGACCCCGGCAGCGACATCGCCACCCTCTCCATTCTCGGCTACGACCCCAGGCGGTATCATACCGGCCGGGCGCCGCTGGAGGCGGCGAGCCTGGACGTCCCGCTGGACGCCCAGGACATCGCCTTCCGCTGCAACCTCGTGACGTGCGACGGGACGACCCTCATCGATTACTCGGGCGGCGAAATTGCCACGGCCGACGCGCGGGTCCTCATCGGCGTCCTCAACGAGCGCCTCAGTACCCGGCGCATCCAGTTCTATCCGGGAGTGAGCTACCGACACGTCACGGTTTGGCGGGAGGGGTCTCCCGACGTCAATACCACTCCGCCCCACGACATCACGGGCCAGGCCGTGGCGGGACATCTCCCCCAAGGCGACGGAGAGGAAACGCTCAGGAGGTTGATGTTCGACTCGCTAGAGATCCTCGACTCTCATACCATCAACAAGCGCCGACGAGATGAGGGGAAGAACCCCGCCAACATGATCTGGCTGTGGGGCCAGGGGAGGAAGTGCGAGCTTCCATCCTTCTCCCTGCAGCGGGGCCTGCCGGGCGTCGTGATCGCGGCGGTGGACCTCGTGCGCGGAGTCGGGAAGTGCGCCGGCCTCGCCGCGCCCGACATCCCGGGGGCCACCGGGAACCTCGACACCGACTTCGCGGCCAAGGCCCGGGCCGCGCTCGCGGCCTTGGAGCGATTCGATTTCGTCGTCGTTCACGTCGAGGCCCCCGACGAGGCGAGCCACCAGGCCAGCCCCGAGCGGAAGGTGTGGGCCCTCGAGCAGATCGATCGAGCGGTCGTCGGCCCTCTTCTGGACCGTTTGCAGGCACTCCGGGACGGCCGGATAATGATAGTATCGGATCACTACACGAAGATCGCGACGAGAACGCACGCGAGCGAGCCGGTTCCATTCGCCGTGCTCGGCTTGCCCCGCGACGGAGCTGAGGCATTCGATGAGCGCAACGCCGCCAGCACTGGGCGCTTCCTCGAAGAAGGATGGCGTCTCCCAGACCTCCTCTTCGAAGGATAGGGTCACCGCCTTCTTGGAGCAGGTGAGGAGTACGATCGAGAGGCACCGCATGATCGCCGCCGGCGATCTGGTCGTCGTTGCCGTGTCCGGCGGGCCCGACTCGACAGCCCTCCTTCACGCCCTTGTTCAGATCAAGGGCCGGCACCGCTTTCGGCTCCGCGTCGCCCACGTGCATCATGGCATCCGGGGGGCCGACGCCGACACCGACGCCAGAGCCGCCGCCGCCTTCGCTCGCAAGGTCGACGTCCCGTTCAGCCAGCACCAGGCCGACGTCCCCGCCTACGCCGAATCCCACGGCCTCTCGATGGAAACGGCCGCGCGAGAGATCAGGTATCGGCTGCTGGAGTCGACCGCCAACCGATTCGGCGCCAACCGTATCGCCACCGGCCACACGGCCAACGACCAGGCCGAAACCATCCTTCTCAATCTCCTGCGGGGCACGGGCCCGCGGGGCCTGGCCGGCATTCCGCCGGTTCGCGGGAGAATCATCCGCCCGCTCATAGGCGTCACGCGGGAGGCGGTCCAGCACTACTGCGACAGCCAGCAGCTCTCCTATCGCATCGATGCCTCCAACCGCGATGTGGCGTTTGCACGAAATCGCGTCAGACACGAGCTGATGCCGGTGCTCGAGCGCATCCAGCCGGCCCTCGTTTCGACCCTCTCGCGCCTCGCCGAGATCATGCGGGCCGAGGACGATCTCCTGTCCGAGCAGGCCGATAACGCCCTCCGCGGCGTCGCCTCCCAGCGGCCTGGTGAGGTCGGCATCCTCCTGAGCCTGTTCGGCGCGCTCCCGTCGGCGCTCCAGCGAAGGGTCATCCGAGCGGCCATCGCCAAAGTGAAGGGCGACGAACTCGATATCGAGCTGGAGCGGGTCGACACCCTCCTCCATCTCGCGCTGGAAGGTCGAACCGGCGCACTGGCGGAGCTGCCGGGCGGGCTGCGAGCGGAGCGCACCTACGGCGAGGTCGTGATCGCCGCCGCCCCCGTCGAGAAAGCCGTCAGCACCCGCGAATGGACCCTCCCCATCCCCGGGCGCGTGCTGCTCCGCGAGCTCGGCCTCGAAATCGCCGCCAGCCGCTCGCGGGCAAAGCGCCCCCCGCCCAGCCCGATGGCCGCCCTCTTGAACGCGGCGAAGATCGAGGGTCCCCTCCGCGTACGAACGCGAAGACGGGGCGATCGGTTCCGCCCCATCGGCATGAAGGGCACCGTCAAGCTTCAGGATTTCTTCGTGAACGCCAAGGTCCCCCGGGCGCAGCGCGACAGCGTGCCTCTCGTCCTCTCCGGCGACGAGATCGTGTGGGTCGTCGGCTATCGCGTCAGCGAAGGCTTCAAGGTCACCGACAAGACCCGCCGGAGCATCCGCATCGAAGCGACGCGGCTCACGTAGAGCCGGCGACGGAACGCACGCGGCACTATAGAGTTTCTTGCATTATGGTTAGGATCACCCATAATGCAAGAAACTCTACGGCGCACGGTGTGAGGCCCATACAGCAGATTCTCTTGCATTACGGTCGTAACCGTAATGCAGGAGAATCCCTAATGGATGCTCTCAGAAAGGACGGTCTGCGATGTCACGCAATTCGGAGAGCGCCGAGAAGCAGCGTCGGATTGACGCATTCCTCGATCGGGGCGGCTACGACGCCGTGCTGCTGGCCCGCTTGGAGAACTTCTCCTGGTTCGCGTGTGGCGCGGACTGCCACGTGAACCTCGCCCAAGAGACCGGCGTCGGCGCTCTCCTCGTCCGCCGGGACCGCAAGACCCTCATCACGAACAACGTCGAGCGGCCGCGCCTGCTGGAGGAGGAGCTGGCGGGGCAGGGATTCCAGGAGCAAGTGAGCCTGTGGGCGGAAGACGCCCTGGCGCCTGCTGTAGCGAGACTCGCCCCCGGAGAGAAGATCGCGGCCGATATTCCCCTTCCCGGAGTCACCGCCTGCCCCGATGAAATCGCCCCCCTGCGTTACTCGCTGACGCCCGAAGAGGTCGAGCGCTGCCGCGCCGTCGGAGCCGACGTCGGCGCCGCCATCGGGACCGCCTGCATGGACCTGGAGCCCGGCATAACCGAGCACGAGGCGGCGGCGGCGCTCGCCGGGCGGCACTTTCGGCGCGGCCTCACGCCCATCGTCGTGCTCGTCGCAGCAGACGAACGCTTGCTCAAGTACCGCCACCCCATCCCCACGGACAACACCATCGAGCGCACGGTCATGCTCGTCGTCTGCGCCCGCCGCTGCGGCCTCGTCGTATCGGCCACGCGCATCGTCAGCTTCGGCCCCGTTGGCGCGGAGCTCAGGAAGAAGCACGACGCAGTCGCCCACGTGGACGCGGCCTTCATCTCCGCCACGCGGACCGGCGCCAGGATCGGCGATGTCTTCAAGGCCGGGCTCGACGCCTATACCGCCCAGGGCTTCGCCGATGAGTGGAAGCTCCATCACCAGGGAGGCCCTGCCGGGTATCTTCCCCGCGAGTATCGCGCCACCGTGGACACCGACGACGAGGTGCTCCCAAACCAGGCCTTCGCCTGGAACCCGTCGATCGCGGGGACCAAGTCGGAGGACACCATCATCGCGACGGCGGAGGGCCCCGAGATCATCTCCGCCTCTCCCGGATTCCCAACAGTCGAGGCGTCCGCCGGCGGGCTGACCCTGAAGCGCGCGGACATTCTGGTGCGTTAGCCGGCGGCACACAGTCGGCCGAGCGCGCTGGAATCTCATCGCCCCCTGCTCGTCTGAACTCTCGGGTGGACTGAGATAGGAGGAGGAGGTGGCTCACATGAGAAAGCGATTTGTGCCGTTGGTGATTGCGCTCGTGTCGCTGGCGGCCTTCGGAGTGCTCGGAGTGCTCACGGGCGGTTCGACTCCCTCACAGCAGCCGGCCGCTGCCGCGCCCGCGACGACCGCCGAGTCAACCGCGCCGGCTCCGGCGCCGACCGGCGATGCGCCCGCTCCGGCGGCGCAGGCTGAGGAACCTGCCGGGAATCCTGGAGGAGCGGCGACCCCGGTGACGGGCTGCGGCAAGCCCGTTCCCTGCCCCAACCGGGACTGCGCCGACTGTCCCCACAACATCTACCTGAAGTAGCCCTTCCGGCCCCACGGGGCCGATACGCCTTCGACGGAAAGCCGACGGACGGCACAATCGCCGTCCGTCGGCGCGTCTGAGGGCGACCTAGCCCCTCGGGAGCACCTTCGCCGACTGAATCTTGTCGCCCACGGCGATCCGGTCGATCACCTCGATCCCCTTCACGACCTTGCCGAAAGCCGTGAAGCCCATCCTGTCGAGGTGCGGCGCATCCCCCAGGCAGATGTAGAACTGCGTGCCGGCGGAGTTCGGAATCATCCCCTCCGGGCCGAACAGACGCGCCATCGCGACCACCCCGCGGAGGTGTTTGATAGGGGATGTTTCGTCGGGAAGCGAACGGCTGACTGACGCCTCCGCGGCGAACTTCGGATCGCCGGCCTGGATAACGAACCCCGGCTCCACCCGATGGAAGGGCATACCGTCGTAGAACCCGGACTCGACCAGCTCCAGGAAGTTGGCCACCGCCAGCGGAGCGGCCGCCGGGTCCAATTCGAGGGTGATCTCGCCCTTCTCCGTGTCGAGCGCCACCTGCGGCTTCTCCCCCTCCCGATCCGGCAGCGCCTCCGGCTGAGTCGCCGCTGGCGGTTCGCCCGGCTTCTCTGTCACGGTCTTCCCTCCCGTGCCCGCCGGCGTCGCCCGACAGCCCGCCAGGCCGACGGCGATGGCAACGATCAAAGCATAGCGCATCTAAGCTCTCCTTCCCCGCGCCCTCTTAGCACGGGGCAAACGTCCCTCAAAGCGTGCGCGTGACCTTCGTCAGGCGCCGCGGCGCATCCGGGTTCAGTCCTTTGATCATCGCCAGATGGCAGGCGAAGAGCTGGCCGAGCGTGGCGAAGGGAATGGGTGTGAGGCCCTCCCGGATATCGAGGGGGCAGTAGACGCTCAGCGTAGCGTGCCTGACCATCTGCTCGGCGTTCGTGAAGACGAGGACATCCACGTCGTGCGCGTTCAGCGTCTTCGTGAGGGCGAGCATGAAATCGTAGGTGGGTCCCCGCGGCACGAAGGCCATCGTGGGCGTATCTTCTTCGATGAAGGCGATCGGCCCGTGCAGGAAGTCGGCGGCCGACATTCCCGAGGAGCCGACGTAGCACGTCTCCATCAGCTTGAGGGCCACCTCGCGAACCGTCGCGTAGTTGAAGCCGCGGGCGAGGCAGAGAAAGCGCGCCGCGTAGCGGTAGTACGGAGCGATCTCTGCGATCGTCGGCTCGCAGGCGATGGCCGCCTGGATCGCCTCCGGCAGCGCCTCGATCTCTTGCTCTGTCAGCTCGCTGCCCAAGGCGCGGCAGATCATCGCCATCGCCACCAGGGTGGCCGTGTACGTCTTCGTGGCGGCGACGGCCCGCTCTTTCCTGGCGTGCAGCCGGATCGTATGGTCCGCCACCTCGGTCAGCGACGACTTCCCCGCGTTCGTCACGGCGATGGTGTAGGCCCCCATCCGCCGGGCCGTGCGCAGCGTCTTCACCACATCCGGGGTCTCCCCCGACTGCGAGATCCCGATGGCGAGCGCACCCCTCAGGTGGAGCGGGGCCGGGTAGAGCGTGAACAGCGAGAGCGCCGCGCCCGACACCGGTATCCCCAGGAAGTGCTCGAAGAGATAGCGGCCGAAGGTGGCGGCGTTATCCGAGGTGCCGCGCCCCGCCGCGAAGATGAGCGACGGCCGGCTCTCCCGAAACGGCGCAAGCGCCTTTTCGAGCGGCGCCATTTCCCGCGCGATGAGCGTCGCAACGCGCTCCGGTTCCTCGTAGATCTCCCGCAGCATCATCGGACGGCGCCCGCGGCTCTGCGCCTTTCCTGCCCGCTTCTCACTCATCACTCGCCATTTCCTTTCGGGTTCGACTCTCTGCCGACGCGCCCACCCTAGCCATCGAAGAAATGCGCTTCCACCGCCCGGCAGAGGTGATGATAGACCGGCACGTGAAGCTCCTGGATCTCGGCCGTGCTCTCTCCAGGCACATCGATGAGCACATCGCACACGGCTGCCAGCGCCCCCCCGCCCCTCCCCGCCAACCCGATGGTTCCCAATCCCAACGCCCGCGCCGCCCGCGCCGCGTGCATCACGTTCTCCGCCGCGCCCGACGTGCTGATCGCCAGCAGCGCGTCCCCCGCGCTTCCGAGCGCGGCGACGAGCTGGGCGAAGACGAGCGTCGGGTCCACGTCGTTGGCGAAAGCGGTGGCGAGGCTCGGGTGACCGCAGAGAGAGAGCGCCGGGAGCGCCTGCTGAAGCTTCTCGGCCAGCAGCTCCCCCTCCCGCCCCTGTGCCGCCAGCCGGCGGCGAAACTCCTCGGGGAGCGGCCGCCTCCGCTCGAACCCTTTCAGCAGCTCCCCCGCGATGTGCTCGCAATCCGCCGCGCTCCCACCATTCCCACAGAGAAGCAGCTTGTGCCCTTCCTCGTAGGCCCGTATCAGGCTGTCGCGCGCGGCAGCGATATCGTCCCTGCACGCCGCCAGATCCGGATGTCGCGCCACCAATGCGTCGAGCAGCTTCTCAGAGACCTCGCTCACATCACCACCTCCACTTCGACCGGCCTCCGCGGCCGCCGGCGCGGCAGCGGGATCGTGAACTCCCCGCCCGCGGTTTCGAGCGGCTTCCCGCTCGCCGCAGCCGCGCTCACTCGACTTCGCCCGCTTTCGTTCCGGAAGCGGAAATGGTACTCGACGCCGCGGAACCATTTGCGCACCTCGTACTCCCTCCACCCCTCCGGCGCCGCCGGCGCGATCCGCAGGCCGTCGAAGTCCGCCAGCACGCCCAACATCCGCTCGATGGCCCTCAGATACCAGGCGGTCGAGCCCGTGAAGTTGCTGTAGAGGTTCGTTGCGAAGTTGGGATGAGAGGGGCCCACGGCGAAGTTGGACTGCTGGTGGGGCGGGCCGGTGGCGATATCGGGGAAGGTGTTCTCCGGCAGCGCCAGCTTCAGCTCCCGATGAGCCTCCGTGCCCCGGCCCGCGCAGGCCAGGGCATAGACGTAGAAGGCGTGGATGTGCGTGTAGATCGCCCCGTTCTCGAACTGGCCGGGGGTGATGTCGGCGATCCGCCCCGCCTCCTCCCGGCTCTTCTGGGTATAGGGTGGGTCGAGAAGGGCGAGCCCTACGGGCGTCGAGAGCCTCCTCAAGGTCTTCAGAAGCTGGTCCTCGCGGCCGGCGGCGGCCGCCACCCCACTCAGCAGCGCCCACACGTTGACCGGCGCGTGGAGCCGCCCTTCGAGGGAGCTGTTCGCCCCCAGCGCCACCCCGTCGTCGTTGAACCCGAAGACGTAGTGGTCCCCGTCCCACGCCTTCTCGTTCACCGCCTTCGTCATGGCGGCGATGACCCGGTCCATCGAGTCGGCCGTGCGCCCATCTCCCAGATGCCGGGCCAGCTTGACCATGCGCCGCGCGGCGTGGACGAGGGCGATGGAGAGCCAGGTGCTCACCCCTTTCCCCCGCTTGGAGAGGCCGTCCAGCGCATCGTTCCAGTCGCCGTGCCCGATCAGGCAGAGCCCCTTCTGGCCGCGAGTCTCGAAGAGGCCTTCGAGCGCCAGGAGAGCGTGCTCGTACACGGACTTCCGCAGGCGGTTGTCCTGCCGGTGATGCTCCAGGTCGTAGAACCCGATCTTCTCCTTCAGGAGGTCGAAGTCGCCCGTCTCCTCGAGGTACGTTACCAGCGTGTCGGGGATCCACGCCGGGCTGTCGCCGTACATCCGCTCGTCGTTCGGCGCCTTCGTCCCCGGATACTTGAAGAACTGCCGGATCGCCCGGCCGTCTCGGAGCTGGAAGTTCAGCGCTATCGGCAGGAAGCTCCGCACGTACTCCGGGTCGAAGCTGCTCAGCCCCAGCAGGTCCTGGAGCACGTCGCGATATCCGACCTGGTCCAGCGCCCGAGTGAACCGCGCGGTGTTGTGCTGCTGGTACTTCAGCCATACGTTGTAGCTGCGATCCACCTCTTCATCCGGGCTGCGCAGGGCCACCCGGCCCAGCTTCCGCCGCCACGTTTCCTCCAGCCGCCGGAACTCGGCTTCCACTCCCCCGCCGGTGAAGAACTTCTTGCGCAGACGTGTCAGGTGCCTCCGGTAGTCGACCGCCTCCCGCTCGGTCCGACCCACGAGGAGGTGAAGCGTCCGCGAGCCTCCGGGCGGGAGCTTGAGATCGTACTGGAGCGCCCCGACCAGCCCCAGATAGGGCTGAAGGCCCAGCGAGTTGCGGCACCGCCCCTCTTCGACCGCCCGCGGGAAGCGGCGGAAATGCCCGCCCCCCGTGAAATCCTCGCCAC
>Ga0307377_10003819_pt1 | contig 16750 bp, 12 predicted proteins | sample TR3MG_FD_202535 | JGI IMG/M metagenome (GOLD analysis project Ga0307377, IMG submission 202535) | Soil microbial communities from Risofladan, Vaasa, Finland - TR-3 | ecosystem: Environmental > Terrestrial > Soil > Coastal area > Acid sulfate soil | place: Finland: Risofladan, Vaasa | collected... | reverse complement strand
TTAGCAATTGATACACCGCATGGATTAATTATGTATGTAACCGATTTCAAATTTGATCTTCAACCAATGGGTGATAAACCAGCTGATTTATCGCGTATCGTTGCTCTTGCTTCTCCAGGGGTTCAACTTTTAATGTCTGATTCAACTGGGGTAGAAAATACAGGACATTCTATTTCTGAGAAAACAATTATGGATAATTTGGACTCCGTTTTCAGATCCGCTAACGGAAGAATTATTTTAGCTACATTCGCTTCAATGATCAACCGCCTTCAACAGACTATCTGGTTATCAGAAAAATATAATCGTAAAATTATTATTCAAGGTTATGCTATTAGAACCAATGTCGCTATTGCAGAAAGACTGAAATACATAACTATTAAAAGAGGAACTTTAATTAACTGGAAAGAGGCAAGCCGGCTTGACCCGCAAAAATTAACAATATTATGCACTGGAGCCCAGGGTGAAACTGAAGCCGCCCTAATGAGAATAGTAAATAAAGAACATAAATATTTAAGGATACAAAAAGGAGATACTGTTATTTTTTCTTCTTCTGTTATTCCTGGAAATGAATTAGCTATCCAAAACTTAAAAGATAATTTGGCAAAACAAGGGGCTAAAGTCTATCACTATAAAATGCTTGATATTCATGCCTCAGGGCATGGTTATCAGGAAGATTTAAAAATGATGATTAATCTGACAAAACCGCATTTCTTTATGCCTATTCTTGGCAATTTTTCAATGTTAAAACTTCATGAAGAGTTAGCAGAATCTTTAGGTATTGGCAAACAAAATATTGTAACGGCGACAAACGGCCAAATAATTGAATTAACTAAAAATAAAATAACAGCTACAGAAAAATTTGTTCCTACAAATTATATAATGGTTGACGGATTGGGCGTGGGAGATATTAAAGAGGTGGTTCTTCGAGCAAGGCAAACTCTTTCCAAAGATGGAATTTTTATCGTTATTGCTTTGGTGGATAGAAAAACAGGACTACTTTATAATAATCCTGAAATTATTTCTCAAGGATTTGTTTATATGAAAGAATCAAAAGAGCTAATAAATCAAGCAAAAAAATTAGTGAGGGAAATTGTAAGCCGTTCAACCAAAGGCCATACATTTAATGAAGGCTATATCCGCGATAATTTAAGAAATGAGATAGGTTTATTTCTGTTTAAAAAGACGCAGCGCCGTCCAATGGTATTGCCGGTTGTTATTGAAGTCTAAATAATTTTAAGGTGTTTTCAAATGTAACTTCCTCTACTTTTTTTAGAGGAAGTTTTTTTATCTGGGCGATTTTTTTAGCCACTTCTTTTACATAAATCGGTTCATTTCTATCGCCACGATAAGGAACCGGAGCTACATAAGGAGCGTCTGTTTCTATCAATATTTTTTCAGAAGGTGTGCCTTTAATTACCTCATCCATTGTTTCAGAATATGTAATAATACCTGAAAAGCCTAAATAAAACCCTCTTTTTAAAATCTTCTGCGCCTGATATGTTTTACCAGTAAAAAAATGGAACACTGCGTCGCCTTTATATTTTTCCTCTTCTAAAATAATTAAGGCTTTTTCATATAAATCGCGGATATGCAAAGACAATGGCAAATTATGTTTTTTTGCTACCTGAATTTGTTTTCTAAATTCTTCTTCTTGCGCTTTTTTATATTTTATTTGGTCTTTTTCAGAAAAATTTTTCAAGTAGCTATAGTCCAACCCACATTCACCTATTGCTACTACTTTAGGCTCTTTTAAAAAAGATTCAAATTTTTCATTAAAAACTTCTGCTTCTGATATATTTATCCCGCTATTTATTCCCAACTCATTTTTATCTATTTTCATAGGTATTGCATGGCTTGGATGTAACCCTACTGTTGCCCAACAATTTTTGTATTGCTGAGCAATTTCCACTGCTTTTTTTGAAGTTTCATAACAAGTACCTATATTAATTACAAAAATATCCTGTTTCAGGATATCTTTTATTATTGCTTCTCTATCTTTATCAAAGGCAGCTAAATTTAAATGCGTATGAGAATCAAAAAACATATTTTAATTATCTAACCTAGGAAATAAAGGTGGTTGTTTTTTAAGTAGAACATTTCGTAATAACCAATCTTCTCTTGATGCATCTTGTAAATTAAAAAATTCAAGTATCTTTGTAGAGATTTTTGGCATTACAGGAGAAAGCATTAAAGAAATATTTCCTAATATATATATTAATTCGCCTAAAATCTTCTGAAATTCTTTTTCATCATCTATTTTTCCCCACGGTTTTGTATCACTAATATATTTATCGCAATAAGAAATTAAATTCCAAATCGTTGCCAAAGCATCATTAAAACGAAACTCTTCCATCTGTTTTTTATAATCATTCCAAGATTTAGTAATTAAATCACGGTTTGAACATTGAACCATTATCTGTTTGCCGTATTGCTCACCTAAAGCCAAAACCCGCGAAACTAAATTTCCTATTCCTTGCGCCAAATCAGAATTATATTTTTCAGCAAATTTTTCTTCTTTAACATCGCCATCCTGACTAAGGGGAAATTGCGAAAGTAGAAGATAACGTGTAACCTCAGCACCAAATTTTTTAACCAAATCATTCGGGTCAATAAAATTGCCTAATGTTTTGCTCATTTTCTGGCCATTGATCGTAAAAAATCCGTGAATGAATTCTTCGTCCGGATTTTTAATTCCAACCGACAATAACATTGCCGGCCAATAAACTGCGTGAAATTTCAAAATATCCTTAGCCAATAAATGAATAATACGAGCATCAACCCACCATTTTTTAAATTCTTTTTCATTGTCGCCATAGCCAATTGCTGAAATATAATTCAATAGAGCATCAACCCAAACATAAATAATTTGATTTTTATCAAATGGCAAATCAATTCCCCATTTTACTCTTTCTTTTTGCCGAGAAATAGAAAAATCATCCAGTCCTTGGTTTAATAATCCTAAAGTTTCGCTTTCTGCTCTGGCGGGCGAAATTTTTAATTTTTTTGTTTTGATTAATTCCTTTACTGCTTTTAAGTCCAATTTAAAAAAATAATTTTTTTCTGAAATTGTTTCCGGCTTTCTTTTATGGTCAGGGCATAAACCGTTAATCAAATCCTTTTCGGTTAAAAATTTCTCACAACCAATACAATACAAACCCTCATACTCTTTTTCGTAAATAGCGTTTTTTTCTTTTAATTTTTCAACGAATTTCTTCACCGCCTCTTCATGTCGCTTATCAGTTGTTCTTATAAAATAATCGTATTTTATCTCTAAATTCTGCCAGGCCTTTTTAAAATATTCGCTATTTTCATCACAAATTTCTTTTGGCGTTTTTCCTACTTTTTCTGCTACTTCAGCGATTTTTGCCCCATGTTCATCTGTCCCAGTCAAGAAGAAAACTTCTTTTCCATGCGCTCTAAAAAACCGCGTCAAAACATCCGCAGCTAAAGTAGTATAAGCATGACCTATATGAGGTTTATCATTAACATAATATATTGGAGTCGTAATTAATATTTTCCTCATAATTCTTTGGAATTAAAATATTCACCATATTCAGATGAGGCTACTTTATAAAAGCTGTTTCTGTGGTAAATAGGCAGTAATGCGACCTGTCTGGATATCCCTAATCAATCCTATTGCGGCTGCTGCTAATGGCAAAGCGATTATAATTCCGGCAACTCCAGCTAATTTGCCGCCTATTAAAACAGCTAAAATAATCACTAAAGGATTTAATTTCATTGTTTTAGCCCGCAATAATGGACCAATAAAACCTTCAATGGCTTGAATAATAATAAAAACAATTACTATTGAAGTCCCGAGTAATAAACTCTGGCTTATGCCAACTAAGAATGCTATAAGACCAATAATTAAAGGACCTGCATATGGAATAAAATCAAATAAAGCCGCTAATATTGCTAAAAATTCAGCCTGAGGAACCCCTAAGATTGTTAAACTAATAAAAACCAGGCCTCCAACTATACCACTCAAAATTAATTGGCTAAAAAACCAAGTTCCAACTTTGTTGCGTGTTTTTCCCCAAAGATAAACTGCATAATCTTCATAAGTGCTTGGAAAAATTAAACGAATTGCTTTCTCTATCCCTTTCTTTTCTGTATTAATAAAGAAAGACAAAAGAAGAACAAAAAAAGCAGAAAAAGCCCCTCCCAAAATCTTGGTGAGTAAATTACCAGACTGAAGTAAAAATTCTGACAATTGACCCTGGGAAATACCTAACAAACTTAACCAATTTTGCATTGGGAATTCTAGAGATTGCCATCCTTGCCACAGTTGAAAGAAAGATTCTTTATTCATCCATGACGGGAGAAAATCTAAAAACCCAACTATATAGTTATTAAAAATTGGGATAAATAAATAGGCAATCAGCCCTAATGCACTTAAAAAGATAAAATAAATAATAAAAGTTGCCATCCAGCGATTTTTCCATTTTTCTTCAAAATAATCTATCGGCCTATCAAGAAGTGAAGCTACAATAAAACCAAGTAAAATAATGAAGATGGCCTGCCGAAAATACCAGGCCGCGATAAAAACCAATAAAATAACATAGAGCCGTAAAATGCTCTGCCAGGAAATGTCTATATTTTGTGTTGTTTTAAACATGAAGCAACTTTTGTAATCTTTGTTTGTTTTTATAAGGACCAATTAAAGCTAAGTTGAGAGATTGAGATTTTATTAAATCCTGCGCTACTTTTTGCAAATCGCGCGCAGTAACCTGCCTTATCTTTTTTAAATATTGACTTGGCGTTTCAATTTCCTGTTTTAATAATTCTTGAAAAGCCAATCTATTAGCTACATTATGAATATTTTCTAATTTTAAAGCAACCTTGCCAGTAATATAGCTTTTAGCTTTTTTAATATCTTTAATATCAATTGGTTTTGTTTTAAACTTTTTCCATTCATTCAAAACAGTAATTATTACTTCTTCTAAGCGATTATTATCTATCCCAGCGCCTACTGCCCAAAAGCCATGATCAGTAGCGCAAGAAACATTACTGTATATATAATAAGCTACGCCTAATTTTTCTCGAATGGTCTGAAAAAGAATACCAGACATACCGCCATCAAAAACAACGTCAAGCACTTTTAAAGCATAATATCTTTTATCAAATAAACTAATGCCTCTAAACCCCAAAATTAAGTGGGTTTGATCTGTCTTTTTATTTTTTATATGAAGTTGCGGTTTATTTTGTTTTTCCTTTACCAATTCCCTATTTTTAACCTTTCCTAATCTTATATCGCGAAAAGAATATTTTATCTGGCTAATGATTTCTTTCTGGGAAAAATTACCGCTTACTACTACCAAAGTAGACTTAGCTTTATACTGGGATTCATAATATTTCAGAAAATCTTCTCTTTTAAAATCTTTAATATTTGTTTTTGTTCCTAGGGTAGAACGGCCTACTGCCTGATTGCCATATAATAAATTCCTCCAAACATCCCAAATATAATTTTGAGGATCGTCTTTGTACATATTAATTTCTTCAATTATTACTCCCTTTTCCTTATCTATTTCTTTTTTTGGAAATTGGGAATTTAAAAAAATATCAGAAACTATATTCAAAGCCAATTCTTTATTTTGTTGCGCTACCCGGGCATAATAGCCTGTATATTCCCTTCCTGTAAAGGCGTTATAATACCCGCCAACACTATCTAATTCTTGAGTAATTGCAAGATTAGAAGGGCGTTTTTTTGTTCCCTTAAAACATGTATGCTCCAAAAAATGAGAAATTCCATTGTTCTGTTTGGTTTCAAAATCAGCGCCAGTATTAACCAAAACCGTTATTTGAAAAGAAAGAGATTCTTTTGAAGGAACCGTAAGAATTCTTAATCCATTGGTTAATTTTGTAAGCTTAAATTTATGCATGTAATTGTTCTTTTATCCATATAATAATTTCTTCAATTTTAATTCTTTGTTGTTCCATTGTGTCTCTATCACGGATTGTAACAGTATCATCTTCTAATGTTTGATAATCAATTGTTATACACCATGGTGTGCCAATCTCATCTTGACGTCGATATCTTTTTCCTATATTACCAATGCTATCCCACATTGTCATAAATTCCGGTTTTAAAAGATTAAAAACATTTTCTGCTTTTTCAGTTAAATTATCTTTGTTTGCAACTAAAGGGAAAACCGCTACTTTATATGGGGAAAGGCTTGGTTTAATTTTCAAAAACACTCTTTTTTCATTATTTACTTTTTCTTCTTGATAACTCTCCGATAAAACAGCCAAAAATGTCCTTTGAAGACCGCCAGAACATTCAATAATATTTGGAATAAATCTCGTTTTGCTCACTGGATCAAAATAATCAAGCGCTTTTCCAGAAAACTTTCCTTGTTGTTTTAAATCATAGTCAGAACGATCATGAATTCCTTCTAATTCATCAAAGTCATCAAAAAACTTATACTCAATATCCCATGCATCTCTAGCATAAAAGATTCTTTCTTGAGAAGAATGCTGTCTCCAACGAAGTCTATCTTTACTTAAACCAATTGTATCAATATACCAGTTAAATCTAATATTTTTCCATTCTTCATATAATTTCTTCGCCTCTTCTGGCGAACAAAAATATTCAATATCCATTTGCTCAAATTCTCTCACCTTAAACAAAAATTTGCCTAATGTAATTTCATTACGAAAAGCCTTACCAATTTGCGCAATACCAAACGGTATTTTTGCTCCCATCGTATCCCTTATTGGCAAAAAATCAAGATAAATATTCTGGCACGATTCACCCTTAAGATATACCTTCGTCTTTTCCCCTTCGACTGAACCTACACTTGTTGTCATCAAAAGATTAAATTCTTTAACCTCAGGAATCAAATCTCCGTTACAATCCGGGCAAATCAAACTCCCTTGATTCAAAACATTCCATTTCCCTGTTTGATTATCTTTTTCTAACTCCCAGCCCTCTAATTTATCTGCTCGAAATCTTTTCTTGCATAATGGGCATTGTATTAAAGGATCAGTAAAAGCAGCAGTATGTCCACTAGCTTCCCACGCCTTTGGATGCATTAAAATAGAGCCATCAATCAAATACATATTATTTCGCTCTTGAACCATCTTTTTAATCCAGACATCACGAATGTTTTTAGCTAAAAGTGAACCTAATGGCCCAAAATCATAAATATTTGCAAATCCTCCATAAATCTCAGAGGAAGGATAAACAAAACCACGCCTCTTGCACAAAGATATAATTTTTTCCATTAAATCATTCGCCATAACAAATTAAAAATTATTTATTAAGGTCTTACTATCCCATCTCCAGTAAAAACAGTCTTGTCAGTTAATTGCGTAGATTTCACAACAGGATAACTAAGTGAAATATCTTTCCCTGTGAACGCATCTGTAGCTGTAAAAATTGTATTACCAAGTAAATCAATTTCCTGATTCACTTGGGACGATGAAGGAGTAACTTTAATCTGGAAGATAGATTCTGATGCTTTAGTTAAAACTCCTGAGCCGGCAGGAACAGAAGGGATAGTCCACGAAACTTCCCTTATCGCAGAATCATAATATGGCGGATTTTGCCCATAATCCCCTGCAATTTGACCAGTAAATTCCACCCAAAGAGGCAATGTGGTCCTTATCGTAATATCTTTTAGAGCATTAAAATTATTAACAATTCCCCAATGAATAGTAAAATCAGTTGATTCATCTGCTTTTAAGGGAAGGCTTCCTGTGTTGGCAATTCGTGAGGAAGCATCTCGAAAATAACTCCCAATTACCACTTTACTATCTGAGTTAAGTTTAATCGTATTTAAAGCAGCTGCGCGCGGTAACTCAGAAACTTCCAGCTGCTCCGGAATATTAGAACTCTCAATAGTAATATGTGTTTCCAAGACTATATTTTTTTGAGCTTGACTTTTCATCGGCCAATCTTTTTTAAGTTTTAGGGAGAACTGAAGATTTCCTTGCTCACCAGGATTAAGAGCGTAAAGCTGGGGCACTTTTGTTCCTTCCCAAGTTAAACTTTTCAAACGCGACGAGAACGCACCATTAGGCGCTTTTAAAGTAGAAAAATCAAAAACATCCCCACTAAAAACCACCTCCACGACCAAATTTCTTAAAGTGGCGGAATAATTATTCTGATAATCAATAACAAAATTTAATGTTTCGCCTAAATCGGCATTATGAATTATTTCACCATTAACTAAAGATGAAATTAATAAAGGGTTTCTTATTAAAGTCGTATAGCCTTCGGTTGTAGCCAAAGGAAGAAAGACATTATCCTTAACAATGCCTAAGTGCAAAATTATCCTTTTTGTCTCGCCTGGCTGACCAGTAGTAAATCCTTTCACTATTATCTTTCCATGGCTAGCTGAACTCAATTCCCCTAATACCCATCTATTATATTCTGAACTCTCAGAAAAAATCTCGGGATTAGACTCCTGAAAGACAAATCCTGATGGCCATTCTGCCCTAATTTCAACATTATCAAACGTATAACTGGAAAGATTTTCCCAATTTATTTCTAAAGGGAAAATTTGTTCAGAAAAAATCTGATTAAGTGTTACCAATTCCAGTCGAAAAGAAGAACCAAAAATTAAAACTGTTTTTATTTCCTTTTTTTCGAAAACAGAACTGAGAGTTTTAGGACGATAGCGAAGTATAGCCTCAATATTCTTAACTGTCTTGGGCTCACCAGTAATCAATAATTTTATTATTTTATCTTCTGAATCGTGAGGGACCATTTCGCCTAAACTATATGAGATAGTTTTCTGATCAGGGTTGTCAACAGATATCACTCCTTCTGGAAGATTAATTTCTGCTTCTACTTCCTGAAGGCTTACTCTGGAATTATTATTTAAAACAAAATGAAATTCTTTTATCTCGCCTGCCTTTGCTTCATCTGGCCCTAAAAAAGTAAAAGTTATTCCTCCACTTTTTACAAAACTCCAGACGAAATAACTTGCAAATAGAATAAAAATAGTGACCAAAGCCCCTCCCCAAAAAGTTTTTAAAAAATCTTTGATTTTCATAATATTTTTTTCTAATTTATAATAATTACCTTATATTAAATCAACAATACTACTGCATTACATTAACAATATTGCTATATTACATCGACAATACTACTGTATTATATCTGATTTTATTATTAAAGTAAATTTACTAAGAAACTTCTGAAGATATCTTTTTTCTTTGAGAATTTCTCTAATGAGAATGGTTTGTGCAAAATCTCGAAAAGCGGAATTAAATAAAAAATCCAGAAATCTTCTTTGTTGGCTATTGATAGGCCAGTCATTTTTCTGATGGTGTAAGTTACAGACAATTCCTTTCCTCTCAAAACTAAAAAATTTATTATTAATTTTACTTCCACATTCAATACATCCATCTAAAAATGGTGAAAAACCAAGAATTTTCAAAAACTGAGTATTAAAATATAACCATGTAAAATCAGCTGCTTCAGGAAATTTATTTAAATTTTTTTCTAAAAAATAAAAGGCATCAAAAAGTAATTTCCAAATATCAGCATCAGATTGCTTCTCTATGGTTAACTCATTAACTAAATCTGTAATCCAAAAAGCTGTAGTAAGAGCTTCCTTTTTTTTCTTTATCTCCAAATAAGGAATTTCTTCCAATGCAGTAATTAAGCGCGGATTACGGGACATTGCAAATTGAATTTGCGTTAATGTCGGTATTTCCAAGTGTCCTGCAAGTTTAGCGTTAATTTTTCTTGCTCCTGGAGCTGATAAACTTAATTTTCCAAATTCTCGGGTAAAAAAAATATAGCGGCGATCATGCTCTTTAATTGGTTCTTGCATTAAAACAAAAGCTAAGGTTGAGTAATATTCCATTTAGACTTATGATATCACAAAAGAAAAATATTAGAAAATTCCTTGAAAATATGGCTCTTTCGTGATAATTTTAAAAATAGGCCCCCGTAGTTCAACGGATAGAATACGGGCTTGCGGAGCCTGTGATGGAAGTTCGATTCTTCCCGGGGGCACTATGATTAAACTCTCTAACTCTGTATCAGAGATAAACGGCATTGGTCCGCGTTATTTAAAATACTTGGAAAAATTAGGAATAAAAACAATAAAAGATTTACTTTGGTATTTCCCTTTTCGTTACGAAGATTTTTCCAAAATTAAAAAAATAAATGAGTTAAAACCAGAAGAAAAGTGCTCAATAATAGGAACCGTTAAAAAAATTAATGCCAGGCGGACATTCAGAAAAAAAATGATTATTATTGAGGCTGTAATTGAAGATGGCACAGGTCAGATTACTGCAATTTGGTTTAATCAAATCTATTTATTAAAAAATATACCCTCAGGCGTAACTCTTTCTTTGTCAGGAAAAGTAAAAGCAAAAGGAAAAAAATTAATCCTTTCAAGCCCATCTTATGAAATCATCTCCAAACAAAAATTAGAAAAAGAATTTTATCAAGAACTTAAACACACTGGTCGTTTAATTCCCATATATTCAGAAACAAAAGGCTTAAGTTCTAAAATGTTGCGTTATTTTATTAAACCGCTTTTAGAATTAGCCCAAAATATAGAAGATACGCTTCCTAATTTTATACTTAAAAAACATCGGCTCATTGGACTCCAAGAATCACTTAACCAAATCCATTTTCCATCATCCTTGCTTCTCGCAAAAAAGGCAAAAAGAAGATTTGTTTTCGAATCATTATTACTTTCCCAGCTCTATCTTTTAAAAATAAAAAGAAAGAACGCTCTTTTAAAAACCCCAAAAATTAAGCTTGATATTCCTCTTCTTCAATTATTTACAGGTTCATTATCATTTCCTTTTACTGAATGCCAAAGGAAAACAATATGGGAAATTGCTAAAAATCTTCATCAAAGGCCTATGAATCGGCTTTTAGAAGGGGAGGTAGGATCTGGAAAAACTATAGTCGCTGTTGCCGCAAGTTTATTAACAATAAAATCAGGATATCAAGTAGCAGTAATGGCACCAACAGAAATATTGGCGAAACAACATTTTAATGAATTTAAAAATTTTCTTAAACCATTTCAAGTAAAAATCGCCCTTTTAACATCTTCAACAACAAAAATTTATGACGATAAATTAGAAGGTAAAATTCCTAAACAATTATTAAATAAAATCATTGCTTCTTCAAACCCTGTCCTTGTAATCGGAACTCATGCTCTTATTCAAAAAAATGTTCGTTTTAGCCGATTGGGATTAATTATTGTTGATGAACAACATCGCTTTGGTATAGAACAAAGGAAAAAACTTATTGCTAAAAACGCTAATAAAAATGAAACACCGCATCTTTTATCAATGACAGCCACGCCTATTCCACGAACTTTGGCTTTGGCTTTTTACGGGGATCTAGACCTTTCTGTGTTGGATGAATTGCCAAAAGGAAGAAAAAAAATAATTACCAAAGTTATTACTCCAGATGGCAGACAAAAAGTTTATTGCTTTATTCATCAAGAAATTAATAAAGGAAGGCAAGCTTTTGTTATTTGCCCAAGAATTGAAGAAACAGAAACATCTGATATTAAGGCAAAAGATCTAATTACTTTATCAGAGCGACTAAATTATGAAGTAAAAGCAGTAAAAAAAGAATATAAAAAACTGTCAGAAAAAATCTTCCCTGATTTAAAGATTGCTATGCTACATGGGAAAATGAAGCCAAAAGAAAAAGAAATTGTGATGAAAGATTTTCAGGAAAACAAAATCAACCTTTTAGTATCCACTTCCGTAATAGAAGTAGGCATTGACATTCCAAATGCATCCCTAATGATAATCGAAGGAGCAGAACATTTTGGCTTAGCACAATTACATCAATTTAGAGGAAGAATAGGAAGATCTCATTACCAGTCTTATTGTTTTCTTTTTTCCGAATCACAACATCGTTCTATTACTAATCGACTAAGAACACTGGTTAAATGTAATGATGGATTTCATTTAGCTGAAATGGATCTTTCTTTAAGAGGCCCTGGAGAATTTTTAGGCACCAAGCAATCTGGAATCCCTGATTTAGTGATGAGCTCGCTTCTTGATAAAGAATTCATAGAAAAAATCCATAAAGAAGCGCAGGAAATCCTTCAAGAGGATTCAACATTAAAAAAATGGCCTTCTTTACTGGCCAACTTCCAAGAATTTACTCAAAAAAACCTTCAATCCTAAATCTGTATTGCGCGAAGTATAACAATATTATTCGAGTTTAATTTTTATTTGTTTTTTCTCTGCTTTACTCCAATAAGTAATATTAATTACATCGCCAATTTTATATTGCGATAATATTCGAGATAAATTAGATTGTTTGGTTATTTTTTCGTTATTAATTTCAAATATAATATCCCCTTCTTTTAACCCGGCTTTTTCTGCCGCTCCTTCAGAAATTATTCCACCTCGTCCTGGAATTGTCTCGTGAATAATAAAAGCGCCGTAATCAAAAGGAAAATTATGAAGTTTTTGCATTTCCTCATCAATCAAAAAATACCTCACGCCTAAACTGGGTCGACACAACTTCCCATATTTTTTTATATCATCCAAAATGTTTTTAGCTTGATTAATAGGAATAGCAAACCCAATATTTTCTACTCCTAAAACCACTGCCGTGCAAATACCTATAACTTTTCCTAAAAGATTGATTAAAGGTCCGCCAGAATTTCCAGGATTAATAGCCGCGTCTGTTTGAATCAAACCAAAAAACTCATAAATATCTTCTCCAATTTCTGTTTTTATGTCTCTTGAAAGACCTGAAACAATTCCACGGGAAACAGTATTTTGAAACTCTCCTAAGGCATTACCAATAGCAATAACTGTCTGCCCTAATTTTAATTGCGAAGAATTGCCAAACTTTAGATAAGGAAAATTATTACCATCAATTTTCAATACAGCAATATCAGTTATTTTATCTCTGACTAAAATCTGGCATGAATAAGTTTTGTTTTGCCAAACAACTGTGTAAGAAGCTTCTTCGTCTTCAACTATATGGCGATTTGTTAAAATATAACCATCAGAAGAAACAAAAAATCCTGAACATCCGCCAATTTTAACCATACCTTTTTCATCAACTAAATATCTTGCCATATCTGCTCCAATCTCTTTTTTAATTTTTGATAATTCTTTGGACATCAAAACAGCTACCACTGAAGGAGTCGCTGTTTTTACTGCTTTAATTGTTTTGGATTCTGAAAAAAACATAATTCTATGTGCGCGGGAGAGGACTCGAACCTCCACGTCCTTGCGGACACATCCACCTCAAGGATGCCTGGCTACCAATTACAGCACCCGCGCTTTTTCCATTATTTAATCTCCTTTTTCAATTTAGCACGGATCTGCTTTTGAGATTTATCTCTAAGAAAATATAACTTAGATCTCCTTACCCGAGCAGCTTTAACTAATTCTATTTTTTTTATTTTTGGAGAAAAAACTGGTAATATCCACTCCACGCCTACCCCATCCATTATTCTTCTTATAGTAATAGTAGCGCCTGGCTCTTTACCGTGCTTCCTTGCTATTACCAACCCCTCTATGTGCTGTGTTTTTTCTTTATCCCCATCTTTAATTGCCTGGGAAATCTTAATATACATTCCAGGTTTTATTTCTTCTGCTTTTATTCCAGTCATATTTGATAATTTTAGATTTTATAATTCAAACTAAATGATTTTTGTAGCTTAACATAAATAAGTAGCTTCAGTCAATTTTAGGTTTTAGTTGTTCTAACGCCTTTTCTAGTTCTTCTGGCAAAGGCGCTTCTGTTTTAACCAGTTTTCCATAAGGTAGAACAAATGAAATTGTTTGCGCATGAAGAAAATGGCGAGATAAATTTAATTCATTTAATTTTTCCGATTTGCCATACACCTTATCGCCAACCACAGGAAAACCAATACTTGCCAAGTGCACCCTTATTTGATGCGTACGACCAGTTTGAGGAAAAATCTCCAGAAGCGTATATCCTTTATATAGCTTTTGAACCTTGTATTTTGTTAAAGCAATCTTTCCTTTATCTTTCTTAAACACAACCTTCCTTTTTATTGGTGATTTTTTTGAACGCATTAATGGTAGATCTATTATTCCATACTCTTTTTTAATTTCTCCTTTCACTAATGCAATGTATTTCTTTTTTATTTCTCTTGTTTTGAAAAGATTTTTAAGATAATTAAATATGAAATCATTCTTAGCAAGAATAAGCGTACCTGATGTTTCTTTATCCAAGCGATGAACAATGCCCGGTCTTAATTGATTTTCACCCACGTTAGAAACAAAAGGATTTTTTTGTAAAAACCAGCTTGCAATTGACGGATTATTTATATTATTAACAGTCGGGTGAACTATTATTCCTGCAGGTTTGTTAATGATTAACAGATCCTGATCCTCATATAAGATTTTTGGTTCAGGAAAAATTGATTGAGGGTTTATTGAAGGTAATTCTTTTGTTAAAGTTAAAAAATCAGAAATTTCAAACAAAATTTTTTCTCCACCTCTTAAAATGAAACTCGGCTTAATTTTTGTTTTACCTTCTATCTTTATCTTTCCCTCTTTAATGCTATGAATGATCTTCTCACGAGAAACATCATTTATTTCTTTCTTTAAATATTTGTCTAAACGAATGGGTTTGGAAAGTTCTTCAACTCTTATAATTTTCATTATAAATTTTCTTTATTTTTTGAGAAGTTTTTTTAAAGTCATGCGAAGTAATTAATTCTAAACTCTTTTTTTCTAATTTTTTCCTCAAATTTTTGTTTTTAATAATTTCTATAATCGCTTCAGCATATTCTCCTGGATTAAACGCTGCAACTAAAAATCCATTCTCACTGTTTTTTATCAATTCCGGCAAGGCACCTTTTTTAGCAGCAACAACAGACAAACCAGAAGCCATTGCTTCCATTGTTGCCAAACTTTGAGCTTCAATTGGAGAAGGCATTACAAAAAGAGTAGCTAAACGATAAAATTTCGCTAAATCTGAATTTTGAAACTCAATAGGCCCTAAAAAACACACGTTTTCTTTAAAGGAACAGTCTTCATCCGCCAACTGACAAATCAATCCTTCTTTTAAATCACCGCCACCTAAAAAAAGAAAATTAACATCAACTTCTTTTAAAACCAATGGAATCGCTTTAATGAAAGTCTCTAAATTTTTATTTTTATCAATTCGTCCGCTGTAAAGGACAATTGGCTTGGAAATAAGATCTTCAATCTTATACTTTTGTAAAAATTCTTCGGGAATCCGACTTTTTGCAAAAACATCAAGATTGATTCCATTCGAAATAACTTCCACAGGAATATTTATATCCCATTTAATTGCCTGCTTTTTAATAAATTCACTTGGTGTAATTAAAATTTTACAATAATTATTTATAAAAGTCGCTAAAATTTTTGCCATTGTTTTTTCTGTTGTCTTTCGAAAAAATTTAGGCAATTTTAAATAAGATAAAGGAAATTCTAAAGAGCAATGCTGTGTAGCAATAACAGGAATTTTTCTCTTTTTTGCTTCAAAAGCTAAAGACTGGGAAATAAAAAAAGGATCCTGAATATGAATAATATCAGGATTAAAATCATCTAATATTTTTCTGATATGCAACGAAGCTAAATAACTGACTTTTAATTTTTTTCTTATGGGATTTGCATGGGATTTAATACGTATAATAGTATAATCATGCGAATCTGAGTCAATTTGAAAATCCCCATTAGGTGAGGCAGTAATTACATAAACCTTATTGTTTTTATCCTGGCTAAAATAATCAGCTAATCTGTCAGTAGAAATTGTCACGCCAGAAATATGAGGCAAAAAAGCTTCTAAAACATAAAAAATCTTCATAGTTATTCTTAAACATTAAATCCTATTTTAACCAACCTATTTCTTCTGCCGTTTTTTCACAAATAACAATATTTTCCCACTCGGGCGCTTGACCTTCACCATCTACCTTTAGCTGTATTGTTGAACACATAGAACAAGCTTTCGTTTGAGGATATTTTGGTATCTTGTCTGGTTCTGGCATCCCTTCGGGATCCTTACAACAACTCCAATAAGGACCTCTAGGGCAAGGCTCAAGATATAAATCGCTAGCCCCTAAAACATGTTGAAATTCATGAGAAAGATTTTGAATGTAATTATTATAAAATAAATCTCCTTTTATCCGAAAATTGAGAATTGCTGCTCCGTCGCCTGAAAGAGCTGCTGATCTAAATGCAAAATTTTCTTCTCTTTCTTGAAAATCCTGATCATTTAAAAATATGATGATTAATTTATCAAAAGAAGATAAATTAATCTTTTTTTCTGCTTGTTCTACAAAAAAATGATAATCTGTTAATAGAAAACCAGTTGGTCGTTTATATATTTGTGGTAATGATTCCGTAAGATCAAATATGCCTTGAGGATAAAAATTTATCTTAAGATCTAATGAATATTTTAACGCCTCTCTGGCAAAATAGTCTGGTAGATAATATAAGGAACGAATAGTGTTATGTTTAAAAATCCTTTCTTTATCAACCGAATCAGTTATTATGTCTAAAACGGAATACCTGTTCAGAATTTCACCTTTTCCGCCGTAGTTAGTATCATAGCATTCCTGAAAAGCAAGAGTACGTTCACTATTGGGCCACTGGCAATATAATACATCTGGTAGAATCGTATCAGGATATTTAAATATAATGAAACCAACATTGATAATCTTACTTCTTCCAATTTTAATGCATATACCATCATCTTTACACATTGCTTCTGCTGGGCAACCACAAGAACTACATTTATCTATTAGGTTTCCCTTTTCACAATATTTTGGTTTATTGATAGAGCACTGGC
>Ga0307377_10003815_pt1 | contig 16758 bp, 15 predicted proteins | sample TR3MG_FD_202535 | JGI IMG/M metagenome (GOLD analysis project Ga0307377, IMG submission 202535) | Soil microbial communities from Risofladan, Vaasa, Finland - TR-3 | ecosystem: Environmental > Terrestrial > Soil > Coastal area > Acid sulfate soil | place: Finland: Risofladan, Vaasa | collected... | reverse complement strand
ATAATCCCATAAAAGAATATTTAGAAAAGATAATGTTAGAAATTGATAACATATCTCATAAAAAAAAATATAGCTTTGGAGCTCCTATAGACCAATATGTTTTTGGGTTGCCTCTAGTCATGAACTGTTGCCATCCCATAATGAAGGTTCAAATTAGACTTAAACTTCTTAAAGATAATTTTATTAATAACGCAGTTATTAATGTGGTTATCAAAGACTTTTATAGCATAGAAAATGCAGCAAAGAGGATAAGAGCTCTAGAATTAAAAACTAAAAAAATAAAAATAGAAGGACACGTTATTCATTTCGATAAAGATGAAAGATATTGCGACATATATTGCGACATCTTTAATGATTCTAAAGATATTGAAAAAGATGGAAACAAAGATAAAGTCGATATCCAGACAGGAGAAGTAACAATGATCGCAGATAAAAAAATATTGGAAATACTAAAAATGTGGCAAGAATGCATTATTAATGTAGATCCTTTATATGTTCTTGGAAGGTTTAAGTTTGAAGATATTAATACTATGAATAAAACTATAAAGATCAGATGTAAAATAGTTAAAAAAGCAGACGCTAACAGTGAAAGTATTAATGATGTGATAACAGACTTTTATAGTATCAAAAACCTATTAGAGTCTATAAAGGCAATAGAAATAGATCTTAAAGGAAAAGGGATAGAGCTAATGGGAAACAGTTGTAATTATGTTTATAAGTATAATATCGGAGATAAATACTGCACTATAACTATTCCCTGTATATATAAAGGTATAAGATCTGATGGAAACAAAGACAAAGTCAATGCCCCAGAAATTGATGAAGAAGATGTACAACGACGTAACGTGGTAATTTCTACACGTGAGCTACAACTAGCCATTAATCAACTTTCTGAGCTTACTTTCGATAGTTCACACTTTAGTGTCTTAATAAAAGATGTTATATCTAAATTAAATAAGAATATGGAATTATTGCTTCGTGCGTTGAATATTGGACCATTTCTTGATAATAAATATCAGCTATGAAACATAATGCCAATAACGAACCAAGAAAAGATATACTTAGATGCGTATATTTGTAATGGAAGCGTCAGAAAATCCGCTTCAAAAGCTGGCATTTTAAATATAAAAGAAGCTTATGCTATCTTAGGTAGATTAGAACCAAAGGAATATTTAGAAAGAAAGACAAAGGAGTATAATAAAAATACCGCTATTACCTACGGATGGAAACTGAAGATGTTGGTTTCTGTAGCAGAAGAGGCAAAATATAACAGGAATTATCCAGCTGCAATAGCTGCTATTGCTGAGCTAAATAGGATGCAAGGGCATTATGGTGGAGATCCTGATATAGGACAAGATGCTCATTTTAAGCGCCTGGTTGAAGTCAGTTCTATTCTTATGCAAGAGAACAGGATAGAACTAGACTACATGAAAGAGCCTGAGGTTGTTAATGAGCCAATAGAAGAAGAGGAGAGGCAAGATGAGTAAATGTACAATTTGTAGAGTAGAAAAACTAGAAATGGCTAAGTGCTTGGTTTGTGGAAAAGAGCCAGAATTTAATGTATTTAATGATATTTGTAATACACCCAAGCAAAATACACTAATCGAATGTGGCATTGAAGTATCAATAAAGGATGGTGTAAAGAGTACACCTGAGCTCGTGCGTTATTATAAAATGATTGAAGACCATTTTAGAGGTATATGTATAAAATACCCCAAAATAATAAGATCTACATCAATCAACACATGAAGTATCAATATGACTAAATGTTCGTTGTGTTTTGGTAGAACAATTATGGCTACAACCGAAGGAAGAGTGATAACGTGCCCTTCTTGCGGTAAGATAAAGCCTGAGCTACTATGCAACTGCACTGAAGATCAGATAGCGCATGATCATAGTAAAGAAATAGAACATCATGGTATTCTAAAAAAATGGAGAGGGATTACTAGCAAAGGGACTAGGGCTGTAAGAAATGTAAAAGAACCAGATCAGCTGTTAGATTATGAATAATGTTGGTAATTATCTATCAGATGTGATAGTTACTAAAAACCCAGAAATAATAATAGACCCATCACAAGGTGATGAATCTATATATGATGCCGCTTATAGTCGCGCTGCTTTATTATCCAACTACCTCCATTTTACTCAAACTTTCTATCAGCTCATTAGGGGAAGAAAATTCATTATTGATCCTCCAATGGGAAGAGAATCACATTATTCGGTAATAAGCCGTGGTTTAAATCACGTTTTTGCAGGATCATGTAAAAAGCTTCTTATTAACGTACCGCCAAGATACGGGAAAGCTATAGATATCTATACTCCGATGCTTACTAAAAATGGATGGAAGATAGCGAAGGATGTGGAGATTGGTGATGAACTAGTTGGGTCATCTGGATGGGTTAAAGTAAAAGGTGTTTACCCTCAGGGAGTATTAAAAGCAAAGAAGGTTATGTTTAATGATAATCAATCTATTGTTTGTAATTCTGAGCATTTATGGTCTGTTTGTGATCGCTATACTCCAAAATTTAAGACATTTACCACACAGCATATAGAAAAAACAATATACGAAGCTGATGGTAGGAAACATTGGAGAATACCATTAGTTGATGGGAAATATGGAGATATTGAGCCTTTTATTGATCCTTATCTGTTTGGTTGTTGGCTAGGAGATGGACATAGCAGTGGAGCTACTATTACAACAATGGATAAAGACATTGTTAGTGCTTTTAAAGAGCATGGACATACGATGATAGATAGGAAAAGCGATAAATGTGGCAACGCAAAAACATATGGAATAATTAATAATGGTTTCCATTTATTGTTAAGAAAGAACAATCTTATTAATAATAAGCATATACCTTCTGACGTTTATAGATGGTCGAAACAGGGTAGATTATCATTGTTACAAGGATTAATGGACACCGATGGAACATGTAATAAGAAAAATGGACAAGTAACATTTTGTAATAAAAACCAAAATATTATTAATGGATTTTGTTATCTGGTTAATTCTTTGGGAGGAGTCTATCGTATATACAACATAAAAAGTGGGTCTAAGAATGTAAATATTAGGCTTCCTGATGGAACAGATCCATTTAGATTAAAAAGAAAACAAATTTTAGTTCCTAGAGGTATCAAATGTTCTCCTCGTAGGTTTATATCAAATATTTCCGAAACAGAGTCATGCGAGATGGTATGTTTTTCTGTAGACGCTGACGATAGTTTGTTTGCCGCAGGAAAAGGTTTGATTCTAACTCATAACACTGAAATGATTGTTCATTTCATAGCTTGGTCCTTAGCTCACTTTCCAGATTCTAATTTTCTATATGTTAGCGTATCTAGAGAGGTAGCCGTAAAAGCTACATCCATGATAAAAGATTTATTGACCAGCCCTTATTACAACAAGATATTTGGAGTTAGTTTAAGAACAGATTCTAAAGCCAAGTCTGTTTTTACAACCACGCAAGGTGGATCAATTGAAGCTGTAGGAGCTAAAGGAGCTATAGTAGGAAGAGGTGCAGGAATCAGAGGAATTGATGATAGATTTGGTGGCGTTCTTATTATCGATGATTTTCAAAAACCTACAGAAGTAACAAAATCAGATAGGAGAGAGGAAGCTATAGAGCGATACCATCATTCTATAACAACACGTCGTAATAATGGCTCTAATACTCCGCTAATATATATTGGTCAAAGACTGCATGAAGCCGATTTAGCAGATCATCTTATTAGGTCTAAACAGTGGAAAACTATTATACTTCCAGCGCTGGATTTAGCTGGTAATGCCCTCTGCCCAAGACTTCATACCACTAAAATACTAAGGCAAATGCAAGCAGATCAAAAATATATATTTGCTGCTCATTTTCAACAAAATCCTATCCCAGCTGGTGGTGCACTATATGAAACAGAAGATTTCCTTATCTTGAGTGAAGATCCAGACATTATTAAAACATTTATTACTGTAGACTGTGCAGAAACAGCAAAGACATATAATGACGCAACTGTATTTAGCTTGTGGGGACTATATAAGATAAAGCATTTTGGGACATATACAGGAAAATATGCATTGCATTGGCTTGATTGTGTAGAGCTTTTTGTAGAACCATACGATTTAGAAGCTTCTTTTATGTCATTTTATGCCTCAAGCAGCAGACATGGCAAACTACCAATGTTTGCTGGCATAGAAAAGAAGAGCACAGGCACTACTCTAGCTAGCGTTCTTGGCAAGATACAAGGGATGCGCGTGCTTCCAATAGAAAGGTCAGGATCTTCAGGCTCGAAATCAGACAGATATATAAGAATTCAAGAATATGTAAAAAGAAAGCTTATAACTCTACCATATGGAGCGCAGCATACCAAGATGTGCATAGATCATATGACGTCAATCACTGCCAATGAAAGCGAAAGAAGAAATGATATTGTCGATACAGCTTTTGATGCATGCAATCTAACATTCATCAATGGCGTAGCACTAACTTATTTCTCTCAAGATGAAGATAAGAATATAGAGATAGCAACAAGTATAAAACGATCTCAAGAAGAGATAAGAAAAAACCGAGCTGCTTTATGGGGGCAGTAGCATACTTTTGACAATTGTTGGAAACAAAGTTCACCAAGTTCACTAAGTTCATCCCCATTTGACTCCCAACTCACTTGCCTTATGTCTAATAAAAGTAGAATATTGGAGTTTCTAGTTAATGTGAGCAAGAAGGCACAAATGAAAACCAAAAAAGATAGCGACACTCTTAAGAGAATAATTGAAAATATAGAAAGATCACGAAAATTTAATAAAGAAAATGTAGATAGGTATAATCTTTATAGAAAAACTGTATATAAAAGTACAATTACAGATTCTCAGAGAAACGCCTTTAGTAAATTAAATAAGCCTATTGTTGAGGCAAATATAATAGAAGCTCATTTAAATAGAATAAGAGAGCAGTTTAATAAGAGAGTCCCTGGGATTACAGTAATGATCCAGGATGGCGTTGATATAACAGAAGAAGTTATAGCGCTAAGAGATGTTATTGAGGGGCATATAAGGCAGGTAATCAGCGAAGCAAATATTGATGGAACTCAACAAGCCCTTATTCAAGAGATAGCTAGCGGTGGATATAGTGCATCTAAAGTTATTGCAGAATATAAAGAAGGTCCAACATTTGATCAAAAAATAGTATGGAAAAAAGCTAGAGAAACAACACAGGTTTGTTTTGATATACTTGCTAGAGAAATTAGCAAGAAAGATTCGGAATATTGTTGTGAGCTTTTTACGCAAGCAAAAGAACGGGTAGAAGAAGAATATGGAGTAAAATTAGATGATATAGAGTTTAAGCCTTTAGATGATGGATTTGAGTGGTTTTATAAAATACAAGATAAAGAAGTTGTAGCTATTGCTGATTACTATGAAAAACAATATGAAACTGTTGATATTGTAAAGCTTAGTTCTGGAGAAGTTATTGAGAAAAAAGAATATGACAGGAGAGAAGAAGATAGATTGGCGTCGTCTGAAGAAGAAAATTATTCTATGGAAGCTCTTCCTTTTATAGTACAAGAAAGAAAATGGTCAAAAGAAAAGATTATAAGATATAAGATTATAGGGAATACTATTTTATCCGAAGAAAGGGTAAAAGCTGCTGATGTATTGCCTTATGTATTCTTTGATGGTAATTCGGTTGCTCTAGAAGGAGATAATAAAAACCCTGAGCTAATGACAAGACCTTATTTATATAATTCTCTTGGTGCCCAAAATCTTTATAATAATATTATGTCTTCCTTGGCTGATCAGTGCCAAAATTTAAGCAATCATAAGTATCTTATCGCAAAAGAAAGCATATCCACAGAATATAAAGACAACCTGATTAATCCTCAGGATCATGATTCATTAATCTGGCAAGCATATGATAATAATGTTTCAGATAAGATAAACCCTAAGCCAGAACAGTTAATGAGAAATGCATTTCCACCTGAAATGTTTGCTTTATTTCAATACGTGCCTATTCTTCTGCAGCATATATTAGGATCTTATGATGCTCAAGCTGGAATAAATGAAACAGAATTAAGTGGAGAAGCTATATTACAGGGTAGAATAAACTCTAGCAGATCTGGCGAACCTGTTATTGGAAACTACATGATATCTCTAAACAGAGTTGCAGAAATTATCTTAAAGTTAATTCCATCTGTTTATATAGACGCAACACATCTTCCAATAATTGACAATGAATCTACGGAAAAATATGTTCCCGTTAACGGGCGAGGGCAAGTTTCTTTAAAATACAATCCTTTATTATTTAAAATAAAAGTTGAAGCTGGTCCTAGCTCTGAATTGCAAAAAGCAAATGCTGTCTCTCAAATAACCCAGATGTCTAGCTCTCTTCCTGGCTTTGCAGAATTCATACAAGAAAAAGGACTAGGAGTTGCAATAGATAATATGACGATAGAAGGAGCAAGCAAATTAAAAGATCTTTATAAAAAATATGTTAATGAAAAAGAAGAAAGGGCTAAAATGATGGCTCAAAACCAACAAGCTCAACAAGATCCTAGAGTTATGAGAGAAGAGTCAAGAAGAGAAGAGATTATGTTATCTGCAGAAAAGAATAATACTGCTGCTCAAATAGATGCTGCTAAACTAGCTTTAGATCAAGAAGAACTGTCCCTTAAAAAAGTTGAACTTCTTTCTAAAATGAAGACAGAAGATGCTTATATTAATCTTGAAGAAGAGAAATTACATGCATCTCTCGCAGAAAAGGTAGTTAAAAATGCAATCGATAGCTCAGGTCATCAGCATAGGAAAGATATGGATGTAATAGATGCTCACAGCAAATTTATGCAATCTCATCATCGTATAACAGGAACGCCGCATTTTACGAATGAATCTAATAGGTAGCATACATACATTATTTAATCTTTGATTATATGTTTTTCTATTTCCTTTTCTATGTTTCTGCCCATGTTCCATATCCGATATTTAGCCTTACCGTGCCAATAAATATTAGCACCTGTAACAGGTACTCCATTAATACAATTATCTTCATCAATAGAATTAAAGAAATCTTCTGTTTCTTTTTCCATTTCAGCTATTTGCTTAACTTCTTCTGGGGTAAGTTTATAATCGCTCATTTATCTAGCCTTCAACTATTTGTTATTCCCTTAATCAAGACACTTAAAGGACTTTTTTCTAATGCTGCTTTACCTATCTTTGCCCAATATACTATCTGACCACTGATGGTTCTTCCTTCGTTAATAGATACTTTTCTTGCTAAAGAATAAAAATCCTTACTTATTCTAATAGATCGTGTGTTTTCGCTTGAGTCTGTTTTCATGTATTTAATTGTCCTCTTAAGTTGTAAATAGGTCAACAATTGCCACAACAGTATCATTATGTATCATATATTATCTTTAAAATCAAGTATTTAATTGACCTATAATCTACAAACATTAATACTATAAATATAATATTTATACGCAGTTTTTGCGGTGTTTTTGCGGTCAAAAAAACATCTACCTTGACTAGGGTTAACAGTCAAAAAAACATCTACCTTGATCTAGGGTTAACAGTCAAAAAGGTTTTAAATGAGTGATGAACAAGCAATAGTTTCACCTGAAGCGGTGGAAGTATCAGAGGATGCGTCGGCAATTGATAATAATGTTGCTGCTGAGACTAGTGTTGCCCCTGAGAAGCAGCCAGCTGAGGAAAATGTTAAGCATTTTTCCCAAGATCAGGTAAATATAATTTCCAATGATGTAAAGAGAAAAACTGAAGCTAGGATTAGAGCTGAGTATGAGGCTAGATTAAATGCGGCTAATACAGCAGATCAACAAAGTAGTGAGCGTCATTATGAGCAAGATGAGATGGTTCAAAGACCTTCTCAAGAAGCTTATACAGAGGAACAGAGATACCAACTCTTTAAGCGAAGGCAACAACAGGAATACGAAGATCAAACGAGGCTAGCTGTAGCTAATGATATTAAATCAAAGCTAGTGGCAGCTGGAAATTTTGACAAGCTAGAATCTTCTGGTCTTGGTCAGATAAGTTCTGATCATCCATTAGTTTCTATGCTTAATTCGTTAGATAATCTACCTGATGTTGTAAATGAGTTTGACGCGGATATTACTAAGTTAACTACTATATTAAATGCAACAAATATTAAGCCTCAAAAAGGAATTCAAAAGCTTATTGCTCTTTCTCAATCAATCAAAAGAAATAAAGAAGCGTTGTCAAGGGAGAAGGCTCCTGAACCATTATCTCAGATAAAACCATCGTCTTATGGCTTGGGTGGTGGAGAAGAAAGCATCTCAGACATTAGGAAACTTCCTAGTCTTAGATTTTAGCTATTAGCTCTTTGTAATCCTCACTCATAATAAAAATTTTATTAGATTTGAGGAGACAACATGGCATCAATAAACATTCTACAACAAGTTAAAACTTATAACAGAGACCGGCAATTACCTGGTTTTCAAAATCAAAACTGTCTTGTTTCAAAAGTATGTAATCATAAATACAACGATGCTCATAGAGGCATCTCAAAAAACTTAGGCGACACAATTAGTATTTTTTTGCCTTCTGGCGCCACTTCCGGCAACGGTCTTATCGTTTCTACACATCCTATATATCAAAATATTGCAGAGCTACCTATTATTGGTGCCGCTTATTCTGCAATTAGTGCTACAGACCAAGAAAGAATTTTTAACTTGAACAAAGAGGGATTTTGGGAACAAGAAGGTCGTGCAATGGCTGAAGAACTAGGATCAAAAGTAGAAATAGAAGTAGCAAAACATATTACTGGGTCTGCTACTAACTTAGATCCTAAGTCACCTAACTATGGTCAAATGCAGGTTAACTCTGGTCCAACTAGATTTGTTGACTTTATTTCTACTGGCTTACTGACTTATCAAGCTTTAGCACAATCACAAAGCGATTGGTTAACAATGGGCGCTCCATCAATAAAACATGAGATGGTTCTTCCTACAAACTATTACCCACCAATCATTGGTTCAGGTCTTGGTCAATTTGTTCCACGACGTAATGACTCAATAGCTCAAAGCTGGGAAGTTGGTACTTTTGGAACTCCAATGACTACATATCATAGTTCTAATAACCTTCCTGATCATATAGCTGGTGCTCTTGGCATAGCAGATACTACGTTAACAATTACAGCCACAAATGATCCAACAGGTGTTAACGTTACAGAACTTACAATGAGTGGTGCTGGAGCTCAGACTAATGCAGTAAAAGTTGGTGATATGGGTTATTTCTTAGCTGCTTCTGGTATTAGAGCAACAACCTTTAGGGGTCATGCAAGAACCAACCAATTAGTTCAATTCCGTGTTATTGCAAATGCTGATTCTACCGGTGGTAACGTAGTAGTTCAGATTGTTACCGGTACTTATACACAAGGTCAAGGTCTAAACTCTTCTGCTGGTCATCCACTACAAAATATCAGCAGCCCAATTGTGCTTGGTAGTACGACAGTTAAATTTTTACCATCACATAAATGTGGATTAAGAGTTGCTGGCGACATGTTTTATTTAGCAATGCCAAGACTTACTGATCAAAGTCCATATCCAAGCTCAATAGATACAGATAAAGACACACAAGTTTCATTGCGTATGTACCATGGTCCATTTCTTGGTCAAAACGAAAACTTGTTAGTTAATGACACTATCTGGGGTGCTTTATTAGTTCCACGTGGTTCACAGCGTATTTGTCTTCCATTAGACGCAAACGTTGCGGCTGCATAGTGATATAAAATACTGCTGGAGAAGATAAAATGACTCAAAATGTTGGAATTGTTTTGCCGGTTACAGGCTCAAGAAAACCTGGTCCTTATGTTAGAGGTCTTACTGTTTCATGGACTAGCGCTACTACATTGTCTTTAGGCGCGGGAGGATGTACGGATTCAACTGATGCTATTAGTATGGTTGTTCCTGCTTCTATCGTTCTTAATTCTGCAATAGTTGGTGCTGGCGGAATGGACAAAGGGGCTTTAGCAAACAATACTTTTTATTATATATATGTCATTGCTTCTTCAGCAGCATTAACAATACCTATTGTATCAGCGGTTATATCTTTATCAGCAACCGCGCCATCTTTACCTACTGGCTATGATGCTTTTAGATTAGCTGGCACTGTCTTGACTGATGGTTCAGCTGAGTTCTTGCCTTTTAGCATTGAAGGAAAGTGTTCTTCGCGCGTATTTGCTCATAAGGATCCTATTGAAATTGAGCTTCCAGAAACTGGAGACTTTCCAATATCTTATACGGCTTTGTCGTTGGCTCCAGCTGTTGCAGCTATTGCGCATCCTTCTCACGTTTGTTTTTTGGCAAGTATTAAACCAGTGAGCGCGGGTCATGCAATATTTTTAAGCATAGATGGAACTCATGCATGTTCAGCCTTATCTTGTTCTGTAGCTGGCGTCCTTAAATTTGGAGACATAGCATCAGTTTCTACTTTTGTTGATAGTATTCCGCAGATTTATTACAGGTTGAGTTCTGCATCAACCACGTCAGCTTTTTTAAGAGTTAAATCATTTACATTTAATGTTTAGTTATAAATATAAAATAATTTTGGAGAAATAAAATGACTGTAAACGCTGGAATAGTTGTACCTGTTACAGGATCAAGAAAGCCTGGTCCTTATCTTAGAAATCTTAATGTTACATGGGCTAGTGCCACTACATTGCTTTTAACCGCAGGTGAATGCTCAGATTCAACCAATACTATTGATATGGTTGCTTCTGCCAACATCTCTCTTAACTCAGCAATAGTTGGCGCTGGTGGTATGGACGCAGGAGCTTTAGCAAATAGTACTTTTTATTACGTACATCTTATCGCTTCTTCAGCTGGAATAATTAATCCAGGCGTATCTGCTATTATATCTTTATCAAAAACTGCACCATATCTTCCTTATGGCTATGACGCATCTAGATTAGTTGGCACTGTTTTAACTGATGGATCTGCTCAATTTCCATCATTTTATACATTAGGCAAATCTTCAGATAAAACATTTGTATATGATCATGGTATAAGCATTACTCTTCCAGCTTCTGGAAGCTTTCCTATACTTTATACTGCGCTATCATTGGCTACTGCTGTAGCTCCTATTGACACTTACTCTAATGTTACTTTTGCAAGTAGTGTTACTCCAGTTGCGGCAGGAAATGGCTATTATTTAAGTGCTGACGGCAATTATGCCTATTCTGTAATAAGTGGCTCTGTTGTGGCAGACCCAGTAATAGCTCAATATGCAAATATGGATTGTGTATCAACCATAGTTACTGGAGCTCCAACTATATATTATAAGATGGATTCTGCATCAGAAGTTGCAGCTACATTACGAGTGAAGTCATTTACTTATAGTGTTTAGTTAGGATATATACCTATATCTTAAGTTTTAGGTGCCTGATTTTACTAATCAGGCACCTTTAATAAAATAAGAGGTGAAAATGGCATATACGCTCAATAAATTGATTACCAATGCTTTTTACCTATCTAAGATTAGGTCTAAGGATTACCAAACTGTCGGTGGCGATGATACAGCAATAGGATTAGATCTATTTAATAAAGTCTTGGCTCATCATTCTGCTAATACAAGAATGATTCCATATAATTCTAGCAAAACAATAGATGCTGTTATTGGACAAGAAGAATATTTTATTGAACATCTTGTTGAGCCTATGTCTCTAACTTTTAATCTAGATACCGTAAGATATCCAGTAGAGAAAATAAGCAGAGAAAGATACCATGCTTCTGGTGGTGTTGAAGGATTTAATTCGCTTCCATATGAGTGTAATTTTGAAAGAACGCTAAAAGGATGTGATTTATATATCTATCCAACTCCTGCCGATACATATCCTCTTCATATATGGGGTAAATATAATTTTAATTCAGTAGGAGTATCTGATCTTCCTACTGATATGCTGTTGGTATATGATCTTTACTATATAGATTATTTAGAAAGTCTTTTGGCAAAAAGACTATGTAGTTATTATGGTCATCCTGTAGATCCTGAAGTTCAGCAAATAATAGATAAGATATCTTCGAATATTAATAGCATGAATTATATTGATATAACTCCTAAAAGAATAAACTTATATGGAGGTGGAGGATCAGTAGACTGGATGTCATATAACTTAAGTAGGGGATACAGCCCAACTGGGTATTAATAATATGGCACAACTTCCGCTAACTCTATTATGCTCAACAAAATTTGGCAGACATCCAAAGATTTCTGTTGAACAGGTATATAACATGTTTCAGGCTGATGGCTGGATGGTAAACTATGCCGGCTATAGAGAAGCCTTCTACTGGGTTTTATCAGGAGTAGGAAGGGGAATATTCTATAGCTCAAGATCAAATAGAGCGTTTGCTGTTATAGGTAATAGCGTACAAATGGTTACCTTTAAAAATAACATTCCTACTACATCTGAGATAGGAAAAATAGGAACTTCTGATGGAAACATCGATGTTTTTATTGATGAAAACATACAATCTCAAGTGTTTTTTTGTGATAAAACCTCAATCTATATTTACGATTACTCTAGTGAGGTATTTGAAAAATTAAATATAGACTTTACGCCTAATTATATTTGCTATCAGGATAATAGAATAATCGCCGCTATATATAGCAGCAATACTTTTATACAGCCATATAGAACCCCGGGATGGAGGCTTTCTGACGAAAACATACTTTCTATAGTTACAGCTACATTGGTTGATGGAGGACTAGGATATCAAGTAGATGATGAGCTAACAGTTGTAAATAGAAAGCTAAATGCTAGTACAGGAAAGATAAAAGTTGATGAAATAGATGGAAGCGGAACTATATTAGATTATAGCGTTTTAGCTTCAGGAGCTGGATATGCCAATGCAGTTATTTATGAAACTTTAGGGGGAAATGGAACAGGAGCCACATTTACAGTAATAACAAGCAATAATCATACCGCCGGATCTGGTTTTACCGGTGGATTTGCAGCTGCTCCAGAGCAAATTGGAACATTTCAAAATAAATCTGATGATGTAGTTGCGTGCGTAAGATTTCCAGGAAAGGTAGGGCAGCTTTTAGTTATGGGCTCTATATCAACTGAAGTATGGAACAATCTAGGGCTTAAATTGTTTCCTTATCAAAGAAACAATGGATATAGCATAGATTATGGTTGCATGAATCCTGCTACTATTGCCGCAGGAGATGATTTTATAGTTTGGTTAGCTACTAATGAGAAATCCGGACCTTCGATAATGTATTGCGCTGGAGGAGTAGTTAACACTATATCTACCGATGGAATAAACTATAGACTGTCCCAATTAAGCAACCCAGAGAACTCTTTTGGCTTTATCGTTAAACAAGATGGACATGTTTTTTATCAGTTAACTTTTCCTAGCGATGATGTAACTTATACTTATGACTTTAATACACAGAAATTTTATACATTAAGTGATGCTAGCCAAAATTGCCATATAGCGAGACGTGTAGCTTATTGTAATAATGCATATTATTTTATAAGTTATAATGATTATAATCTATATAAAATGTCGTCAGCATATACAGATTATAACGGGCACGAGATCCCAAGAATAATAGTTACCTCTACATCTGCAAAAGCTGACAGAACTCCATTTATAGTTAAAAAAATAACTTTCCCTATTGAGCAAGGACATAGATATGACGATGAGATAGCAAGAATTGATATAAGCACATCATCTGATGGAGGAGTAACTTTTGGAGGCTCAAAAGGAGAGGTGCTTAATGGTGTAGGAAAGAGGAGAAATATTCTTGAGAGTTATAATTTAGGAAGATACAACGAAATAACATTTCAATTTAGATTTTGGGGCAAAGGAAGATTTGTCTTAGGTGATGGCGTCGTGGATATTACATAATAATAATATATAGATAGGTGAATTTATGAGTTTTTGGTCGAACGTAATACCATCGGTAATGAGCTTAGCAGGTTCTTTATTTGGCATGGGCGACGGCGGTGGTGGTGGTGGTGGTCGTTCTGAATTAGAAGAAATGAGAGGAGTGCAACAACGTATGTTACAACCATATGTTGAAGCAGGTCAAAAATCTATTCCAACATTGCAAGAACAATATAAACAGCTTTTATCTGATCCGGGCAGTGTAATGTCTAGGATAGGATCTGGATATCAACGATCACCAGGATATCAATATAATGCTGACGCTGCTATGAGGGCTGGAAACCAAGCCGCATCTGCTGGAGGATATGTTGGTAGCCCAGCTCATCAAGAAGAAATGGCAAGGAGAGTGTATGGCATATCTAATCAGGATTATAACGATTATATGACTAGGGGTACTAATCTTTATGGTCAAGGTCTACAGGGAGAACAAGGAATGATGGGAACTGGATTAAGCGCGGCTACAGGATCTACTAGATCTTTAAATGACATGCTAAAAGCTCAAGCGCAATTAGAACATCAGAGGCAGCAAAGCAGCTTAGAAGGTATGTTAACTGGTGGAGTTCTTGGTGGGAAAGCTTTAGATATATATGGTCAAAGTAAGGGATGGGGAGAGGCAGGGAAATGGGGACAAGGTTTTTTCTCTAAACAGGTATAGCCAATAGCGACCAGGAAATAATAAATACTAGGTAAAATTATGTTTAATAGAATGAGTATTGCAGACGTTATATACAAAGCTATGCAAGCCGCTGGTCTGCCAGAAGAGCAAGAACAGCGCGCAATGGCTGCTGCTGATATGCATAGAAGACTTCAAAATGAGAGTCAATATTATGGTCCTAATATGGAATCACAGTTTGCCCAAAGAAAAGCTATGGAGAGACATCTTGGGGCGCAATCTGGATTACTTAGTAAACAAGACTATGCCCAACAATTAAAGAATCAGATAGAAAGAGAAAGGGTTAAAAGTATAATGCAGCTTATTGAAGAAACCCAGGGTTCTCAAGGTGGACAACCTCCTATGCCAGCAATAAATGCTCCTGCTCAACAATTGCAGCCTAACCAACAATATTCTGGCGGACCTACTCAGGATATGAGACCCAGTGGTCAAACAATGTCTCCATTTAATCAAGCTAGAGGACAGGAAATTCCTAATCTTATGGAAGCTGGGAATCAATTTGGCGCTTATTCTCCTGCTAGACCAATGCAACAATATGGTCAGAGACCAGCTAATACATTAGGGCAGCAGATGGAAGATCAGTCTATGCCAGAGCAACAACCTATGCCAGAGCAACAACCTATGCCTGAACAATGGCAACAGCCTACAAAAGCTAGAAGAGTTTTAGATATTCTTAATGGAATGCAAGATAAAAAAATAAATGAAACTCCAGAAGAAAAGCAACGTCGTGCATTAGAATTAGCAGAGAAAAAATCAAAGTTAAGGATATCTGAGGCAGAATCTAAGGAAAACTTGATGTCATACGCCAAGACTACTGAAGAGGCTCATAATACTGGTAAAGACGCAATTCAAATGAAAAATCTAATAGATCAGTTTAATAGCTCATATCCTAAGCTTAGTGAGGCAGAAAGGGGACCTTTGAGAGGAAATATTCCAAGCTTTTCTACAGAGGCTCAGAAAGCCGATAACGCCGCAAAAAACATGCAGCAAATGATGCTTAAATTGATGAAAACAAATAGATTAACTAATTATGAGCTAAAATTTGCTGGAGAACTTAAGCTTAATAGAAGCATGACAGATAAAGCTCGTATAGATATTGGGAATTTTTTAAAAGCAAAATCAAACAGAATGCTTGAAGAGGAGAAATTTTTTGATATGGCTGAAGATAAGAACATATCAATAAGAAAGGCGAGAGCTGCATGGAATGAATATGAAAATAACATGCCAGTTTATAACTTTGAGAAGAATAAAGTAAATAAAGAGAATATGAACAAGTATCCTGAATATTTAAAGCCTAAAGCATTAAGGACTGCTTACGAGAATAGTCTAAGCTCAGCTCCTTCTGATTTAGGTAGTGCTGGAAATATTGATAAGGCTGCTGTTTCCGCAGCCGATCCATTGGGCATACGAGGATAAATAAAATGATAAACATGGGAGAAATCAGACAGAAATATCCTCAATATGATGATATGTCGGACCAACAATTGGCAGATTCATTATATAATAAACATTATTCCGATATGGATAAAAATGAATACTATTCAAAAATTGGGTTAAATAAACAGAATTGGATGCAAAAAGCGCAGAACACTTGGTATGGTGGAGCAGGAACCAGTTTAGCAAATCAAGCTCTTGATTTAGCAGCTATGCCTACGCAGGCTTTTCAGGGAGCGGCTGGTCTTTTAAATAGGTCTTTAAATTCTATTCTTGGAACTAATTTACAAATACCTAATATTACATCTACGCCTCAAATACCACAACCAGAAGATCCATCATATGGATATGGAGTTGGTCATGCATTAGGGACGGCGGCTGGATATGCTCCTATAGCGTGGTCTGGAGCGCAAGTTATAGGTCGTAAAGTTGTTCCAGCTGTAGGTAGAACTATAAGCAGAGCTCTAAAGGCAAATCCAGCAGAAATAGCGTCAAAATTGGAATATATGGCTGGATCTAAGAATGCTGCGAAAGTTGCTTCTCCAGCTATTGGTAGATATCAAGATATTGAAGCTGCAGCTGAAGCATCTCCTATTCCTTTTTATACCAAAGGAAGACAAGAACAAGCCATGGTAAAGAGAGAACTACAAAAAAGTAAATTATGGAAAGGAAAAGAAACAAAAGATTATGAAAAATTCATAGATATACCAACAAATGAATTAGAAAAAATAGGAAGAGGTTAT
>Ga0307377_10003814_pt1 | contig 16759 bp, 18 predicted proteins | sample TR3MG_FD_202535 | JGI IMG/M metagenome (GOLD analysis project Ga0307377, IMG submission 202535) | Soil microbial communities from Risofladan, Vaasa, Finland - TR-3 | ecosystem: Environmental > Terrestrial > Soil > Coastal area > Acid sulfate soil | place: Finland: Risofladan, Vaasa | collected... | reverse complement strand
GGTATGGAGACTCAGAAGCACAGACATTATGCAGGGAGTCGTGCATGGCGTCGTCACAGAGGAAATGCGCTACCACGAAGACTGCCTAGATAAGCAGTACCAAGTAGACCTACTCACCAGATTTGACTTCGACGAGGTATGGGGAACGGCCCTCAATCGCTTCTGCGCCCAAGCCGTCATAGGACACAAACTAACCCCATACGGTAAGGGAGGACAGACACGTGGGTACATCGCTTTAAGGGACTCGATTCAATGTCTGAAGATTGCCGCCGAGAACCCCCCAGAGAAAGGAGAGTACAGAGTCTTCAACCAATTTGATGAATGCTACACTGTCAACGAACTCGCCGAACACGTGGTTAAGATTGCCGCCGAGTTCGATATTGAAGCCGAAGCATGGAACATCGAGAACCCACGCATGGAAGCAGAGGAACACTATTATAACCCCGACCATGACAGTCTCCGAAAACTTGGGTTCAAGCCGACTCACAGCCTCGACGACGAACTTAGAATCACGTTACCCGTACTCGTAAAATACAAGCATCGAATTGAACACAGAAGGCATCACATCATGCCAACCGTGAAATGGAGCAAGTAAAATGAAGATATGGATAAGCGGAGGATCAGGATACATCGGAATGAACCTGCGAAAACACCTACAGGAACTCGACTGCACTTACCTCAACTTCGACGCCACACTAGACTATGACATCATGGACCAACGCAAGGTCTACCAGACGATGAAGGGCTACGACGTGGCGGTTCACCTAGCGGCGCTAGGGGACACCACCTACTGTGAACGCAACATCGAGGAAGCAATAGAGGTCAACGTCCTCGGTACAATAAACGTCGCTCAAGCCACGGAAACTCTTCAGATTCCCCTCATCTTTCCATCGACCTTTGCAGCGAAGACTGGTCATAATGTCTACGGGTTGACGAAGCGCCTAGCTGAGATGGTTGTGTTGAAGGCACACGGAGTCGTACTGCGTCTCTCAAATGTCTATGGGGGACTCGGCTACATGGTCAGGAAGAAGACGGCTATGGCAAACTTTGTGGGACGTAAGAAGGCGGGCATCAAAGCGGAGATAATGGGCGACGGCGGCGCCACACGGGACTTCATACACGTGAACGACGTATGCCAAGCCTTCATCATGGCGATGGGGGCTCCGCCCGGAATCTATGAGATATGCACTGGTGAGCAGACGAGCATCAAGGACTTGGCTGATATGGTGGGGGTGGGATACGAGTTCATACCCCCTCGTCGAGGCGACATAGACTCGATTGAGGGGCAGCCGGATACTGAGGCGTTGGGATGGTATCCGAAGATAAGTTTAGAGGAAGGTTTGAAGGAATTGATGAAAGATGATTAAAGTTGCGGAACCATGTATCGGGTTGGAAGAAGAAGAAGCCGTACTAGAAGTGTTGCGTTCTGGAAATTTTGTTTCGGGAGAAAAAGTACGTCAATTTGAATTGGAATTTGCAGAATACATTGGGGTTCAACATGCCATAGCGGTGAGCAACGGCACCGACGCCCTCATACTCGCCCTGTTCGGCGCTCAGGTGCGTCCGGGCAACGAGGTAATCGTTCCCCCACTCACCTTCTTCGCGACGGTGGCTGCGCCCATCCATGTGGGTGCCCGTCCCGTGTTCGCCGACATAGACCCGGAGACGTACTGTCTTGACCCTGAGAGCGTGAAGGAGGTTCTCACGGAGAGGACGGCGGCGATTCTCCCGGTTCACATCTACGGGCATCCTGCTGACATGGATGAACTCAACCAGATTCTCTACGAGGAATACGATGATGGGGGGAAACTCAGGAAGCGTCATAAGCCCTACGTCATTGAAGACGCGGCTCAGGCACATGGAGCAGAGTACAAGGGAAGGAAATGTGGTTCACTGGGGGATGCAGCCTGCTGGTCGTTCTACGCGACGAAGAACATGACCACCGTTGAGGAGGGCGGCATGGTGACGACTGACAACGGCTTCATCGCCAAGTTCGTTCAGACGCTTCGGAGCCATGGGATGGTGAACAGGAACGATCACCTATACATGGGAGCCAACAACAGGCTCGGAGAAATCGGTGGAGCGGTGGGACTCATCCAGCTACGCAAACTTGATGAGATGAACGCAAAACGGGCTGCAAACTCAGAGCATCTTAACACGGAACTGGGAAAACTGAATCTGTCGTGGATGAAGTTACCCACGGTAAAGCCGTATGCGAAGCACGCCTGGTTTTGGTTCCCGATTTTAATTGACGAGGAGATGCTTGGAATGTCAACGCTAGACTTCAGGGACTTCCTCAAGGAAGCGGGGATAGAGACACGCCACAGATACGTTGAACCCCTCTACAAGCAGCCAGCGCTGATGCCCTACGGGAAACACTATGCCGAGCTTCATCTACCAAACGCTGAGGCAATCTGCGGGAAAATGTTGGGGATCCCAAATCACCAAAACCTTGAAAAAGCGTCACTCGATTACATAGTAGAGACATTCAAGGAGATAGGGTAGTTCGCTGTTTGAGTGGAACCACGATAGAAACCCTTAACCTAGATGACTGACATATTCTAATAGATATGGCACCCCCATACTGCACGGATGTTCAGGTACTCGCAATCGTGGACACGGATATGACTGGCCCAGAGGTAACTGAACTCATTGAGGAAACAGATGCCTTCATGGACTACACGATGGACACGGGAAGTATGCCCCCCTTCGTGCTACGGATGATAAGTCGCCATTGGACTGCCATAAAAGTTATGCTCAAAGACCCCTCTGCTTCTAGTTTGGGAGATTATAAAATGAGCCGTGAATATCAATTAGAGAAGTTGAACAAGGAGTTGGAATGGATGATTGCTGGTGCAAGCGGGGGCATGACGTTCAGATACGGATACGCAGACTTGAGGTGGCAATAGTATGAGTAGAATGATTGACCTAGACGGAGTCGTCAAATCCGCCAAGTCGATAGTCGAGAAGATTCTTGGAAAGGACAAGAAAGGCAAGAAAGACTACGCTGAAGACGAAGAAGAAGAATAGCGAAGAGGAAACTTGGGTCAGGGTTTGGAAGTGTCTCCTAAACGGCAGTACCGGCGTGAGACGCTTGAGGACGTGGCGACGAAACTTGGATACAAGGATGCCGAGGAATTTATAGGGGCAAAGCGGGTTCAGCGTCGATTGGAAATAGAGAAGCTTCTGGGGGCGGAGAAGGATATGGTGGAGGCGAAGAGGCGCAGAAAACAGGATTTGGCTGACGCAGAGAAGGAACTGGGGGTACGCCTCGTATTCAAATCTAAATATGGGGACAGAGTGAGGGCGGCGATAAGAAACCGAGATGAGGGAAAACGCGTGGTAAAGGAAAACAGCGAGAACAACCTCAGAATCGCCGTGTTGAAACAACTCATAAAGAAGTTAGGCTGATTCTGGACACCTTTTTATTATCGTGTTGACATTAAGTAGTGTAGTGGTTAGATGGCTCAATATGGAATAGGACAGAGATACCTTGGCTCAGGAGTTACGATGCCCGGATTATCCGGGGAGGCGATTCCTCGGGGAGCCGCGGTGTATATGTCCGCAGTTGACGGGTTATGGTATCTGGCTGATGCGGATGTGGCTGCTGCTCGTCCCACCGTAGGTATTTCGGCTGAGGGGGCATCTGTCGCGGGACGAGTTTTCAACATAATTGTCTTTGGACTCATCGCTAGAAGCGACTGGACTTGGACTCGTGGAGACCCCATATATGTCTCGATTGCCGCAGGCGTGTTGACGCAGACTGCTCCTGTGGCTCCGGGTGTTCCTCAGCAGGTTGCGGTTGCTATTACGGCTACCATGATTCACGTGAATCCTCAGCTTGGCGGTGAGGCGTTGAGTCTGATGGATTACGAGGTTCAGACTGGTATCATCGCGGAGCCTGCGACTGTGAGTAGGGGTAACGGTCACACGGTGGTGGTTCACAATGAGACTGAGGAGCGGGACTGGATATGGAGTCGGACGGATTTGGATACTAAGTGGGCTGGTGTTGAATATCTCTAATGGAGATGTGAGGCATGAGCGTTAAGGTACATGAAGCCTTCTGCTTGGATAGCCTTCAGGATCGGCTTTTCTGGTGGGACGACTTCCTTGGAGATCAACTTCAAGATGAGTGGGCTTTAACCGTTGTTGCCACAGGTGCTGGCGCCGTTATTGATGCCCAGACAGGGGGAGTTTACCGTTTAAGTGCCGCCACCAACGCAACGAATGACGCGGCTCGAATAGATTGGGGCGGAGGCACTCCAATACGGAGTCTGCTCGCATCGAAGAAGGCTACATTGGAGGTCCGAGCCAAACTTTCATCGGCGGCTGACGTTGAGGCACAACTTGCCCTCTACTTTGATGGCACCAACTTCATGCGTTTCCGGTTTGACACCGGAGTCGGCGTTAACTGGCTCATTGAAACCGATGATACTACTGGTCCAACCTCTGCAAGCTCTGGGGAGGCAGCCGACACTGATTATCATATCTTCCGTGTTGAGTGTCTTCCTGCTGGTGAAGCACATTTCTACATTGATGGGGTTGAAACGGCTAATAGTCCAATTACCACTGACATCACCGCCAATTATTTGATGCCTTATCTATATATTGAAACACTAGCAGCCGCAGTGAAACAACTTGACATAGACTACGCGGCTGTGCGACAGGAAATATGAGTTCACAGTTCAGTTCAAACTATGATAGGAGGATGATGGGATGAGTGTAAAGGTCCACGAAGCGATCTGCATGGACTCTGCCCAGAAGCGGTTCTGGTGGATGGACCACTTCCTTGGAGACCAAGTGCAGGATGAGTGGAACTCTACGGGTAATGTTGGGAGTGCCGCCGTTGTCGATGCTCAAACCGGCGGAATCGTGAGAATAACAACGGGAGCAACGGCAAATGATAACTGGCGTATTGATTGGGGCGTCATCCGAAGCCTTCTTGTCGCTAAAAAAATAGTAATAGAATGGAGAGCAAAACTAAGTCAAATAGGTGCCATGATACTTCAAATCGGATGCCGTTTTGATGGGGCGAATAAGTTTTATTTTTGGTATGATACTAATATGGGTGTTAATTGGTACATCCATACAGATGCTGTTGGTGGCTCCAGTGTCGATACAGGTATAGTTGTTGACACCGACTGGCATATTTACCGCATTGAAGCACACACACATGGAAGCAATCATCTCCACTTCTACTATGACGGAGCCGAGGTAACTGGTAGTCCCCTCACCGTCGCCGCAAACATTACGGCGAACCATGTAATGCCTTGGTGTTACCTTCACACAAGAGAGGATGTCTTAAAGATAGTTGATATAGATTACGTGGCGGCTCGACAAGACCGCTGAGTTCGCAGTTCAACCCAAAGTATGAAGGCTTCGCCTTTCACATCCAACTCTGAATACCCCACCTTTTTATTTAGTCTCCTACACTATTATATAGTGAGTCCTTAGATGGCGTTATACGAAATCATCCCCACCAACATGCGTGGAAGCGGAACATTCTTCAAAGGCAGAGCAGGTGAAGCCCTCGGCAGATGCCAACTAGTCTACAAAGCCGCAAACGGAGCATGGTACTTAGCCGACGCCGACCTCGCAGCCACGATGCCCACCCTCGGATTGACGATGGAACGAGTCGTCGCGGGTCAGATTGTGAGGGTACTAAAAGAAGGCTACATTGGACGATCCACTTGGGCGTGGGTGACAGGAGGAGAAATGTACGCCGACGGGGTTGTTCCAGGTGAACTGGTTCAGGTTCCACCAGCGGCCCCCAGCCTCACCCAGGTCGTCGGGATGGCCACACGTCAAGACATGATTTATTTTGATCCCACCATGGACGCCGCTGGAGCAACACTTACGGGCTACATCGGCGACTACACATACAAAGTCATAAGAGTTGGGGCGAACTACACGGTCTACGATACTCAGGGAGCCATTGTTCAGGGACCGGGGCTTGACGCTGATGTGGCAATCAACTGGGCGCTGAATGCTGGTGGGGTGGGATGTGTCGTATACCTGACGGAGAGTACCATCTATGCCATAGACGATCCCATCGCGTTCACGGCGAACAGTCAGGTGATTCGGGGTGGGGGACGTAGTTCATTCATCGACGGTGATGGGCTTGCCACAACGGAGCACGGCATCGTACTTTCGGCGTTCACTGATTGTCAGATACGGAACCTGAGCATTCAGACTGAGGACGGCGGCGGCAAGACGTGTCACTGTATCTTCATAGAGGACGGAGCAGACAGGTTCCTCGTGGAGAATGTCACCATAGTTGACTCAGACAGCGACGGCATCCACATCGAGGGAACCACCATCACTGGCTGGGATATACGAAACTGCAAGATTCTTGACGCAGATGATTATGGTATTTACGGAGACATGGATGCCGTAAACTATCTGCTTTATGGAACAATAGAGGAAAACACCGTTACTGGATGTGGTTTTAATGGAATGGGTATTTCCGACTTCGTGGATGGAGTGATAAACGACAACATCGTCTATGACTGTGATTTACGAGGAATACTGCTTAACCTATCAGCAAACATCACCGTATCTGGAAACGTGTGTCACTCAAATGTTAGACACGGAATCGCCCTTACCAGCACCGACAACTGTGTAGTCGAGGATAATGTGTGTCCAGATAACGATAGTGGCGACACCGGCACATATGACGGCATCAACCTAGATGCACTCTCAACGGATAACATAGTAAGCGGAAACGAGTTGACGTTCAATGATAGATATGGCATCGGGGTGTTTGGTGCCAGAAACAAGGTGACAAACAACAAGTGTTCAATTAATGGTAGACATGGTATCTACATCACTGAAGCAGACTGCCAAGTAAACGACAATGACTGCTATGACAACGGGCAGGATGCCGCTGGAACCTACCATGAAATATGTCTCAGCGACGACGCAGACCGCTGTATGGTTAACGATAACCACCTGTCAAGCCCCGGAGACTCTTCGGAGGACTGCATCCATCTAGAGGATGGAGCTATTGACTGCACAATCGAGGGAAACTACTGCTTCAATGGCATGGGCAGCGGAATAGCGCTGACAGCCAACAACGACGACTGCTCCATAATCGGAAACAGATGCACCGACAACAACGGCTACGGAATAGAAATCACCGCTGCAACATGTAACGACACCAGAGTAAAGGAAAACCACCTCGAAGGAAACGTTACGGGGCAATTCTTTGACGGTGGAACTGATACCCAGACGCCGTGGTTCTTCGCCCCCGTAAGTGACCCAAACCACGTACTCGGGAGGCACCCCGTCGTGGACATGCCCGAAAACACGGACACCAACGTCTACGCCCAGATAATGCTCCCCCTAGAGTTCCAAGAACTTGTAACGTGTAATGCTATTGTGGTTCCTGCTGCCTCTGGAAACCTGGTATGGACCGTGAACACCGACTTCGGTAAACTATGTGACGGTGAAACCTACAACACTCATAGCGATGTCAGCGGAGGAACAGCCGCCATCACAATAGATGAACTGGAGTGCCTTAGCTTGGAATTTGCCCTCACGGGCATTTCAGCGGGTGACTTGATTGGCGTGGACTTTATGAGGGACGGAGACGACGTGGCAGATGACATTGAGGACTCAGTATATTATTTGGGGATTCGCGTGAGGTATGTTTGAGAGGGATGTATAGATGAGCACAATAGGAAACGTGGCGGTTCGAGACAACGCAGGAGCCGAAGCGGGGGTCAGGAGAAGACTCCACTTCGTAGACGGCGCAAACATCGCCATCACAACGGTAGACGACCCGCTTAACCACGAAATAGTTGTCACCATCGTTGCGTTTGCTGAGGGAAGCGGCGCCGACTTCAGCCAGTTCTTCCCAGCACCAAACCCAGATGGAAACAAGGGAACCTACGCCTCAGTCGTGATGCCAGATGACTATGTGACCACTGTGAGACAGACATTTATTGTTCCAAAGGATATTACCGCAATAACGACTGCCGCCGTTGTCGTCATTCCAGACGGCACAGGCAACCTGCGTCGAAGCGCAACAACAAACTTCGGATTACTCTGCGCGGGGGAACAATATGATGCCAACACGGACGCCATAGCCGTGGGACAGATAGCCGTCACCGACGGCGAGATAGAGTGCATCAACTTTCTTCCTGCGCTGACCGTGGCAACAGCCGAGGACATCGTCGGCATAGAGTTCACACGGGACGCGTTGGACGCCCTTGACACGGTTGGTGCATCAGTTCATTATCTTGGAGTATGGATTAAGGGAACGTGATAGAAAATGAGTGAATACACGAATAAGGGAACGACAACTGCCCTAGCAATCGTCAGCAGAGACCCAGACTTATCTGGAAACTTCGTCTGTGATGGGGTGGCAGACAACGTCCAGATACAGCAGGCAATAGACAGCGTGAACAGCCTCGGCGGAGGACAGGTCTACATCAAAGAGGGGACATACGACATCGCCGCCGCTATAACCCTGTATAAGCGGGTGCGATTCATAGGAGATGGACGTGAAACCGTCACCTTCAGCGTATCCGAAGACGTGAACTGCATCGAGATTGACCCCGCCTTCACCCACGCATGGTATGAACTGGCACACTTCCGCATAGACATGAACCGACACAATGGACACGCCATATACAGTTTGATGCCGAGCGACTGGACATGGTCGAAGCCGTACATACACGACATCGACATCTATGATGTTGAAACTGGCTATTATGGAATGTACTTTCTAGACCACTTTCAGACGAACATAAAAAGGATCTCTATCTACACATATGGCGGTGGCATAAACATCAGCAAGGTGGTTGCGGGGCGGGCAGCAAACCTGGGGAACAGCTACTGGGAGGACATTCATATCCTGATGCAGGCGGCTAACGGGGTTGGCATCTACTGTGAGTCGGAGGCCAGCGGTTACATCATGAACCTGATGGAGTTCCACAGGGTTCAGATTTTGGGACAGCCCCAAAACGACCCTCCAGCAGGAACAACAGGAATCTATCTTCGTGGTGTGCAGAACACGGGATGGTATGATCTGAATATAGAGGATTGCCATTACGGTGTTCATCTTGATTACACTACTGGAAGAGATGCCTTCCACAACCATTTCTACGCACCGTATATCTACGGGTCGCTGACCTGTGCATGGTATCTGGAGGGGGCAGTACATGGAACGTTGATTAACGGGGGATACACTCACGGTGCAGGCGGTAACACATATCTGTATCGTGATACCACTGCAAGCGACGGTAAAGAAAACAATGTTTCCAACCATAAATTCACTGGTACGGGTTTACTTAACTGGGGTAGGAAGACAGTCATCCACAACCTCACACGGGATACATTCTACGGCCAAATAGCACTACCATTCGGAGCAGTCAACGGACAGAACTGCATCCACCCAACCCAAGGAGGAGCAGCCTTCCCCACAAGCGGATCAGAATATTTCGCACGGGTCATGAACTACATCGTCACCATCAGCGGAGGAACCGTCAGCGACATCACTATCCAAGACAAACTCGGAAACAACGTGTTGACTGGTGTAACATCCCTCGCACGAGAACTGATTCCCCGAGGCTACAGCCTAGATGTCACATGGAGCGAGGTGCCTACCACCATAAGAGTGTGGCCTTGGGGCGACTAAAACCTAAACGACGAACGGGTTGCCGTCAGCCTGCGCCAGAGCCTTCTCAAGGAAGTGCTCTATCATCTGAACCAGCGGAATCGCGGACACGCAGAACGACTCATGGAGGAACTCCAAGTCCTCCTCGGTGAAGTCGTCGATGTACGGTGAGAGCGCCACCTCGTTGAGGAACGCCATCCCGGTGTGCAGCACTCTCTGAAGTTGAAGCGTCTTGTTGATGCAGTCCAGCCTGTCCGTTGGCTTATCGTTTATCATGTCGTAGGCTATCTCAATCGTCTTTCTAGAATATTCAGAGTTCATGCTAAACAGCGAATAGTATTATAGGCGCAAGGTGTATAATACACTTACGACTGAAAATGTCTTTTCGGGATTCTGACTCGGTTCTACGGTGTTGCATCGCGTACAATAAATATGGTGGCTTTTGTGTTCCCCTGTCATCTCGTCACCGCACGGCGGCACAGAAGATACTCGCTGGAGACGTCTACGAACCGAAAACAATCGAGTTTCTAACATCACACAGTAACGGCGGCGACCTAGTTCACGCTGGCGCCTACTTCGGCGACTTCCTACCAGCACTGTCACGGTCCATCGCACCAGACGCCAAGGTCTGGGCTTTTGAGCCAAACCACGAAAACTATAGGTGTGCCATGATAACCACCTACATTAATGACCTCAAAAACGTTGAGCTGGCAAACGCGGCGTTGGGAGAGCGGCGGGGGACGCTTACCATGGTGACATCTAAGAAGAATGGCATGGCGCTTGGTGGAGGAAGCCGAATACTGAGAGAAGGAGACGACGTCGGCTCAGAGCGCAGGGAAGTGGTTCAGGTCGTCACGCTCGATGAGGCGATACCACCAGACCGACGGATCTCAATAATTCATCTTGATGTGGAAGGATATGAGAGGGAGGCGTTGAGTGGGGCACTTGGAACCATTCAGCGTTACCTACCGATAATACTTCTGGAGTCTTTACCTGAAAGGAAGTGGTTGACCCAAAACATTTTATGTCATGGATATCGGAAAATCGGGGCGGTACATGGTAACGCTATATATGTCGTTAAACAGCGATAATGTTATAGGGAGAGGACGTATAATAGATTAACGATTGAAATGGAAACCCAGACAATGGTTTACCTCTTCATGATATTCGTGGGATGCCTCATCAGGGCGTTGGCACCATTCATCAGGAAGTTCTTGGCGGGAGAGGTGCAGGAGTGGGAGAACTACTACACTTTCACCTTCATCATCAGCTATATTGTGGCCGTCGTGGCGACGGCCATGGTGTACGAGCAGAACCCCCTCACCTTCACAGACGGCGCAACAGTCGCCATGAAGGGGCTTGTCCTCGGCGTGACATCGACCACGATCATCACTGAAGTGGCAGAGTGGTTCTTCCCAAATAGGGGTTAAGGCATTGGGGATAATCGGATTTCTCCGAAGCCTGCTGTGCCCAGACTTAGCCGAATTAAGGAGGAAAGTAGATGAACTCAACGTTCTCAACCAAGAACTGGAACTCCGTGTAGCTATGCTCACCAATGCCCTTGATGATAGCTTTGTGGTCGTCTCAGCCGATAGCCTCACCGACGTCGACGACGCAACCAAGGTCTATCCCTACAGCAACCTCACCCTGAAGCAGTATGAACTCGCAGTCGCCGATCTGTCATACTATTGCTTCCCAAAAACGCAGTGGGAGACACTGCTCTCAGAAATTCATCCATTTCTCGTTGACCTAATCGGCGAATGGGCGGAGAACGTGGCAGACTGTGACGACTTCGCCCTCATCATGAACGCCTTTATAGCATCCAGTTTCATCAAGGCAGGCTACGACCTTCAAGGAGCGTTCTTTATTGCATGGAGTAATACCCACGCTTACAACGTCTTTGTGGATGACACCAAGAACGTGTGGGTGTACGAACCTCAGACCGATAGGGTGATGGGACGCATAGGGAATACCTCACCTCCATATGACACAAAAAAGATACTATGTGTGGGAAATCAACCGAGTGTGTCCTTGAGTTCACGGTGAGGAAGAAGTAGTTCTTCCCCATATTTTTTCGTCTATCAAGCACAGCAGTAATACAACAGTGATTTTAACCCATGTCTGGTTGACGCAGATAATGTAGATATCCCTTAGGTTCATGATGGTCCACGGATAGTTTGCCAGAAAATATTGAGTCCTCTCAATTTGGCTTTGAGATATGGTATATATGAAGGAGAGAACCGTCATTACGGCGAGGAGCTTCGCCCTCCAACTACGCTTCACCTTGTTTCCATCCCTTGTTGATTACGATCTTCTTCTCCGGTGCAGAGTCTGAGTTCGTGACTCCTCGGAATATTGGTGAGTCAACTATGGCTACGCCGCGGTAGCAACTCCACGTCAGCGGCATCGACAGCAACTCGACGACCCACTCCGTCGCCTCTGCGTCTATCTTGTTCATAACTTCAACCCACTGCTTCCCCCACTTGATTGTCTCCTCACACTGCATACTACATGGAAGGTGAGGGGTTATCCTGACGCTGAAGTAGCGGAGCATGTTGTTACAGTATGGGTGACACTCCACGGTGACTGTGTTGTCTTCAACCACGGCACCCTCAGTGTTTACTGCTGACTCATAGATTGTGTCTATGGATTTCTTGTTCCACGTTTCATTGAAGAAGCCGAGGCAACACTCTGGATAGCCTAGAAGCCTCCCGATTTCCACGTGGTTTACTGGGGTGGATTTACTGTATTCTGTGAAGAGTTCGCCTGCCTCCTCGTCATCGCGTCTAACGACGGCACCGTAAAGCGTGTAGGGTTTACCCCTCTCAACTGGTAGGTGTTTGTGGCTGAAGCCTGAATATGCCCCGCTCTTATTCGTGGGGTAGAACACAAGGTCGTTCTCACGCAGGAACTTATAGGATGAGTCAAAATGCAACGAGTTCACGTGGTAGACGTAGACCCTTCTCATACCATCTAGGAACGTCTGCTTCTCCGCCTCGGCGTAGAGGCTTCTTATCTTGGAGATGCGGGGCTCCCACTCATCCCTTAGCTTTGCGTTCCAATACAGCTTTTTCGTTACGGGTTCTATCTCTATTCTTTCTTTGCTCACTTCTATTTTCTCCTATCAACTCTTTCGGTGCTTCATATCCGAAGCGGTCTAACATTTCTTTAGCGTGTTCACGTATTATATTAATTTTGTCGTGTTCAAGCCTCCGTCGAGGAGTCTTATTCTTGTTATATATTTTCCCTTCTCTCAGCCCAGGGAAGAAATATTTTCTCTCCACATTGTAGTCGCCTAATGAATAGTTGAAGTGTTCCAGTCCGAGGAACTCCTCTAATTCGTGGAGTATCTTCTCTGGGTTCTCCGCCAGGTCTTCATATTTTATCAGGTGGAAGTGCCTCAGTTTCTCGGAGTCCCTCATCATGATTTTGTTTGCCAGGTTCCAGTGTGTGGCTGCTCTCTCAACGCTTTTTCCAGAGCGCATTATAGACTCAACCGTGGAGTAGCCGTTTCTCACAATTCCGATGAAGTGGGGTGAGTCAAAGTGTTGTTGCAGCCACAGGCTTCTCACCATGTCTGGGGGACTTTTAATCATGAGGTAGGTTCCATCGTTTTCTTTTCTCGATTTTAGCCACCTATTGCGTAGGAAAGAGGGGTCAATTATTTTATCCACGCTGGGATTTCTTCGGTCATAGGCTCGCGGTGGGTTCATGTATTCCAAGACTTCGGTGAAAACCCGGTTATGGTTTTTTTTAGTTACCGTGTCGATTCCCGCCGTTGTGAGCAGGTGACTTTGTCCCTCCGTTGAGATGTGGTCTATTTGGGGGTGCAGTCTAAGAAGGTGGTGTAGAAGGCTTGTTCCCGAGTTATTACACCCAAGAATAAACATCCATTTGGTTTCCTTTGGGACGGCCCTTGTCTCTACTTCCTTCTTTTCTACTTCTCTTTTTCTATGTGTTCCCTGAATTACGTGGTCGGTTTCCACGTAGCTGTCGCAGACGCGTCCACTGCGACCAGTCAGTCTTTTCAATGAGTGTTTTCCTTGGTCGAACAGGGCGAAGAACATGAAGTCCTCGCTGAGGTGGTTCTCCTTTCCATCTATGTAGATGTTTCCGACCCAGAACTTTGAGGCGGTGCAGGCATGACGGTGGGTTAGCATCACGCCGGAGCCACAGAGAAGGCGTTCCCCCGTTCTCCCCATGGTCTTGTTCACCACGATAAGACACTCCTTCTCATCCATTTTCTCCGCCAGCACCCGCGGCAACTCGGGGGGACACAACACATCGGTGTCTATCCACAGAGCATATTCATAATTCGCTGGGTGGTAGATGAAGTATTTTCGGAGAACCTCGCGGCTGTCACATATCCGTTCGAGGCTACCGTCCTGCGCCACTATCTCCGAGCTGTACCTGATGACGCATCCATCGAACTGGTTCAGGTCAAACTTGTGGTCAAGCGCCAGACACACAACTATCTCTTTGGGGGGAGGGGCAAACCTTCTCACGTGTTCCAGAAACCTGTCTATGATATACCGCTTGCCATTCCCCACCGGAGACAAGACAATGTAGTCTAGCATATCAGTTTTCTCTTGTATTCGTCGCTGAACTCTTTTACTCTGCCGTCCTCATGTACATGTTTCACGTCAAAGTAGAAGCCTGCAAGTGTCTCAACCTTTCCCTTCCTGTTGAGCTGGCTCATAACCGCCATCCATACCAAGTCGTCACCAGTATAACTTCCTCTTAGATGTGCCATCGTAAACGGATGGGCGGAGAGGGCATCTCTATGGGCAAAGGTACAGCTAAGTCCATGCCGTACCTCCGAGGAATCAACGCGAGACGGATGGAAGGCACGTAGCACAGCGAGTAGGGGACGTCCCTCTAGGAACGTCTCGAATTTATCGATGATGTCTGGACACGGGATTATGTCTGGGTCTAAAAGAAGCGCCCACTCTGCTTCCTCCTTCTCCAAGAAGTTTTGTCTAAGGGACTCTCTGGCTGCGGTGGTAGCTATAATGGTACGTGTCTTCATGTCCTCGGGTTCCTGACACCACGTTACGTTGCTTCTCTTCTCCCCCCTCATCCAGAAGGAGTGAACATTCTTCTGGGAGTAGAGGTATATCTGGGTGGGAGGCTGATGGAGGGCGTCGACGGCGTCCCAGTACAGGTCGCGGGCGTACCTCTTCTGTGGTCCGATGGGGGTGAGAATACAGTATTTCATTTAATTACTATCCAGATGCCTTTCGTCGCCGTCCAAGTGCTCAATACCATCTGTCCAGTCTTGGTAGCCTCCCCCGCTTTGTCTGGGGTCATCTTCCCAAACATAGTTAGCATCCGAGTCCATGTGCCGTTCGTCCCCGTCTATATGCTCATCTCCATCCGAGTGGCCACCTGGTCTTCGAGATCCGCGTTGAGGTTGCAGGGGATTCGTCGTCCTCTTCATGTCAACCATCTTGAAGACGTTAACGGTCTTCTGGAACAGGGCTTTGTAGAGGAGGCAGAAGCGGTCCTTGTTTCTCCAGTCGAAGTCCTTGCTGAGGCCCGTGCATCCTCCGTAGCAGTTCTCCCACCAGCGACAGTCCTTGCAGTCTGTTTGACGTAACACGTCGCTTCGGATGGTGGACTTCTCGTCGCTGCGGAGATATGTTTTTCCGTCGGAGTATAGGCGCAGGCACGACCCAACGCCACCGTCCTTGAACACGGGATAGCATGAGGAGGTGGCGTATGGATCACATTCCCGATACACACAGACCACCGAACTCTCCCCCTTCAGGGAGTTGATGATGTCTCTGAAGGGGGACCAGCCGCGGATGCCGTTTTCGAGCATGAAGTCGTACATGTCCGTGTAGAAGTCGACTGCTTCTTCGGGCGTCAGGTCTATGCTGTCTTTTCCGCAGCAACAGGGGTTCAGTCGCCCAGAGATTTTGCGTCGGTGAAGGTCGAGCACCCACATCTTCAGGAGTTCCCGCCTGCTCTTGGAGGCGTTCTTCTTGTGAATGACGGCGATAACCGAGACACCTATTCCCTCTTCTTGAAGGCGGTTCATGGTCTTCAGAATCTTGTTTGTCTGCGCCTTCCTCTCCTTCTTGGAGCCAGAGCCACGCAGTTCATTGCACGGCCACGGTCCGTCAATGGACAGCCCCACGGAGGTCTTGTACTTCTTGAACATCTCTATGATGTCGTCGTCTATTAGGTAGCCGTTGGTCTGAATCGAGGAGCGTCCGTCGAGTTCGTATATCACCTTGAGGAGGCGCTCAATGTATTTCTTGTCTCTGAAGAGGGGTTCGCCGCCGTGGAGTCCAACCCTCGCAGCGTTTCTTGTGTTTGGTTCTCCCTTGTAGAGTTTCTGGTGGAGGGCGCGGATTGCGCCCTCCACGACGTCGTAATCTATCTCCTCTGGTTTGGGTCTGAAGGGATGCTCATAACAGTTTTTCGAGTGGAATCCACTAGCAACATAGTTTCCAGTGGATGTTTGAAGATTATATACTGTATTTTCATCTAGTAGTCTTTTTGATTTTAGCTTTACTTTTTTGAACCGAGTTATTTTAATGCTCTTTTTACGAGTAAGGGCTGGGTTTGTTAATGAGAAAAACCTAACAATTTCAGGAGTGCCCCCTAATAAACGAACGGAAACAGACTCAATTACCGAATTAAAGCCAAGAGTTGTGAGATGTTTTTTTATCTGTTGTTTAACATTAACGTCATAGTTGGAAATTCTTAATGAACCACTGTAACTTCCCTCAGCATCAAATATTCCAGACAGCCATCCCTTTATGAAGTTTGTTGATTCTATTTTCTTTGATAGAATAGTGGAAACCGCATCCCAGCGCGATTTGTCTCTTACTCTGATTCCGTAGAGATTTCTCTCTTTAAATTTATCAAAGACAACCCCTAGTTGTTTAAAGAAGTCAAATGTTCTTTCTATTGGTTCATTGTCTATCAACCTTAAATCTGAAAATCGTTGAATATGGTTGTTTTTATCAAAGCAATAACCGAACGAGCCGTCCCCCACCATCATTCCCTGTAAATACCCCGTTACGTAGTCCTCGTCTTCTATGGGGGGAGAAACCGGATGACTAAAAAACGCAAAGTTTGTTCCAACAGTGGCTCTATGAGATTCAATGTAATATCCCCTTGAAC
>Ga0307377_10003813_pt1 | contig 16762 bp, 10 predicted proteins | sample TR3MG_FD_202535 | JGI IMG/M metagenome (GOLD analysis project Ga0307377, IMG submission 202535) | Soil microbial communities from Risofladan, Vaasa, Finland - TR-3 | ecosystem: Environmental > Terrestrial > Soil > Coastal area > Acid sulfate soil | place: Finland: Risofladan, Vaasa | collected... | reverse complement strand
GCCTGGGTACTCGCCATAGTCTTCGGTCTCGTCTTCGTCGGCGCGACACTCCTCAACGCCGACCTCATCGTCAAGAGCCGCGAGGCTCTGGCGCACGGGGTCTCCCTGTCGCCCTCTTCGGCGAAGCCGGAGCGCTACCAGGTCATAGCCGTGATGCCGGACACCGACGATTCCTTCTTCCGCGGGCTGCTGGACGGGATCAGGACCGGCGCCTCCTCGGCCGACGCGGCGATCCAGGTCTTCCGCTACCCCGGCGCCTCCTCGGCCGACGCCGAGCGCTACTTCGAGATCGCCCTCCTCGCCAAGGTCGACGGCCTCATCATGTACACGCCGCGCAACGACCGCGTGTCGGACCGCTCGGAGCGGGCCGCCCGCTCGGGCGTCGTCTTCATCCCGGTCGGCACGGACGCCCCCGACGGCGGCAGGCTCAATTTCATCGGCTCGGGCTCCCTCCTCCAGGGCTTCGAGGGCGGCAGGATCATCTGCTCGGCGCTGGGCACCTCCGCCCGCATAGGCGTGATACTTCCCGCCACGAGCACGGGCGACATGCGCGACGAGCTTCTCTACCGCGGCGTCGACTCGGCCGTGAAAACCTTCCCCGGGGCCGCCATCGCCTCGGTCGTGCGGGCCAGGCCGGGCATCCTCTCGGGCGAGGAGGCCGCGGCGCGCATGCTCCGCACCGCCCCGGCCGTGAACGCCATCTTCTGCTCGAACGCCCAGGACACGGAAGGGGCGGCCCAGGTGGTCGTCGACGCGAACCGCGTGGGCAGCGTCTTCATCGTCGGCGCCGACGAGACTCCCGACATAGACCACTACATCGACAAGGGCGTGGTGGGCGCGAGCATAGTCCGCGACTCGCGGCGCATCGGGCTGGACGCGATGCTCGCCTTCACGCGGCTCAAGGACGGCAAGGGGCCGAGCGACGCCGTCGAGGTCGGCTTCACGGTCAAGCGCGCCGCGGGGGAGGGCAATTGATCCTCGGCACGGTGCGCGGCAAGATCATCGCCAACTCGGCCCTCATCCTCCTCATCACGGCCTCGGCCACCCTCTACACCGGCCTGGCCTCCTCCGAGCTCGCGAAGAGCGTCGAGCTCCTGTTCCGGAACAACATCCTCATGGAAAGCCTGAACACGACCCTGACGCAGACCGAGACGGGGCTCACCGGCTACCTCACCGCGCGGAGCTCCGACTCGCTCAAGGACTACATCAAGTACTCCACCATCCTCGCCGACAAGGCCTCCAGGCTCGACAGCGAGATCCGCGCCGACGAGTCGGTGCTGCTGCAGCGCGACCTCTCCGGCCTCCTGGACAGCTACCTGCGCGACACCGAGGCCGCCGTGACCGCCAAGCGCGGCCGCGACGTCGAGGGCTACGCGGCGCTCTACTCGAGCTCGGAGCGGGCGGCCGACCTCGCCCGCTTCCTCATCGGCAGGATCGAGGGCATGTTCATCACCGACTCGCTCAAGGCCTTCTCGCTCTTCAACTCGCGCATACCGGCCGTGATCGCCTCCAACGCGATGCTCGTCGTGGCCGCCACCCTCATGGGCTTCATGCTCCTCGTGCGCTTCTCCTACGCGCTCACCGAGCCGCTGTCGAGGCTCGCCGAGGCCGCCCGCGCCGTGGGCCGCGGCGATTACGGCGACCGCCTGGGCCTGCCCGCCTCGGGCGACGAGATCGGGACGACGGCCATGGCCTTCACGAGCATGCGCGAGAGCGTGCGGCGCGCCTTCGAGGAGCTCAAGTCCAAGTCCGAGGTCGAGAAGCGGCTCATGGAGGAGCGCATGCGCGTCCTCGACATGAGCCACAAGCTCAAGGACGCCGAGCTCCTCGCGCTGCAGACCCAGATCAATCCGCACTTCCTCTTCAACACCCTCTCCGCCGGCATCGGCCTGGCCATGTCGGAGAACGCCGACAAGACGGCCGACTTCCTCGAAAACCTCGCCGCCTTCATCCGCTACGCGCTGAGGCCCCCCTCGCGCTCGGTCTCGGTCGGCGACGAGATCGAGTGCGCCGAGCGCTACATCTGGCTTCTGAAGCTGCGCTTCGGCGAGCGCTACCGCTTCGACGTCGAGGCCGATCCCCTGGTCCTCTCGGCCGAGACACCGGCCCTGGTCCTGCAGCCCCTGGTCGAGAACGCCGTCGCGCACGGACTGCGCAACCGCGAGGAGGGCGGCACGGTCAGGGTGGCCGTGAGCCTGGTCGGGGAGGAGGCCGTCCTGAGGGTCGAAGACTCGGGCGAGGGCATGGACCCCGCCGAGATGGCCCGCGTGCTGCGCGAGGCCTCGGGGGAGGAGTCGCGCTCGGGCGGCGAAGGCTCGGGTGCGGCCGACCCGGGCATAGGTCTGTGGAACGTCATTCGCCGCGTCAAGCTCTCGACCGAGGGCCGCGGCAGCGTCGAGCTCGAAAGCGAGCCGGGCAGGGGCACGAGCGTGATCATCAGGCTGCCGATGGGGAAGTCGCCCGCATGAAGCGCCTCCTCGTCGTCGACGACGAGCGGCCCGTCGTCGACACGATACTCCACATCGTGAAGCGCGACCTCGGCGCCGAGTTCGACATCGCCGGCACGGCCTCCTCGGGGCGCGAGGCCATCGAGCGAGCCTCGGCGCTCGGCCCCGACATCGTGCTCATGGACGTCCGCATGCCGGGCCTGTCGGGGCTCGACGCCGTGCGCGAGCTGCGGCGCCGCGGCTCGGAGGCGGTCTTCATCCTCGTCACCGCCTACGAGCGCTTCGACATCGCCCGGGAGGCGGTCGAGCTCGGCGTGCAGGACTACCTCCTCAAGCCGGTGGCCCGGGAAGCCCTGGCCCAGTCGCTCCGGGCGGCCTCGACCCTCATCGACCGCCGCGGCGAGTTCGAGCGCCGCGAGGTCGAGTATCGCGAGCGGGAGGAGCGCATCAGGCTTTTCGTCGAGACGGCCTTCCTGCACGCCGTCGCGCTCGGAGAGGCGATCGCTCCGCAACTGGCGGCCTACCGGCAGGCCCTCTCGCTCGAGGAGCCGCTGGCCGTCGCCGCGGCCGCGGCGTTCTCGCCCCCCGACGGCTCTTCCGATGCCGCTCCGCTGCACGAGCGCTTCCGCGAGATCCTGCGCTACAAGTCGAAGGCCCTGGCCGGCCCCCTCCTGGCCGGGCTCTGCGTCCTCGCGCTTCCGCTCAAGGCCGAGGAGGACGCGGAGTCCGCCATGGCCTCGGTGCGCGAGTCGGCGGCCGCCGCGAGCGCGCCGGGACGCGGCCTCGTGCACCTGAGCTTCGGGACGGTGCGGCCCTTGGCCGAGCTGGGCGAATCCTGGGCCGCCGCTCTCCGCGGACTCTGGGGCGCCGCCTCCGGAACCCTCCCGCCGGCGGGCTCCGAGCCGCCCGGCGCGGCCGGTTCCGGGACCCTCCCGCCGGCCGCCGACGGCGCGGACTCCGAGGCCGGACACGATTTCGAGGACGAGGAGGCCTTCCTCGGGGCACTCCTCGAAGGCTCGGTCGAGCGGAGCCGCGCCGCCTTCGAGCGGATCCTCGACCGGCTGCGCGGGTCCGCCGCGCCGGCCCGCTGGCGGCGCTTCAGGCTCCTCTCCCTCCTGGGCTCGGCCTACCGCACGCTCGCCCGGCGCGGACTCCTGGGCGAGCGCGAGGTCGAGGTCGAGCTCGACATGGCCGAGCTTCTCGCGGCCCCCGAAGGCGGGGCCTTGGAGCTCGCCCTCAGGACACGTTTCGCGCGCATAGCCGACAGGCTCGGCCGTATTCCGCACCGATCGGCCGCCGTCACGGCGGCCATCTCGTACATCACGAGGAACTTCGGCGGCTCCCTGTCGCTGGAGACGGCGGCCGAGACGGTCGGGCTCTCGCCCAACCGCCTTTCCCGGCTCTTCGTCGAGGAGACCGGGCGCGGCTTTTCGGACTTCCTCATCCAATACCGGATCGAGCGGGCCAAGGAAATGCTCCTCGCGCCCGGCGCCAGCATCAAGCTGGTGAGCGCCGCCTGCGGCTATCCCGATCCCAATTACTTCTCGCGGCTGTTCAAAAAGGTCACCGGCTCCACGCCGACGTCCTTCTCTTCCGGAACCACGGAGGCGAACGATGCTGAACTCTGAGTTGCCCCGTCCGCGCGCGGGCCGAATCGCGACGCGCGCCCTCTGCTTCGCCCTCGCGGCGCTGACTGCGGCGCTCCTGCCCGGCTGCGCCCCGCGGCGGCACCGCCTTCCGCCGGGGAAGGTCCCCCTCATCGGCTTCTCGATGGACTCGCTCGTCGTGGAGCGCTGGAAGCGCGACATCGACGTCTTCAGCCGGTCGGTGAAGGAGCTGGGGGCGGACATGGTACTCGAGGTCGCCGACCAGGACGCCGCGGTGCAGGAGGCCCAGGTGCGCGAGCTCGTGCGCAAGGGCATCGACTGCCTCGTGATCGTGCCCAACGACGCCGACAAGCTCTCGGCCGTCGTGCGCGAGGTGCGCGCCAAGGGCATACCCGTGCTCAGCTACGACCGGCTCGTGCGCAAGGCCGACGTGGACCTCTACATCTCCTTCGACAACGTGAAGGTGGGCAGCCTGATGGCCGAGACGATGGTGCGGGCGGTGCCTGCGGGCGGCTACATCATCATCAACGGCGCCAGGACCGACAACAATGCCCGGATGCTCAGCGAGGGCTTCCACAGCGTCCTCGACCCCTACATAGCCTCGGGCAAGATCAGGATCGTGGCCGACATCTGGCCCGAATCCTGGGATTCGGACGAGGTGAAGGCCGATCTGGAGCCCGTGGTGGCCCGCCACCGCGGCATCGACGCGGTGATAGCCGGCAACGACATGCTCGCCGAGGCCGCGATCAACGTGCTCTCCGAGAACCGGCTCGCCGGCCGCGCCAAGGTGGTCGGCCAGGACGCCGACCTCGCGGCCTGCCAGCGCATCGCCGAGGGCTCCCAGTACGCCACCATCTACAAGCCCATCGACCGCCTCGCCCTCAAGGCCGCCGGCTTCGCCGTCATGCTCGCCAGAGGCGAGAAGATCGAGACCGACGGCACGATCGACGACGGGGCCGAGAAGGTGCCCTACGTCCGGCTCGAGCCTATCCTCGTGACCAAGGATCTCCTGGAGGCGACGGTCATAAAGGACGGCTTTCATACCGCCAAGGAGATCTACCGCAACGTCGGGCCGTGATTGGAGTTTTGAAACCGGAGCGTGTCTGGATTTTCCTCGCGGATGGATGCGGGAAAATGCTAGTCGGGCTTTTCCGAATCTCCGCCCCTGCCCTTGAGTGAAGCATAATGCCCGATTCTTCCTGATGACCGGTTTAATAAACGGGTGGACAATGGTCTCCGGCGGTTCCCGACCGCCCGCGGCCGGATAGGCTGTCGCACGTATCAAGGAGGTCATTTCATGAAGCGTATCGCGCTCCTACTCGCCACCCTCATCATCGGCGTGGCTGCCTTCGCCCAGCAGGTCCAGGTAGGCATCGTCCTGCCCACGAAGGACGAGCCCCGCTGGATCCAGGATCAGACCAGGTTCATGACCGCGCTCCAGAGCGCCGGCATCAGCGCCGAAGTCCTCTTCAGCCAGGGCTCCTCGGCCATGGAGAAGACCAACGTCGAGAGCCTCATCACCAAGGGAATGAAGGTTCTCGTCCTCTGCCCGCAGGACGGCGCCGCCGCCGCGGCCGCCGCCGACGAGGCCCGCCAGGCAGGCGTCAAGGTCATCTCCTACGACCGCCTCATCCTCGGCACCTCCGCCGTCGACTACTACGTCACCTTCGACTCGATCTCGGTCGGCGTCGCCCAGGCCAAGTACCTCCTGAGCCAGGTTCCCAAGGGCAGGAAGGGCAACAACCTGTACATCTACACCGGCGCCTCCTCCGACAACAACGCCTTCCTCTTCTTCATGGGCGCCTGGAGCGTGCTCCAGCCCAAGATCGCCGACGGCACCTTCATCGTGCGCAACTCCCCCAAGGCCTTCGCGCTTAGGCACACGGCCAAGCTCTCCCGCGACGAGCAGGCCGCCATCATCGGCCAGACCACGACCAACTGGAACTTCAACGACGCGAAGAACAAGGCCGAGGCCAACCTGACTTCCGTCGGCAAGCGCGACAAGGGTAACGTGTTCATCCTGGCTCCGAACGACGGCACCGCCCGCGCCATCGCCGACGCCTTCGCCGCCGACAAGGACGTCACGAAGTACTACATCACCGGCCAGGACGCCGAGATCGCCTCGATCCAGTACATCATCGACGGCAAGCAGTCCATGACCGTGCTCAAGGATGTCCGCACCCTCGTGGCGGATGCGATCGCGGCAGCCGAGGCCTTCGCCAACGGCCAGACCCCGCCCCAGACCGCGACCTACTGGAACGGCAAGATCAACGTGCCCGCCAAGCCGACGGCCATCGTCACGGTCACCAAGGAGAACGTGAAGGCCGCGATCGTCGATTCCGGCTACTGGCCCGCCAGCGATTTCACCGGGCTGTAACAGGATTAGCCGCGGAGCCGCCGCGGCATCGGGACGCGCCGAAGGGCTGTACAGCCCTTCGGCGCGCGGGTCCTTCGGCCCTCCCCGACGCCCGGCCGGCCCGGCGGTCATTTGTCTGATCAAGCTACCTGGAATCACCCATCTGTCCTATAATCTACCTTACGTACTGAAGCTCTCGGAGGCGGGGCCGACATGAACACTCCCATACTCGAGATGAAAAACATCACCAAGACCTTTCCCGGCGTCAAGGCGCTGAGCGACGTCAGCTTCGAAGTCGCTGCCGGCGAGATCCACTGCCTGGTCGGGGAGAACGGCGCCGGCAAGTCGACCCTCATGAAGGTCCTTTCAGGCGTCTATCCCCACGGCGACTATTCCGGCGACATCCTCTTCGAGGGGAAGGTCCAGAAGTTCCGGGGCATCGCCGACAGCGAGAAGGCCGGAATCGCCATCATCTACCAGGAGCTTGCGCTCATACCGGAGATGACGGTGTACGAGAACATTCTCCTGGGCCACGAGCTCAGGAAGGGCCTCGGCGTAGACTGGAACGAGACCGTCCGGAAAGCCGACGAAATGCTCAAGCGCGTCAGGCTCAACATCAATCCCGAGACCAAGGTCAAGGATCTCGGCGTGGGCCGGCAGCAGCTCGTCGAGATAGCCAAGGCCCTCTCGAAGGACGTCAAGCTCCTCATCCTGGACGAACCCACGGCCGCCCTCAACGAGGACGACTGCGACAATCTTCTCGAGCTCCTGCGGCACCTCAAGAAGGACGGGGTGACGAGCGTCCTCATCTCGCACAAGCTCAAGGAAGTGATCAGAATCGCCGACACGGTCACCGTCCTCCGCGACGGCCAGACGATCTGCACGCTCGATGCCTCCAAGGGCGAGGTGGGCGAGCAGGTGCTCATCAAGCACATGGTCGGCCGCGAAATCAACAACATCTATCCCGACCGCCGCCGCGGCGACGCCGGCGAGGTCGTGCTCGAAGTGCGCGACTGGAACGCCTACGACGCCAAGCTCGGCAGGACCGTGCTCAAGGACGTCAGCTTCAAGCTCCGCAAGGGCGAGATAGTCGGCTTCGCCGGCCTCATGGGCTCGGGCCGCACCGAGCTGGCCAAGAGCATCTTCGGCAATCCCGACGGCTACGAGCTCAAGGGCGAGCTCCTCGTGAAGGGCAAGCCGGTCCGCCTGCGCAGCCCCAAGGACGCGATAGAGGCCGGCATCGCCTACGCCACCGAGGACCGCAAGGGCAACGGCCTCATCCTCATCCAGGATGTGAAGCAGAACATCACCCTGGCCAACCTGGCCCAGATATCCCAGCGGGGCGTGGTGAACAAGAACGCCGAGGTCAAGGCCGCCACGGAATACAAGGACGCGCTCAACATCAAGACGCCGAGCGTCGAGCAGATCGTGGTCAACCTCTCGGGCGGCAACCAGCAGAAGGTCTCGGTGGCCAAGTGGCTCTTCGTGCAGCCCGACGTCCTCTTCCTCGACGAACCCACGCGCGGCATCGACGTGGGCGCGAAATATGAAATCTACGGCATCATGAACAAGCTCGTGGAGCGGGGGATGAGCATCGTCATGATCTCCTCCGAGCTGCCCGAGGTCCTGGGCATGAGCGACCGCATCTATATCGTCTCCTCGGGACGGATAGCGGGCGAGCTGCCCGTCGCCGAGGCGACTCAGGAAAAGATCATGCAGCTGGCGACAAACTAGAGGAGAGGTCCACCATGACTGTCAAAGACCTGCAAAAGGCGGTGCGTCAGAACATCCGCGACTACGGCATGTACATCGCCCTCATCATCATCATGGCGATCTTCACCATCGCCACGAAGGGAATCTTCATCTCGTCGCGCAACATCGCGAACCTCCTGAACCAGACGGGCTACATCGCGGTGCTCGCCGTGGGCATGACCCTCGTCATCATCATCCGGCACATCGACCTCTCGGTCGGCTTCCTGTCGGGCTTTCTCGGGGCCATAGCCGCCGTCGCGCTCGTGAACTGGCACCTCAACGTCTGGCTCACCCTGGTCCTGGTCCTGGTGCTCGGCATCCTGGCGGGCCTTCTCACGGCCCTGCCCGTAGCCAAGCTCGGCATACCGTCCTTCGTGGCGAGTCTCGCGGGCTGGCTCATCTACCGAGGCGCCCTGCTCATGGTCACCTCGAGCACGGGCACGATCATCATCCCGGACAAGATCTTCAACGCGATCGGCAACGCCTACATCCCGGACATCATGCCGGCCGATACGACCTTCCTCCACGGCCTGCACAAGCTCACCCTCCTCATCGGCCTCCTGGCCATCGTCTGGTTCATCTTCCGCGAGATCGGCGCGCGCAAGAGCAAGCAGGCCTACAACTTCGAGGTGCCGCCGGCCGATATGTTCGTGCTCAAGCTCGTCTTCATGGCGATCGTGCTCGGTCTCATCACCTGGGTCCTCGCCGGCTACAACGGCATGTCGTGGACCGTCGTGATCATGATCGCCGTGGTGCTGATCTTCGACTATATAGCCAAGCAGACGGTCCTGGGCCGGCACATCTACGCCGTGGGCGGCAATCCCGAGGCCGCCGAGCTCTCGGGCATCAGCGTCAAGAAGATCACCTTCATGGTGTTCGGCGCCATGGGACTCCTGACCGCGCTCTCGGGCATCCTCTTCGCCTCGCGGCTCCAGTCGGCCACCCCCACGGGCGGCACCCTCTTCGAGCTCGACTGCATCGCGGCGGCCTACATCGGCGGCGTCTCCGCGGCGGGCGGCGTGGGCAAGATCACCGGCTCCCTGGTCGGCGCCCTCGTGTACATGTCCCTCATGAACGGCATGAACCTCATGGGCACCGACATCTCGCTGCAGTACGTGATCCGCGGCGCGGTGCTGGCCGCCGCCGTCATCTTCGACGTGACCACCCGCAAGGTGCGGCGCTGACAAGGAAGCTGCCATAGGCGGATGCGGCAAGGGCTCTGCCCTTGCCGCGCCGAGCATTCCGGCGCTCGCCTTCCTTCGCGTCCGCGGCGCCCGTACGCGAGCTTGATCCGCCGGATCGGCTCACGCAGGGGCGCCGCGTCGTCGAGAAGGCGGACACGGGCGATGGGGAGCCCCGGGGCGCAGCCGGGAGCCGCGATCAAACGAGCCTCAGCGCATAATCTTTCTTGCCTTGCAAAGTCCTCGAGGGTACATTCCAGTCATGGAATATATGACTATTATTGTCATCATATTCCGCGACTGTCCGCTCGAGGGGGAATCCTATGGCGGTTCTGTTGGTCTTCGCTTTCGTATCCGGCGTGATCACGATACTCTCCCCCTGCATTCTCCCGGTCTTGCCCATCGTGCTTTCCGGGAGCGTGGGAGGAGGCAAGGCCCGGCCCCTCGGCATCATCTCGGGCTTCGTGGCCAGTTTCACCGTCTTCACCCTGAGCCTTTCGGCCCTGGTCCAGGCCCTGAACATCCCACCCGACGCCCTGCGCTACCTCGCCGTGGTCCTGATCGGGCTCTTCGGGCTCGTCATGGTGATCCCGCCCCTCGGCAGGGCCTTCGAGGCCGCGGCCTCGCGGCTGGCCGGTCTGGGCTCGCGGGGCGGCTCGAAGGCTTCGGAGCGGAAGGGCTTCGGCCCGGGGCTGCTCATCGGGCTCAGCCTGGGCCTCATCTGGACCCCCTGCGTGGGCCCCATCATGGCCTCGGTCATCAGCCTCGCCCTGACGCAGCGCGTCGACGGCGGCTCGGTCCTCATCACGTTCGCCTACACCCTCGGCACCTCCATACCCATGTTCGCCGTGATGATGGGAGGCCGGGCGCTGCTCACCAAGGTGCCCGCCCTGGTGAAGCGCAGCGCTTCGATCCAGCGGGGCTTCGGCGTCCTCATGCTCCTCGTCGCCGTGGCCGTGGGCTTCGGCTGGGACCGCAGGTTCCAGGCGGCGGTCCTGGCGGCTTTCCCGAACTACGGCTCAGGCCTCACCGCCATAGAGACCACCGCCCCGGTCAGGACGGCCCTCCAGGCCCGCAGCTCCCGAAGGGCCGGGGGCCTCGGGGCCGGCGGCTCCGCGATGGCGGCCTCGGGCGTCTTCGCGGGCGCGAGCCAGTCCTCCGAGGGAGGGGTGCTCGCCGACCTGGGCGCCGCGCCCCGGCTCGTGGCCGACGGCCAGTGGTTCAACAGCCCGCCCCTGAGCATGGCCGCCCTGCGCGGCAAGGTCGTCCTCGTCGATTTCTGGACCTATTCCTGCGTGAACTGCGTGCGGACGATTCCCTACCTCAAGGCCTGGTACAAGGCCTACGCTCCGGACGGCTTCGTGATCATCGGCGTGCACTCGCCCGAGTTCACCTTCGAAAAGGTCGCGGCCAATGTCGGCGCGGCGATCCGGGACCTCGGCGTGACCTGGCCCGTCGTGCAGGACAACGACTACAAGGAGTGGAACGCCTACGCGAACAACTACTGGCCCGCGCACTACTTCATCGACGCGAAGGGCCGGGTGCGCTATGTCCACTACGGCGAGGGCGAGTACGACGTCTCCGAGAAGGTCATCCGCGAGCTCTTGGCCGAGGCCGGGCACCCCGTGGGCTCCGCTTCGCCGCAGGCAGTCGCGGCGGCGGGGGCGCCGCTCCCCGACTTCCAGGCGCTGACGCCCGAGACCTACCTGGGCTACGCCCGCGGCAGCGGCTTCACCTCGGCCACGACCCTGCTCGGGGACCAGGTGACTGACTATAAGCCGAGCCGGACCCCGGGCGACGGGGAATGGAGCCTGCAAGGCCCTTGGCTCATCGGCAAGGAGTACATCTCCCCCCAGGCGAGCGGCCTGCTCGAGCTGGGCTTCCACGCCAAAAACGTCTTCCTCGTGATAGCTCCGCAGGGGGCGGGCGGCACCGTCTCGGTCGAGGTCGACGGCCGGCCGGGAGGCGACACGCCCGACGTGAAGGGCGGCATGCTCAGGCCGAAGGAGTCCAGGCTCTACCAGCTCGTCGGCCTGCCGCAGGCCGGAACGCACCTCCTGCGTCTCCAGGTCTCGGGGAACCTGCGGCTCTACGCCTTCACCTTCGGCTGAGAGCGGCCGGCCGCTCGGGGCGCGGCGGGAGCCTGCCGTGCGGCTTTCGGGGCCGCGGCGCTCGATCCGCGCTCCGCGGGAGCGCGGGCCCTGCTTACGGCCTTTTTGCTGGCACAAGTTGGACTACCCGCGCTCCGCGGCCGAGCGGGCCCCGCTCTCGCCTGGGGCACGATCGGCCTTCGGTCGCAGCCGCGCGATCGCTGGAAAGCGTGGCGGCGGCGGGCTAGGCTCTGCGGCATGAAGCGCCTTTTCTTGACTGTTCTATCTTTTGCGCTCGCGTCGGCCCTCGGAGCCGCGGCTCTCGCGGCCCAGGCGGCGGCCGACTCGCCGGCGCCGCAGGGAGCTATGGCTCAGGCCGGCCCGGCCGCCGCGCCATCCGGTCCCGATACGGCGGCGGCCGCGTCGCCGGCCCGGCCCGCGCCCGACGTGGAAGCCCCGGCCGTCGCGCCTCCGCCCGACTCGGCCGCGACTTCGGGCGGTCTCCCCCCCGGCCGCCTGGCGCTCCTGGCGCGGGGCATCGACCTCAACGACTGGTTCTCGCCCTGGGCCAATCCGGCCGCCTACGGGACGAGCTTCCGGCCCGACGAGGCCGCCTTCCTGAAGCGCGCGGGCTTCACCGTCTGCCGTCTTCCGCTCGCCCCCGACCTGCTTTTCGATCCGGCCGACCCCGGCCGGCTCAAGCCGGCTGTCCGCTACGTCGACGCGGCGCTGCGCCTGCTCCTCGACGCGGGCCTCGCCGTCATCCTCGATCCCATCCACGGCTCTTCCTCGAGCGACGAGTGGGAGCGGCGACTGGACCACGATCCGAAGTTCCGCGCCGCGGCGGAAGCGTATTGGGAAGCCCTCGCCCGGCACTACGCCGCATTCTCCACGAGCCGAATTTTCTTCGAGATCATGAACGAGCCCCACCTGAGCGCCCGGGAGAAGGTCGATCCCGCCTGGTGGCAGCCGGTCCAGGCCGAGCTCGCCGCGGCCATCCGCCGCGGGGCGCCTTCGAACACCATCATCGCGACGGGAGAGAAGTGGGGCGGGATCGACGGGCTGGTCGCGCTGAAGCCTCTGGCGGACCGGAACGTCGTGTACAGCTTCCATTACTACGAGCCCATGACCTTCACGCACCAGGGAGCGACCTGGACCGGGCCGACCCGGGCCGAGCTGTCCCGCATACCCTATCCCTCGAGTCCCGCGGCCGTCGCGGCCGCCGCCTCCGAGCTCTCCGATCCCCGGGCCCGAGCCCAGGTCCTGCGCTACGGCGAGGAGCGCTGGGACGAGGCGCGGATCCGCTCGGGCCTGGAGCGGGCCGCGGCCTGGGCCGCCGCCAACCGCGTGCCGGTCTTCTGCGGCGAGTTCGGCGTCTACCGCAAGGTCGCTCCTCCGGCCGACCGCCTGCGCTGGATAGCCGACCTGCGCCGGAACCTCGAGTCGCTCGGGATCGGCTGGGCCATGTGGGACTATGAGACCGACTTCGGGCTCGTGAGCTACGATGAGCCCTCCTGGCGGCGCGGCATTCACGTGGACGCCGCCTGCCTCGCGGCCCTCGGCCTCGACCCGAGCGCGACCATCGCCCCGAGGCCAAACGAGCCGACCCTGGCCGACTTCGCCTCGGGCGCGGTCGACAGGATCGACCTACCCGTCGAGGACTGGTCGAGGCTCTGGACCCGCGATCCCGGCTCGGGCGAGGAACGCGCGCTCGAGGACGCCTCGGGCCGGCCCGAGGCGGTCGAGCTCTCCCTGCATGGCGCGCGGGACTGGTCGCTCGGCTCGGGCCTTCGCGTACCGGTGAAGCCCGGCGAGAGACTCAGGCTCTCGGCGCGCGCCGCGGTCGAGGGTCCCGGCTCCCTGCGCCTGGAGTTCGTCGCGCGCGACGCGGAGGGCAAGGTGCTTTCCTGGGACTACGGGAGCGTCGAGGCCGCGGCGGGGCCCGAGCGACTTGTCGCGGCCGAGGTCGTCGCCGCGCGCGATATCGCGACTCTCGAACCGCGCTGGTCGGGCAGGGGGCCGGCCACCCTCCGGCTCGGCTCCTTCACGCTGGAGCGCGCCGGCCGGGCTTGATACTAGGGCCGCACTCCGCCTATCCTATCGATGGGGGAGGCGAAGCATGAAACGAAGCGAGATCAACGCACGGATAGAGGCCGCCGAAAGCTACTTCGCGGCCATGAACTTCAAATTGCCTCCCTGGGCCTTCCGGTCGCCCGCGGATTGGAAGGGACGTTATGCGGTCGATTCCGAGATAGTCGACAACGCCTTGGGCTGGGATCTCACCGATTTCGGTGAAGGAAAATTCGCCCGCCGCGGGCTTCTGCTGTTCACCATCCGCAACGGCCGCCTCGGCGCCGACCGCAAGAGCTACGCCGAGAAGATCATGATCGTCGAAGAGGATCAGGAGACGCCCTTCCACTTCCACTGGTCGAAGATGGAGGACATCATCGACCGCGGCGGTGGCAATCTCGTGCTCGAGCTGTACCGCTCGGCCGAGGACGAGTCGCTCTCGGTCGAGGACGTCGAGGTCCGCGTCGACGGCGAGCTGCGCCGCGTCGAGGCCGGAGCAAGGATCGTGCTCGAGCCGGGACAGAGCATCTGCCTCGAGCAAGGCGTATATCACCGCTTCTACGGCGAGCATGGCAAGGGCAGGGTCCTGGTCGGCGAGGTCAGCGCGGTCAACGACGACCAGGCGGACAACCGTTTCCTCGAGTCGCTGGGCAGGTTTCCGAAGATCGAGGAGGACGAGCCGCCGCGCCGCCTGCTCATCTCGGACTACCGGTCCTACGTGTAGGCGCGCCATGTCAGTGCGCATCGCCGGGGCGGGTTGCTGCCTCATGGACATTCTCTATCCCAAGGTGGATTTCTCCTCGGCCGCGTTTCAAGCCCTGCGCTCCCGCGTCGACGGCGACGGGGGCCTGGCGCCCGGCCGCCTGGTATTCACGGACGGCGTCGAGCGCTTCCTCGCCCAGGCCGACGCGGCCGCGGGGCGCAGGCCTCGGCCTTTGGCCGAGGCGCTCGCCGAGCTTTCGGGCGGCCAGGCGCCGGCGGCCGAAAACATCGGCGGCCCCTCGATAGTGGCGCTCATCCATGCCGCCCAGATGCTCGCCGGAGAGGACGTCAAGGTCGAGTTCCACGGGGCGAGGGGCGACGATGCCCTGGGCGCCCGGCTTCTGGCCATGCTCGGGCGCACACCCGTCAATCTCGCGTCCTTGAGGCAGGCTCCGGGCCGGACGCCTTCGACCCTCGTCTATTCCGACCCCGAGTGGGACGGGGGGCGCGGAGAGCGATGCTTCGTCAACGATCTCGGCGTGGCCGAGCGCTGCACCCCGGCCGATCTCGGGCCGGATTTCCTCTCGGCCGACATCGTCGCCCTGGGCGGCACGGGACTGGTCCCGCCCCTGCACGACGCCCTGCCCGAGCTGCTCGGCGCGGCCAAGGCCAGGGGAGCCCTCACCGTGGTCAACACTGTCTTCGATTTCCGCAACGAGCGGCGCAATCCCGCCGCGCCCTGGCCTCTCGGACCTCCGAGCGATTCCGCTTCCCCGGGGCCCGCCGTCTCGTACGAGAACTGCGACCTGCTTATCATGGACCGCGACGAGGCGCTGCGGCTTTCCGGCGCGGCCTCGCTCCCGGCCGCATTCGACTTTTTCGAGCGAAGCGGGGTCGGGGCCTTCCTGGTCACGCGCGGAGGCGAAAGCGTCGTCGCCTGGGCTGCCGAAGGCAGGTTCCGGGCCCAGACTCGCCGCGAGCTGCCCGTTTCGGAGCGGGCGGCCCGCGAGCTGGCCGCCCAGAAGGCTTCCGGGCTCCGCTCGGGCGACACGACCGGCTGCGGCGACGCCTTCGCGGGCGGCGTGCTCGCCTCGCTCGCGGCGCAGCTGCTCGCGGGACGCCGCGGCCGCACGCGCAATCGCCAGGCCGAGGGGCCCGGCTCCGCCGACAGGAGCGGCTCCGCCGACAGGTCCGGCTCCGCCGACAGGTCCGGCTCCGCCCGCGGCCCGGAGCCCGCGGCGGGACTCGACCTCGCCGCGGCCGCAGGCTGGGGAGTCGCCGGCGGCGCGGCTACGCTCTTCACGTTGGGCGGCACCTTTTATGAAGGCCGCGCCGGCGAGAAGCGCGCGATCGTCGAGGGCTTTCACCGGGATTGGCTCGGCCAAACGAACAAGGCTTGACATGGACGTCCCGACCGGCCGCATCGTCATCTTCGGGGCGGGCAACATCGGCCGCTCCTTCATCGGACAGGTCTTCTCCCGAGGGGGCTGGGAGGTCGTCTTCGTGGATGTCGACCCTGGCCTCGTGGCGGCTCTCAACGAGCGGCGCGGCTATCCGGTCGCGGTCAAGCGCCAAGGCCGGCCGGACGAGACGACCTGGGTGCGCAACGTGCGCGCGGTCGACGGCCGCGACCTCGCCGCCGTCGCGGCCGAACTCGCCGCGGCCGACCTGGCCGCCACCTCGGTCGGCAAGGCGGCTCTTCCGCGCATCGTGGCTGCGATCGCGGCCGGTCTCCGCGCCCGCGGCGACTCCGCCGCCGGCCCCGCGGTCCGTCCCCTCGACCTCATCCTCGCCGAGAACGACCGTGAAGCCCCCGAGACGCTCCGCCTGGCCCTCGAAGCCGCGCTTCCCCCGGGCTTCCCGCTCGCCGAGCGGCTCGGCCTCGTCGAGACGAGCATCGGGAAGATGGTGCCCATCATGCGCGCGGCCGACCTGGCCCGGGACCGGCTCCGGGTCTTCGCCGAGGCCTACAACGAGCTCATAGTCGATCGGCGGGGCTTCCTGGGCCCCCTGCCGGAGCTGCCGGACCTCCGCCCCGTGGACAATATCCTCGCCTACGTCGACCGCAAGCTCTTCGTGCACAACCTCGGCCACGCGGCGGTCGCCTATCTGGGCCGCCGGCTCGATCCCTCCGCCGGCCTCATCTGCGAGGCCCTGGAGCTGCCGGGGATCCGCGACGCGGCCCGCCTGGCCATGTCGGAGGCGGCGGCCGCCCTCGCGCGCGAGTATCCCGCCGACCTGTCCCCCGCCTCCCTAGAGGCCCACATCGAGGACCTCCTCGGACGCTTCGCGAACGCCGCGTTGGGCGACACCGTCTACCGCGTGGGCCGCGACCTGCCGCGCAAGCTCCACCGCAGCGACCGCATCGTCGGGGCCGCCCTCCTCTGCGAGCGCCACGGCCTGGCCTGGGACGCCGTCGCCGAGGTCTTCGGCGCGGCCCTGCGCTTCGACGCCGTCGACGAGTCCGGAGCCCCCTTCCCGGCCGACGTCGGGGCGCGCGAGCTGCTCGGGCGCGAGGGGATCGGGGGCTTCCTGACGCAGGTCTGCGGCCTCGACG
>Ga0307377_10003812_pt1 | contig 16765 bp, 19 predicted proteins | sample TR3MG_FD_202535 | JGI IMG/M metagenome (GOLD analysis project Ga0307377, IMG submission 202535) | Soil microbial communities from Risofladan, Vaasa, Finland - TR-3 | ecosystem: Environmental > Terrestrial > Soil > Coastal area > Acid sulfate soil | place: Finland: Risofladan, Vaasa | collected... | reverse complement strand
CAAGCAAATCATCTCCATTGTTCGGCAGGTACGGAACAAGGGCGTCGAAAATCTGGTTCTGTGTCAGATTGCCAGATAGATAGTGCGCTGTTCCGATTCCTTTTGCCATGGAGATTTTACCGGAGACTGTGACCGTCGCATCAGCCGTGAACGCGCCCGTGACTGCGAGGGCACCAATTGCCCTGATCGTTGACGCCTCGGGCGTAACCAACTGCTCCCACGTCGTCGCGCCCGTGAGCAAGAATCGGCACTGGCGCTGGCTCGACCCGTTGTAGATCCCGCCCTTCGCGGCGCTGTAGGTTCCGGCCACGGCGCTCCACACAAACCCCGGCACCGACGGATCAAAGAACAGGTACGCCCCGGCTCCGGCCACGCCAGTCGGAGTCGCGGCGGCGGTCTGCACGACGTAGAGCGCCCCGCCCGCCTCGATCAGCGAACCGACGGAGACCTTGAGCGTCCCGCCGTCGTTCTCCAGCATCGTGAGATCCAGCCCGTAGCGCTCTTTTTCCAGCAGTGTGTCTCGCGTGGTAATCTGTGTGACGCTCATCGTGCCTCCTGAATCTCAAGGGTCTGCGCGTCGAAGCGCCGACCGCTCTTCACCGTGGACCACGGGGTGACGATCTTGCCGTACATCGGGGGATCGTAGTCGTGATCGTTGTAGAACACGTCGATCCACATCGGTACCCCGATCCCCTTCGCCTTCATGAGCGCGGCGATCTCCGCTCTCACCGTCCGCGTCATGTTCGAGATCGTGTAGCGCCGCCTTTGCAGCGGCTCCACATACAGCCCGTGAGTCTGCCCGGAGGAGCTGGAAACCACGACGCTGTTGTCTATCAGCCCCTCTTCGAAATCCGCCGTCGGGCGAGGCGCTTCATAGTACACCCCCAGCCCCACGCCCCCGAGATAGACAGGCGCCCCCGCCGCCGTGATATCCACTTGCGCAGAAGCCACTCCCGCCACTGAAGTGAAGAACTCCGACCCAACCCCCGCCTCCGGGGAAGAAACAGTCACTGTCTTCAACAACGCCGGAACCGAGTTATATAGTCGCAGCACAATAGAGGTACAGTTGTGGTACCCGTAGAAGAAGCAGCTCACCGCCGCCGCCGCCGCGAGCGTCGCAGTGATCGTGGCTGTGGCAGCGTCCGCCTGGTAGCGCTTGCGGAGGAACGGGTGCTGAAGACTGATCACCGGGTAATTCGTGTTTGGTAGCGTCGTCGACAGCGTCGCCGCGTCCACCAGGTTCTCGAATAGCATCCTCACAGTTTCACCCTCACCTGCCCGTTGTTGATCCGGTCCACCGTTGCCTGCGCTACCCGTAGGCTGTCCATCTCCAGGATGAACGTCGTCGGTCCCCCGCGCACTCGATCGGCGAATTGATCGAGAAGCGCCATGCCCTCCGGCCCGGCATTCAGCGACAACTCCGGATAGCCGTTCTCGGCCTGTACGGTCGGCACTCCGCCGCGCGCCGGCAGCACAATCGCCCCGGTCGCGAGCGCAGGAGGCTCCGGGCGCTGCGCCAGGACCGTCAGCGTCTCAGTCGCCCCGATAACTCCGGCGGCGATCGCCAGTGCAGGGTTCGGCAGCGCCTCAATCACCGCGCTCGCCGTGTCCGCTATCGCCTTCAGGAGCGTCACTCGCCACGCCCACAATTCGGCCTGGTACTTCACCTGCGCCTTTTTCTTCTCAAAGTCCTCCGTGATCCGCAGCCGCTCTATCTGCTGGCGAAGATCGTCGGCGGTCTCTGCGTCGCCCTTCGCGATCGCCGCGTCCAGTTCGGCCTGCAGCCGCTCCAGCTCCGTCTCTTCTGCCAGCCCCGCCGCGGCGAGCTCGGCCTGAAGTTCCCGGTCGATCTCGGCCATCCGTCGCTCGCCAATCGCCGTGAACAGACCACTCATCGCCGAGAGCAGTGAGGACACCTTCCCCAATGCCACCTGAGCTTTTGCTGCAAACACCTCCCACGGATCGGCCCCTTCAAGCGAATCCGCCAACACAGCGTAGTATTCGTTGATCAGCGCTATGGCGCGCGCAATCTGGTCCGCCGGACCGCCCGCAGCGATCACCGCTGCGATAGCCCGCTGACGCTCAAGCTCCAACAACTCCGCCTCGGTGAGCCCCAGCTCCTCCAGCTTGGAGCGGTAGTTGATGATGGTGTCGGTAACCGATTTCAGGGATGTTTCCCTGCGCTGCATGTCCGCGTCTCGCTGCGCAGCCACCCCGGCCTCCGCTTGCGCGATCGCCGCGTCCAGTTTCGCCTGCTCTTCTTGCTGCGTCGCCAGCTCCGCCTCCGCCTTCTGGTACTCCCGGACCTTGGCGATGACCTCCGCGATCGCCGACTCCTGTACCCCGGCGTCACGAAGCGATCGCGCCACGCGCTCCTGCTCAATGACCGCGAGCTCTTCCTCGCTCGCGCCTACCTCACGGAGCTTTAGTCCGTAGCTCTCCGTCGCGTCGGCCAGGGCCGCGACCGCTTTCTCCTCGCGATCCTTCGCCTCTTCAGCCTGGCGGTCCGCCTCGGTTTGTCGATCGTACTCCTCGCGCAATGAGACGTAGGTTGAGATCAAACCGCGCACTGCGTTATCGTTCGGGTCCACGCCGTTGTCGATCAGGTCGTTGATCGCCTTGCGGTAGAGGTCCAGCCGCTCCTTGTTGAAATCAACCTCGTCGCCGAGTGCCCGATACCTGCGCTGCAGGACCTCGAGCTCCTCGCCGAGAGTCTTGCTGCGGGTGGTGACCTTGAACGCGGCGCTCTCGGCCTCCTCCTGGCCCCTCGCCAGGGCTTCCAGCGCGTCAAGTTCCTTCGCCGCCGCCTCAGCCGCAGCAAGCAATTCCTTGGTCGCCTGCTGTCGAGTGTCGATCTCCGTTTGCAGCGCTTTGACTCTGGCCGCCGCCGCGGCGGCCTGGATCGATCCGGTGTACTGCTGCCCCTTCGCGGCCCGGCCTGCAGCCACGTCGGCTTCGGCCCGTTGCTTCTCCAGCATGAGCCCCAAAATCTCCTGCTGCTGCCGGGTCGCCTCGGTTCTGAGGTTCTGGATCTGCGCCCGGGTGAGGGCGTTGGTCGACGCGGTAACATCGTCGATCCGATCGCGCGCGCTCTTCAGGAGCTCCTCGTTGAGTTCGCGCAGCCGGATCTCCTCCTGCTGCATGAAGAGTTGTCCCTTGGCCGCGCGCGCGGTCAGCGTGATCGCGGCCGCCAGTGCCGCTGCCGCAGCGACTCCGAGAGTCACAGGAAGCAGCAACGCGCCTATCGCCACCCCGGCGCCCGCAAGCGTCGTGCTCAGGAATGCAACCGCCGCCCCGGCGGCGAGCACCGTAGGGATTCCGACACCGAGAACGGTAAGGAACACTTGTAACGGCCCCGGCAGTTTCGCGATCCATCCAACGACGGCAGCCAAAACATCCACCACGCCGCGAATGACTGGCGCAAAGTTATCTGTGATCGAAATCGCAGCGCCCTCGATCACCGACTTCAACCGGTCCTGCGATCCGGCGAGGGTGTCGTTCTGCACCGCGTACGCCTCGGCTGCCGCGTTCGTGTCGGTAACGGCAGCGGTGAACTTGCGAACCTCGTCACCGCCCCTCTCGAGCAGCGTCGCGATCGCGGCGGCCGACCTTGCCTCAAAGAATCCGCCGCTCAACGCCTCCTGAGCGCCGACACCGGCCGCGGCGAGCACGTCGAGAATGTCGGAGAATGAGTTCGCGGCCGGGTTGATCTGGTCGAACGTGATACCAAGCTCGGCAAACTTCTTGATCGTCGGCCCCGTCTGGTCTGAGAGGCTCAGCAGCACTTGTCGCAGGGACGTTCCGGCCGTGCCCGCGTCCAGGCCTGCGTTGTACAAGACCTGCAGGATGCCTGCGGTGTCTTCGATCGAGTATCCGAGCGCTGAGGCAATCGGCCCGACGGTGCTCATGGAGGTCGCGAGCTTGCTCATCGTCGCCTGGCTGTTCTGGATCGCTGCGGTGAAAACGTTAGCGACCTTCGTTGAGTCAGATGCCTTGAGGCTGAACTGGGAGATCGCGGCGGCCACCGCCTCAGAGGTGAACGCGAGGTCGCTCTGTGTGGCGCCGGCGAGATAGAGCACGCCGTTCAACGCGTCGATCGACTGCGAGGCGTTGAACCCGGCGGAGGCCAGATAGTACATCGCGTCGGCCGCCTGGCTCGCGGTAAACCGCGTAGTCTCGCCCGCCTCCGCCGCAGCCGCCTTGATCTTCTCGAACTCGGCCGGGGTTGCGCGGGCGACCGACTGCACGTTGGCCACCGCCTGTTCGAATCCGGCGAAGGTCCCGATCGCGCCCTTGATCGCGAGGACCACGGCAGCGAAGGCGACCACCGAGGCGGCCGCCACCGCTTTGAAGCTTTGCTGCCATGACGCCTGCGTCTGGTCGGCCGCACCTTTCGTGGTCTTGCCGATCTGGTCGAAGCTCTGCTCGACCTGGCGGATGTCGCCTTTCAGCTTGTCGAGGGCAATGCGAACCTCAGAGTAGATTGTCCCTGCGTCAACTGCCACGCGGCACCTTCAGTCGTCGCGCGCCCTGCTCGCGCGGCGCGTTCGTCTCGCGCCACTCGGCGTAGATCGCCCAGGCGCGACGGTTGATGTCGTCTCTCATGAACGCGGTGAACCTGCCGTCCAGATGGTCGGCCGGGTTGTCGCTTCCGCGCTCCGCCAGGATCGCGGCGTCCAGCAGCATCTCGCGCGTCAACGTGTCGATGTCGCTCGCCTCCAATCCCAGGGCGTAGCTCATGACGGCCGAGAGGAAATCCACCGGCAGCACCAGATCACACCACATCCGCGCGGCTTCGATCTCCTCCTGCAGCGCGGCGCGGCGTGGGCCCTTCGGGGCCCCTTGCAGCGTCGCCGCCAACTCCGCCAGTTTCGCCCTCGAGGCGAGCACCAGTGAGTCCGCGTCGAAGATGCCCATGATCTCGGCGTAGGTCGGGGCCACCAGCACCGCCTCCGCGATAGCGTGGTAGCGAGAGGCGTAAGCGTTGATCTCGCGCATGGTCAGGTTGGCGCTCTGCGCGCGCACCTTGTCCTCAAAGGTCTGGATGAGACTGAAGTCACCACAGGCGCGGATCTGCGCCTGGGTGAGCTTGCGTAGTTTGACTGTTACGATCGTGCCGTGGAACGGCACCGCGACAATCGGGTACTGCGCGTCGGCGATCATCTCGACTGCCGACGGCTTCACCACGACTACCGGGCGCCTGATCCACTCGCGCACCCTCCGGAGAACCGTGAGCACGAAGCCCTCCCCGGTGTGCTACACCTCGTCGACTGCGAGCGCCTGGAACGCGGTGATGCTCAGATCCTCATCGAGCGTGTCGGCGTAGGACACCCCTGCGGGCGTCTTGTACGGCGTGCCGATGACCTGATAGGTCTGATCGGTGAACGCGTCGCCCTGCGGCTCCTCGCCAACGGTCAGTACGCAGGACCGATAGGTCTTCTTGATGTAGGAGACCAGGTCCGGCTCCTTGTTCGAGCCCTCGGCGTACTTCGCCTGGAACGCCTCGGCCATGAAGCTGATCTTCTCGCTGGAGATACCAGGGCGCTCATAGGTGCCCAACGCGGCATCATAGACCCCGCCCTCGAAGGCCATGAGCTCCGGATCCCGCGCGGTGTCCACGATCGTTCCGGTGAACCCCTTTCGGTAGCCGCTACGGATGACCTCGGTGTCCTTGCCGCTGGCGTCCGTGGTCGTCTGCGTCTGGTCGTCTTTCTGCGCCGGGCTGGTGTTGAAGCTGCGGCAGGTGTTGCTCTTGATGATCTTGAGCCCCTTTCCCTGCCCAAAGCGCGCGATCTCCGCGAACTCCCCGTACGCCTGCCAGTAGTTGCCGCTCGTCGGTACGCCTTTCAGCCGGCCCGTGGTCGCGTCTTTGCTGAACGTCCAGCTCGCCGAGATAGCGGTAAGCGCCGTCACCAACTCGTCGACGGTCACCGCATCGATCGCGACAGCAGCAGTAAGATCGACGTTCACCGACTCAACCGCGCCGTTGTCGATCTTCAGGCTCAGTGCCACCGCGCCTTCCGAATCCACGCCGGAGTAATCGAAAGGTCCGGCTCCTCCCATGATGCAGCCCGCGCCGGCACCACCGGCCACCGCGGCGGCAACCGGCAACGACCCGTCATCGTTGAGCGGAATGAGCCGCAGGATGGGCAGCCCGTAGGCAAACCTTGCTGTGTCTCTGATAGACATCGCTTCCTCCTAAAACAACAGGCCCGGCAGCAGGAATACCCGTTCCATGCTGATCGTGCCGTCGTCGTTCCCTGATGTAACGTCAGTCCATTCCTGCGTGACGCCCACGCGAAAATGCACCCCGTCGTCGGTCTCCCCGTGCCAGTCGCTCAACAGGTCCGACAACTCGTCAAACACATACGCCTCCAGCCACTTCCGCTGGTCGGCGGCGAAGTGAACGATCACTCGCAACAACCGCCCGCGACCCACGGCGTCCCGCTCGGTCTTCACGACCACGTATGGCGGCGCCGGCAGTTGCGCGGTTCCGAAAGGCACCACGTTCGTGATCTGCCCGATCTGCAGTCGTTGCACAACGCTGGCCGTGATCACCGGCTACCCCCCATAGAAGGCCCGCGCCTTCTCGATAGTCTTCGCGCCGCGCTCCGCGACGATCGGGCGGATAGCCTCGTGCCGTCGGTCGTTGCACACTTCCAGGTACACTCCGTAACTGACTCCGTGCGACATTCGCCACCCCAACACGTCACCGTCTTTGAAGGCGCGCGTGAACATCCGGATTGCCGCCTGGCCGCTGCGGTTCGTCCAGTACCTGCCGACCGCTCCGATTCCGCCGGGCTGCTCTCTGCGAAACTCCGCGATCGCGTACGCCGCGTCTCCGAGACACAGTGCGTAGGTGTACGCCTTGCGCCGCTCGAAAATGCCGACGATGTTCTCCTTCACGCGATCTACGTCCTCGCTGCTCAAGGGCCCCCTCCATTTCTTCCGCTGTCGTCCCCCTCATCGTGAGGTCAGCCTCCAACGTCGCGGCCAGCAACCCGATCAGCTCGAGTGCCTGGCGCTGCGTCAGCATCACCACCCCCGCCATCGGGTTCGGCAGATATGCCACCTCGTTGGGCTCCGTTGCCGGCTTGCCACGCTCAGCGAGGGGGAGCGAAGTCGGCTGCTTCACGTCGAGACCTCCACCTCATCGCCCCGCTTCAATGGCGCCTGCTGTGCCACAACCGCACCGAACCGGAAGATCGACTCCACCGGGCCCACGATCCATGAGCGGTCGTTGTGCGCCAGCTCATCACCCTCTCGCAGATCCGCGTTCCACAGCACCAGCAGAAAGTGCCTGTCCGGTACACCTACGCCGGCGTCCGTTACCTGCGGCTGCTGCACACCGAGCGGCAGAGGCGCGATCCGCCCCCGAACGTCCACGGTACTCCGCGCACCAAAGGGATCCGGGACCAGCACGCCGAAGCCGTTGTCGGTGAGCGCGGCGCGCGAGAGTTCCAGCCACTCCGGGTTGTCGTCGATCACGCGCTCGATCATCGCGCGCGCCTGCCCAAGCGCGGAGGAGACGTTGATCACGTCAGCCCCCCTGCGATCTCAGGTGACGTCATGCGCCCCGCGCGACCGGTGGAGTTGCTCGCGTCTGCCGCGATCTCCGCGTCGCACTCGTCGGCCAGTCCCTTGTAGTAGGCGTACATATCGCGCAGCGAAGTGTAGGCCGACTCATCACCGCCCATCGACGTGCGGCTCAGCTGCATCTCCGCCCCAAGCTTCGTCGCCAGGAGCCGCAACACCCGGCACCGCGCCGCGTCGGCCCCAACAGCGTCCACCAAATCGGAGATCCGCTCATCGGAGACTCGCAGCAACTGCGCGACGTAGTCCGCCGCGACCGCCCCACTCTCCTTGTCGGTGGCGACGTAGCGCTTCGTGTCCTGGAGGTAATAGCAGGTCTGCTGCGCCGGAGTCGCCGGAAGCGCCGCGGCATTGGCCACCGCGACGAGACTCACGAACCGCGGGGGGTCATCAACGAGAAGTCGGATGTCCTTGATCCGGTCCCAACTTGCCACGGTTCCCTCTCAAAAAAGGCCGGGCAGCGGATCGCCGCCCCCCGGCCCAAACTCCTCGCCCTTCACCCGGGCGGTTGGTATCGCTACGTCTCGTCGGTCGGCAGGTTGATCTCCACGATCGCCCCGTAGCCGGCCTCGTGCCCCGCGGGCGGCGCACTGTACGAGGATCCGAGCAGGTCGCGCAGGAACTCGGTCTGCACGCAGTACCACGCGCGGTCCTCCTGCGAGAGCTGCAGCACGCTGCCCACTCCGGTCTCCAGCGTCAGCCCGCGCTTGTTGAGCACGTACGCGTAGCCGGGAACCAGGAGATAGGCCTTGCCCTGGGTCACGCCGGGGAACGACAGTGTCTTCTTCCCGTAGGTGAACCCGTCGGTCGCGCCCTGGTCGTACTCGATCAACTGGTTGATCGGAAGCGCCGCGCGGTTGAATCCGCGAGCCGCTCCGCCGGCACCACCGAGCGCGCCGTTGATAACGCGCATGATGTCCCAGGAGTCCTGGCTGTTGCACAGACACAGAATCCCGGGTGCGGTGCTGATCGGTCGATTGGTGAGGTTGTCGCGCAGCCTCTTCAGCTTCTTGATGCCCCAGCGGAACGCGTTGTAGAGATTCTCGTCGTAGGTCTGGTTCGCGTTCGCCACGAACGCAACACGCTGACTCGCGACAAACGCGGTCGCCACGATCGCCCCGATCACGAGCGAGTTGCGCATGTCGGTGTAGGCCTCCGCCACTGCATCGTTGACCTTCGTGATCTCGTGCACCGAGTTGTAGAGCATGTTGGCGAGGTTCGTGCTCCACCCGAGAGCGCGAATCGCCATGAGCACCGATGTGGTCTCGCCGAGCAGCTGCTGCACCAGCGGCACAGCGTCCCCCGTGCCCTGGATCGGCATGAACGTCCCGATGTACTTGTAGAAGTCCTGCAGCGTGACGCTCTTGGGGAAGTTCGGGTCGGTCCGCTCGGTGGCGATGAGCCCGGTGAAGTCCCCCTTCTCCTGGTAGCGGCGGGTGATGTCGATGAACATCGCCCCGACCAGGGCCGTGAGCTCCGCGGAGCTCGGCGGGTTGGCGGCGTTGTGGATCTTCGCCTCGATCTTGCGCTGCATGCCGCGGATCTCCGCCAACAGCCGCGCCTCGCCGTCGGAGCCGGTGTACTGTGCGTTCGACACCGGCACCAGGATCTGGCGGCCCCACGTCTGCGGCGCGGCGGCGTCAAGGTTCTGTTCCTTGGTCCCCTGGTAGATTGCCCCCACGGTCGACGCCTTTCGGGCGGCGAGTTGTTCCGCGAGGGTCCTGGCGTTCAGGATAGTGCTGATCATCTTTCATCCCTCCCTTACGTCTCGTCGCTCTCGACGGGGTCTGCCCATCGGCGCTTCGCGAAGACGATCATACCGGCGGCGTCTTTCGTGCCCCCGGCAACGAGTTGCCCGATCTTGTAGTAGCCCACCTGCGGCGTGTCGGAGAGCTGTCCGTCGGCCGGGTTGAAGTACACGTTCTGGTTCTGGGTCCCGAACGTGGCTTCGCCCGACTCAAGGTCGGTCGCCTGGACGATCGCGCCGTCTTCGGTATCGAACCCACCGATCCCGGCGATCGCCACCTGCTCGTTGGCAACAGCGACCAGCTCGCCCAGGACCGTGAGTTCGCCCTGGTAGAGAATCGCCCCGGTATCGTTGTAGAGCCGGTGGCTCGTGGCGCCAGGGTTCCTGATGTAGACCGAGTTCAATGCGGCCATGATCTACCTCCTAGTAGGTCGACACGATGGGCGCGTCGGGATCGTCGGCGGGTTTGCCGGCGGCCTGTTCGACGATGCCGATCCTGTTGGGCGGCGCCGTGAAGTCGGCCCGCTGCCCGGCGAGATTGAGAGCGATCGGATCCTTCTTCAGGTTCTCGATCTGCTCGTCCAGCTTCTCCGCGTTGACGATCTGCTGCCCGGCATAGATGCGCAGCGGATTGTCCTTGCCGTCAGCGCTCTTGACAGGTCCGAACTCGGCGGTCAACCGGTTCGCGATCCGGTCGGTGTCTCCCGCCTTGACCTGGGCCTGCAGCACCTTGACCTGCGTCACCGGGTCGGTCACGCCGAGCGCCTTCAGCTCGTTCGCCACTTCCAGCGCCTTGACGTGCTCTGGCGTTGCCAACGCCCCCTCCTGCTTCATCACTTTCGCGATCTCCGCCAGGGGAATGCCGTTGTTGGTGCCCAGAAAGTCCAGCGCTTCCTCTTTGGTATCCATCAGTGTCCTCCCTGATTTTGCGTTCTCTTTCTCGTTGATCAGATCGATCAGTGCGGACGCCGCCCGTGAGACAGTCGGAAGTCCTTGGCCTGAGGCCCGCGATGCAACTGCTTGCAGCGCGGACCTGAGAACGAGGGTTCCGTCGCCGTACGGGTAACCGTAGCGCGCCTGCGTATCTGCCGCGGCACTGGTGTGCTCAACGAGATTCCATGACTTGTAGTTCGCCCAGTCGTTGCCGTTGGCGCCCAGCATCTTGCTCTTGACCCCGGCGTTGTAGCGCCAGGCCTTCTTCGCGTCGTACTTGCCGGAAGCGATCAGGGACCGGGCCTTGCGCACCGAGGCGCCAAGAAGTTGGTCTCCCTCGGCGTTCTCCACGATGTCCTCGTCGGCCGAGTTGACGCTCTGTTCCATCGCCCCGACCGGCACCGCATCATTACGCTCGCCACCCTTTACCGCGAGGATCACCACGTCTTGCGACTGCTGGTTCACGCTGTACTCCACCGCAGCCGCGATGGAGAACTGGACGATGCCCGCCTTGTTGTCGCGGATGAATCCGGCGTTCGAGGTCTCATCGCCCTGCGGCGGAATGTAGAGCTTCAGATGCGCCACCCCAGCGTCCTGGCCTGACTCCACGATCTGGCCACCCACCGTGTAGAAATCCGAAGCAGGGCGACTGCGGTACTCATGCCCTCGCTTGCTGCCGGGAATGGGCTGCTTGTTCATCACACCCAAAAAACTGTTGAAGAATTTCTGGCCGTAGATCGCCGGCTTGAAGCCGATCGGGTTGTCACCCTCGGCCGGGAACTGGATGCTCTGCACTCGGTAGTAGGGGGAGGGGTCGCCCGCGATCAGTTCATTCATGATCGCGGCCGGAACCAACGTCGGCACGTCCGCCACCGGTAGTGGCGTCGCGCGGTTGTTGACGAAGTTGAGGCTGACGATTTTCTCGCCCGCCCTGTTCTCGATCATGGATCAAAGGATAAGGCTCGAAATTCGTAACCGCAATGGCGCAATTTTGTACAGTGTCTATTCCAAGGGGCGCTTGTCTGATTTCGCAAAGTTCTCAGCCGCCCACAACGGTTGAAGGTTTGACCAATGGAAACATCTCTTCCTGTCATCCTCGTTCGTCAGATCAAACGCCGCGCAGGGGACAATGTGATCGATATGCCACTGCCCGTAGTTGTCCCAAGACATTCCCAGCTTCCACTTCGCCTCAAGGTGCTTCTTCAACTCGGAAACAGAACATCCAATCAACTCTCTCATTTCGGGGGAACCTTTGTTCTTCGATCCGAGAAACTGACGGAGTTGTTGTCTCAGTTGGTTGGCAATCAGTCGCTTTATCTTGTTTTCGCGTGCCAGCCTCCTTCTGATCTCAACACGAATTGCCGCTTCGGATGACGCAAGCGATTCCAGCTCGTCGTCACTGAGAGACGCGGCCCATTCCGAAAGCTGTTTTCTACTCTCATGACGAATAAGGCGGACCGATGTAGATTCGATCGTTGATACTGCGAAATCTGGATTCACCATGATCGCGCGTGCCTTACCGTTCGCTCGTGATATTGCGCCTTTCTTCTTCAGCGCCAGTAGATGGTCCCGTACTCCGTTGATGTTCAGCGCGAATTGTTGCGACACGTCACGCAAGCTCGGCGCGTAGCCCAGCGCGTCGATGTGCTGGCGAATGAACGTGAGGATCTCCGCCTGTCGTTCGGTCAATTCCTTCACGCGGCGGTCTCCGTCGGCAGGTACACGTCGCGATACCACGCGTCCATCTTCTCGTCCGGCGCCCCGTCAGCCCACGCCACGAGCCGGTCGTTGAACTCCGCTTCGTTCTCCAGCCTCGGCACCACGGCGCACAGGCAGTTCGAGTGCGGAGTACTCGGGAGCGCATCGAGTGTGTAGGGACTGCCGCTCGCGTAGTCCGGGCAGTCGCATCCCCAGTCCGTCGAACCCTGGCGCACCCAGTCCCACAGGCCGGTCGCCGCGGGGTTGATCTTGCCCTGCTCCACCGAAGCGTCGCGCAGGCTTTCGTAGAGCTCAGTGCGCACCAGGCGGATCGCGCGATAGTCAACGACCTTCGGGATCCGTTTGCTGAACTCTCGCGTGCCGCGGACCAGCTCGCCGTAGCGCTGCATCAGCTGCACCTTGCCGTCGGCGGTGTAGATCTGTATGTCCTGCGCGATCGCGAGCGCGTCGCGTCCTTGGGCGAGCCCGGCCGAGAGCACATTCTTGATGTCGTCCTGGAAGCGCTGCCCCGCGCGCCAGCAGCGCTGCGAGAACGTGTAGCCATCCTGCCAGATGCGATTGACTACCGATCGCACCACGGCCTCGTTCAATCCGCTTACGATCTGGGCGATCGTCACACGGTTCACCTTGGTGACGCCGGCACGGTTGAACGCCTCGCCGAGGAACGTGTCGTTCAGCGTCCCGATTTTCTCGACGGAGAGCCGGATCCCTGCGGTCCCTTGCGTCTCGATCGCTCGCGCTATGTCGGCCGCCGCCGCCTCGAGTTGGCGGTGGATCGACACCAAGCTCTGCGTGGTGATCGCCGACTGCCCGGCGAGCGCCTCGGAGATGCTGGCCAGCGCCACCTCGCGCGCTACCTGCTCCGCGGCTCTCTCATAGGTCGCTTTGACGAGGCGCATCGTCTGCCGCGTGAGCCTGCCCAGCGAGTTGCGAGCGGCGAGCGATAGGCGGCGAAACTCGGCTGAAGTCACGCTATACCTTCTGCGCTCTTGCGGTACGCTTCTCGGCAGCCTTCGCGCGCACGCTCTTCATGCGCCGCTTGGCGACGCGCTCGACCTCCATCTGGTACTTGATCTTGTCCTTCATCGCCACCGAGAAGTGCGGGCTCTTCGCCATTCGCCCGTTGACGTAGCGGCGGGCGTAACTGAGCGCCTGGTGACGCAGCTCGCGCGCCCGCTGCCGGGCCGCCAGGGTCGCTCCGCCGAAGCAGCCCTTGCGGTAACCGTGCTTTGCGGCCCCGTAGTCCTGGCGCCTGCGACCTCGTGGCTTCACGCCTTCCTCCTCACGAACCAGCAGTGGTCCCGGTCGGTCTCGATGCGCGCCAGGCCGAAGAACTCGTCTACCGCGCGCTTGACCTCGCCCTTGGTATTTCCGTAGTCATGGCCTCCAACCCACAGCGCCCCGGAGTCGAGGAACGGCGCCCAGGCCTCCAGGTCTCGCCTCACTCCCTCGTAGGAATGGTCGCTGTCGATGAACACGAAGTCGATGTGCACCCGACGGCGGGCGATCTCTTTCGCTCCCGCGACGGAATCGAGCTCGATGATCTTCGCCCTGCGGTCGAACTGCTTCATGCGCGCCGCCGCGGTTTCCCTGGCCGTGTCGAAGTCCGCTTGCGGGAAGCTGGCCATCTCGGCGCCACTGGCCTCGAACGAACTCCCCGGCTCGGCCGCCTTCCATGGATCCACCAGATAGAGCGTCAGCTGCGGAAGGGCCGTCAGCAGCTTCGCCGCCATCTTGCCCTGCCACACGCCAACCTCAACGCCGACTACTCTGCCCTCGCTGGGTAGCCGAGCCACCACCGCATCCCACCTCCTGCGCTTCATAGCTTCCTCCTGTGCTTCATCTTCCGCTCGCCGATGTGCCAGCCGGCGCAGTACGGGCAGCGATAGGTCTCCAGCCGGCGCCGGCCCGACGTGTGTCGCCGCATGCGCTCGCACACCTTCAGCGCCTCCGCATGCGTATCGAATCGCTCCTTACCGGCGCACCCTACTATCCGCTGAACGTCAGCCATTGCGCCCTGCCTTGCGCGCGGCACGGATGACTCTGGCGCGCAGCCGGCGGTTCTTCCGCCACAGCAGACGACCTTCGCTGACCCATCGCGCGTACTGGCCCATCTCGGCTGGTGTCAGCTGCTCGCCCGCTATGAACTTGCGCTCGCACTCCAGGCACTCGGCCTCGATCCTGTCGAGCACGACGGCGAATGCCTCGAACGCCTCCCTGATACGCCGTCTCATTTCGCCACCAACCCCGAGCGAGCGCGCGCCTCGTACCACAGCAGCATCGCCGGCCGTAGCGTGCCTGCTGGTTTTGCCCCTGTCAGCACCGCCTTGCGCAACTGGCTCTTGATGTGGATGAACAGTGTGTCCGAGCCGATGCGGTGCCAATCGGTGTTCACCGCGTTGTACACGCGCGTAGGCAGCTCGAGGAGCTCGACCCCAGGGACGGGGTTCTCCAACAGATAGCCGAAGCTCGCCTGATTCATGCCCGCGTACTTCACACGCCAGATGCGGTGAAATCCCTCCCAGTCGCGGTACATCCGTTCGTCCACCCGCTGCCACTCGGCGAAGAAACGCTGCGCCGCCTCGGTCGGACGGACGAACACGATCCCGCCGTTGAGCGGGATGTTCGTGTGGTCGTCGCGGACTGTGTAGCCGATATCGAACTTGTGTTTGAACACCGATGAGACATCCCCGGTGCACAGCATGTCGCAGTCTGCCAGGATGAGGTCCTGGCCGTCGGCGACCGCCAGATCCACCTCACGGCGCCAGAGCCCGAGCTTGTAGTCGTTCGACAGGAACGGAATCTTGTGCGCCCCGCTGTGGTCCGGCGGATCCACGCGCAGCCCGCGCAGCTCGCAGCTCGGCATGTGGTGACGTACCGACGCCTCGAAGACGTCCAGCAGGTGCAGGTAGTCCGGTCGCTTCAATCGTGGTGGGTAGTTGAAGGAGATCGTCACGAGCCTCATGCGAGCCCCCGATGCAGTTCGTTCGTCTTGATGACCGCCTCAACCAGCGGTGCCTCCACATCGTGCTGCAGCGCCCACGCCACGATCGCCGGCAGGTCCTTGTCAAAGCACACGCTCTTCCAGTACGGGTGCGAGCGGTAGACAAAGCTGTGCTCCCGGCCGATGCGTGGATCCAGCAGCAGCGCCTCGCGGAACTCGTCGAAGTCCACGCCGGCCGCCAGACCCAGGCGGTAGAACTCGTTGAAGAACGTGACCTTCATCGCCAGGAACGCGTTCTCGGCGTACTTCACCAGCTCCGCGGTGTCCTCGGTCGTCTTGAAGATCCTGAAGGTCGCCGGCTTGACCTCCTTGTAGAGCTCGGCCACCGGCTCGGTCCATTCGCGCGGACCGCCCAGGATCACAAAGCCGTCGTCGATCGCCTGCGAGTGCTGCGTGGCGCCGGTGAACTCCGGAGAAAACACACACACCTTCTGCGTCACCTCAGAGAGGCGGCGCGTCGTGCCTGGGGGGACGGTGCTCTTGATGACGAACACCTCGGCGTCGTTCTCCCGTATCGCCTGCTCGACGATCGACGTGTCGCACGAGCCGTCCTCGCCCATCGGCGTCGGGACGCACACAAACGCAACGCGGTATGGTCGCTCACCAGGAGCTTCAATGGTGTGCCACTGGTTGCGACCATCGAGCCACCCGTCGCGCACGCCTTCTGGTCCAACCGGTTCCGGCCACCGAAACGGGTCGATCACGGCGCACTCAGGGAAGAGTAGCGCCAGGGCGCCACCGACGATGCCGCAACCGATGATAGCGATGTCCTGCTGGTCCATATCCCCCTCCCTTTCGCCGCGCGCTCTACACGAGCACGCGGTGTCCGTTGCTCCCATTATCTGCGCTGCTTGCAGCCTGGGCCTCTGACGCGGGTACCGGCGGCTTATCAGGTTGCGCCGGCTCCTCGTATGGCGAGACTACGTCGAAGGCGTCCGCGAGAGTGGCCTGCGAGAACTGGCGGAACTTCGCCATCGCCAGCGTGCCGGCGCGGAACTCCTCGTAGTCCTCCTCAGTGGTGTCCGGGAAGTTGAGCTTCCACACGGCGTGCAGCTGGCGGTCCGTGATACTCGCCCACTGCATGGCGTAGCCGATGCCCTGCGCGAAGTTCCGGAAGATCTCGCTGCGAACCTGGTCGCTCACCGCGTCGAGCTTGTTCCACTCCACGGTGAAGTTCGATGCGGCGCTCATGCGGGCCAGTCCCAGCAGTCGCAGCGACGCACCGAAGAGTTGTTCGTAGGCTTCGCGCTTCTGCGTCTGCTTGTTGCGGGCGTACTGCACGAGTGTGCCCATCTGCTCCTCCGCCGAGGCGTGGTTGCCCTCTGTCTTGAGGCCCCAAGTGATCTCGGGCACGCCGGAGCCCTCAACGATCTTGTGGAAGGTCTGCTTGAGCTTCGACGCGTACGCCTCGCTGTTCGGCAGCGATACGATCTCCGGTTTCTCCTCGGAGTCTTTCAAATAGAACAGCAGGTCGGCCGACGGCACGTCCACATCGCTGATGCTGGCGTAGCCGTTCTGCGCCAGCCATGTGTCAACGTTATTCACCCCGAGCACCAACTTGGGCTTGAACTTCGCAAGCTCCTGGCTCCACGCCAGGTCAACGTCGTGATAGTTCTTCAGGTCAGGCAGGATCCGCGCGTAGTCGCTGATCCCGCGAACTTCACCGGGTTCCGCTTCGTTGGCGAACGCCACCGGGAGCTCGCCGGAGGAGTTGCGGTATTCCGCGCTCTCGAGCCCCGAGAGGTCGGTGCCGCCGTAGGTCACTATCA